>ERZ857480.64208-NODE-99398-length-28796-cov-10.5135_pt1 | contig 28796 bp, 16 predicted proteins | sample MGYA00519767_ERZ857480 | MGnify/ENA primary metagenome ERZ857480 (study PRJEB31778, sample SAMEA3449210) | human gut metagenome | biome: human gut; feature: human-associated habitat; material: faeces | place: United Kingdom | collected 2010/2012 ...
AAGCTGTTCTGGACATTCCGTGTGCCGTGGGGCTGGACTTATACAGCCGGTACGGTCGCTGATTGGGTGGCGCAGTTCAGCTTTGGCTTTTACAGTCTCATGCTGACCTCTCTGCTGCTGGGTCTGATCGTTATGGTGCTCTACAAGCCCCGTACATGGTGTGCATTTTGTCCGATGGGAACCATGACGCAAAGTATTTGCAAATTAAAAAAAGACAAAAGTGCGCATAACGAAATCTGAGATTTCTATGCGCACATGTCGCTCACCCATGAGCGCCGCTTCGCAGGGTGCTTTTGTCGTTATTCCGAAAATGGGGCTGTCGCACAGTTGATGGAATTCATCGACCGGAGCGGCAGCTCTTTTGCTTTGATTAAGAGATTTCTATCCTTGCAGAAGACGCAAAAAATAAAATGGTAACACAAACAAGGGCTTCACAGCCCCACACATTCGTGTTGTTTTTTATGCGACTTTGTTTTCGCAGTGGAGATAGCTTCCCGTCTTCCCGCTTTGAATTTTGCTGTGCAGTTTCCCGATGTTATGTGAAACGGCTAAAAGAACACACTCCGCATAAACATTGCTCTCTCCGCGGCAAAGAAATCTTTTGAACCCTCTATCCCATTTTAAGGCTGCAAAGCTGCCTTCCGCCTGGATGCTGCGATTGATTCGCAATAGGATTCCCTGTTTGCTGGTAATGCGTTCTAGAGATTCTGCTCGCTGTTCTTCAAATTTTCTTGCGACCTCTAAGGTTTTGTACCGCTCCTTCTCCGGTATTTTCCAATGATTTCCCTTGATGCAGCTGCTTTTTACAGGACAATTTGTACACGCTTCGCAGCGATAGAGTGTTTTCTCTGAAACATATCCGGTTGCCGTCGTCCTCGCCTTTGTGCCGATGACCTTAAGAACTTTCCCCTGACTGCAGTAGTAGCAGTCTTTTTCTTTTTCATAAACCATATTCTCACGATTAGCGATGTCGTTTTGATACTTTCTGGTCTTGGAAGTTTCATAGTTCGCAGGCTTGATATACGCAAGCTGCCCGTGTGTCTTCAGATAGCTGTAATTTTCTTCACTTTCATATCCGGCATCTGCTACAATGTTTTGATATGTAAACGGAAGCTCTCTCGCATATCTTCCAAAAAAGAAATAAGCGTCGGGGTATCCGTTGGATTGGGCAAGTTCTGCAGCCATACGACATAATCCGCATCTACGCCATGCTGCAGATTGTATGCCGGTTTCAGCTGACCGTTTTTCATCGCATCTTCTTTCATGCGCATGAAGGTTGCATCCGGATCTGTTTTTGCATAGCTGTTTCGCTTTCCGCAGCGATAAATCTTTTGGTTGTATTCCTTTGCTTTTTCTAAGAAATGACTTAGCTGTTCTATTTGCTTTTGCAGCGTAGATTTTCGTTTCCAAACAAAGGTATATTTGTTTGCGTTAGCTTCCATCTTTGTTCCGTCGATGAAAATGTTTTTTCCTGAGATCTCTCCCAGTTCATAGAGTAATTGTGTGCACTGAGTAAGGAACTCCTTTGCGCAAGGAGCAAAGTGCAGACTGCGAAATCTGGCAATTGTGGCATGATCCGGCGCAGGCTTTCCCTCTAATAGATATATGTAGTTGACATCCCGCTTGCAAGCAGTTTCGATGACTCTTGAGGCATATTTGGTGTCCAAGTATGCATAGAGAAGAATTTTCAACATCTGGCGTGGTGTTACTTGATTTTCTTTCAAGATACTGTAAGTATCATAAAGACAAGTCAGATCCATCTCCTCTACAAACTGACTCAGTAATCGCACGCTGTCATTGTCCGGAATGATGAATTCAAAATTCATCGGAATTTGAAGTTGAAAACATTTCTCATTTGATGTATAGTTTTGGGTAGTGGTATGAAGTTTTTTCATCACAACCATTATACCACAAAACCCCTTGCAAGTGTGAATTTGCAAGGGGTTTTCAACTTTTTATCAACATAAAAGAGCTGCCGCTCTGGTCGATGGATTCCATCAACTGTGCGACAGCCCCGTTTTATTCCACTAAAGCTACAAAAAAGAACAGGTCTGAGCGGCCTGTTCTTTTGAGTCCATTTTTATCTGATTCGGTTTGCTTTGTCTCGTTTATCTTTCAATATATTCGTCCCGGCCGGCGCCGACGGAAACGTATTTGATCGGGCAGCCAACGGCTTTTTCAATCATTTCAACATAGTCGCGTGCGGCCTTAGGCAGCTCGTCGAAGCTGCGGCAGCCGGAGATGTCGCAGTGCCAGCCTTCCACATATTCGTAATGCGGCTTGGCCTCGGCAAGCATACTTCCATTCGGGAAGTTGTCGATCAGCGCGCCGCCGACTTCGTACTGCGTACAGACCGGGATCTTGTCCAGATAGGACAGCACATCGAGCTTGGTCAGCGCGATCTCAGTCGCGCCCTGCATCAGGGTGCCGTAGCGGGAGGCTACCACGTCAAAGCCGCCGACTCTGCGCGGACGTCCGGTTGCGGCGCCGTATTCACCGCCTGCCTCTCTGAGTCTGTCTGCTTCCTCCCCAAAAAGTTCACAAGTAAACGGTCCTTCCCCGACGCAGCTCGAATAGGCTTTCATAATGCCGACCACGCAGTCCTCCTTGCAGAACGGAATGCCCGCGCCGATCGGCGCATAGGCTGCGATCGTGGAGGACGAGGACGTATACGGGTAGATGCCGAAGTCGATATCACGCAGCGCGCCCAGCTGGGCCTCGAACATCAGGTTCTTGCCTGCCCGTACCGCATCGCCGAGGTAAACTGTGGTATCCTTGATATAATCCTTGAACGGAAAACCGTAGGTTTCGAGCCACTGATACATGTCGTCCGGCGAAATCGGTTCGTGCGCATAGCCGCCGGCCACAGTCAGGTTCTCCCATTCGACCAAATCCGCCACGCGCTCTTTGAGATGCTCCGCATGCAGCAGATCGCCCATGCGAAGCGTTTTTTTCATATATTTGTCGGCATAGACCGGCGCGATACCACGTTGGGTGGAACCGAATTTTTTGTCTGCCAGTCTGTCCTCTTCCAGAATGTCACGCATCTTGTGATACGGCATGCAGATCGTCGCGCGGTCACTGATGACCAGATGTTTCGGCGTGATCTCAATGCCCTTGTCGCGCAGCATTTTAATCTCGTTGAAAAGATGCTCGAGGTCGATGACCATGCCCGGCCCCATCACGTTGACGGTCTCGTCGCGCAGAATGCCCGACGGCAGCAGGTTCAGAATGAACTTGCCCTTTTCGTTGACGACGGTATGACCGGCATTGTTGCCGCCCTGATAGCGGATGACGATATCATATTTTTCACTCAGAAGGTCGACCATGCGGCCCTTGCCTTCATCGCCCCAGTTTGTTCCTACCACAGCTGTTAACATTGTGCTACCTCCTTATATCTCTGGTATTGCTCTATGGATTTCGCCGTACGCGCCTTGCGAAAGCAGCGCGCAGAGCGTTGTAATCATTTGAATTTTTTGCGGTTTTGCCTGCCTGCCGCGCCTATACGTTAATCTCAACTTCCGCGCCCACAAGCTCCGCGTTCGCGTCGAGAACCGGCTGCACATAGTCCGCCAGGAACCGCGTCACCTGCTGCGGCGCGCAGCCCACGAACTTGCGCACATCGAGTACCGCTGCGAGACTCTCCTCGGTCAGACCGAAGCGTTCGTCCGCAAGAAGCAGTGAGAGCAGATTGTTTTCCTTGCCCTCCGCCTTGACAGCCTTTGCCGCCTGCTGGGAATACTGCCGGATGATTTCGTGCAGCTCCTGCCGGTCGCCACCGCGGCTGACCGCGTCCATGAGGATGTTCTCGGTCGCGATAAACGGCAGTTCCTCCCGCAAATGCTTCGCCATAACCTTGTCGTAGACCGTTCCCCCGGTGATAACGTTGATCGCCAGAGAAAGGATGCCGTCGGCAGCCAGGAAAGTTTCCGGTATCGTAATTCTGCGGTTCGCGGAGTCGTCCAGCGTCCGCTCAAGCCACTGATTGGCGGCGGTATCCGCGGTATTGCCGGTACAATTGATGATGTAGCGTGAAAGTGATACAATCCGCTCGCTGCGCATCGGGTTACGCTTGTATGCCATGGCGGAGGAACCGACCTGTCCGCTCTCGAACGGTTCGTCGAATTCCTTCATATGCGCCATCAGACGCAGATCGACCCCCATCTTGCTCGCGCTTTGCGCGATGCCGCTGAGAACCTGCAGAACAAAGTTGTCAACCTTGCGTGAATAGGTCTGTCCGGAAACCGGCATGCAGGCTTCAAAACCCATCTTCGCCGCGATCTTGCGTTCCAGCTCTCTGACCTTGTCCTGATCTCCCTCAAACAGCTCCAAAAAGCTTGCGCCTGTACCTGTCGTACCCTTGCAGCCAAGCAGTTTTAAATGCGCCAGTTCAAATTCCAGACGTTCGTAGTCCATCAGGAAGTCCTGCAGCCACAGGCAGGCACGTTTGCCCACCGTCGTCGGCTGCGCCGCCTGAAAATGCGTGTAAGCAAGCGTCGGCGTATCCTTTTCGCGCGCCGCGAAGTCCGCCAGCGCGCGCATCAGGCTGACCAGCAGTTTTTTAATCTGTAATAGTCCTTCTTTCATCTGCAGGATATCGGTATTATCGCCGACAAAGCAGCTCGTCGCGCCAAGATGAATGATCGGTGCGGCAGTTGGACAGAGCTCCGCATAGGTGTGGATATGTGCCATGACGTCGTGCCGCAGCTTCTTTTCGTAATCGGCTGCTTTGGCATAGTCGATGTCATCAATATGCTGCTTCATTTCGTCGATCTGCGCGTCCGTGATTGCGAGTCCGAGCTCCTTTTCGCTCTCAGCCAGCGCGATCCAGAGTCTGCGCCAGGTGGAAAACTTGTTGTCCGGGCTGAAGATGCGCTGCATCTCCTTGGACGCGTATCTGCCGCAAAGCGGATTTTCGTAAATTTCTTTATGCATGGTTCGTCTCCTTTTTGGTGAGGGCAGCTTCTATCAGCCCCAAGAACAACGGATGTGGTTTATTCGGCCGGCTCTTGAATTCCGGGTGGAACTGCACGCCGATATAAAAATCATTTTGCGGAATCTCAACGGTCTCCACAATGTTGCCGTCCGGGGACGTACCGCTGATGACCAGTCCGGCCTCCTCCAAGGTTTCCCGATATAGATTGTTGAACTCGTAGCGATGGCGATGACGCTCCGAGATCTCCTCCGTGCCGTAGCAGCGGTACATCTGCGTACCCTTCGCGATCCTGCAGGGATAAGCGCCCAAACGCAGCGTGCCGCCCTTGTCGATCTGATGGCTCTGATCCGGCAGGAAATCGATGACCTTGTACTTGCTCAGCTCGTCAAATTCTCCGGAATTCGCGTCCTCCATGCCGCAGACATGTCTGGCGAAGTCGATGACCGCAACCTGCATGCCGAGGCAGATGCCCAGATACGGAAGATTGTGCGTCCGGCAGTAAGCGGCGGTCAGGATTTTGCCCTCGATCCCGCGATTGCCGAAGCCGCCCGGAACGATCACGCCGTCACACTGCGACAGGATGTTTTCCACAGTCTGCTCGTTGATACTCTCGGAGTCGATCCACTCAATCTCGATATTGGTACCGTAGGCATAGCCCGCATGCCGCAGCGCCTCGACTACCGAAAGATACGCGTCGTGCAGCTGGACGTACTTGCCGACCAGCCCGATGGTCACTGTGCGCTCCGCGCTGTGGATCTTATCGACCAGCGCTTTCCAGTCCGCGAGATCCGGCGCCGGCGCTTCGATGCCGAGTTCTCTGCACACGATATCCGAGAAATGATGTGCTTCCAGCATCAGCGGCGCTTCATACAGAACGGGGATCGTGATGTTTTCGATGACACAATCCGGCTTGACATTGCAGAACAACGCGATTTTCCTGAAAATGCTTTCTTCCAGCTTTTCGTCAGCTCTGAGGACGATAATGTCCGGCTTGATGCCGAGGCCCTGCAGATTTTTGACGGAATGCTGCGTCGGCTTGCTTTTGTGTTCGTCAGAGCCTCGCAGATACGGCACCAATGTCACGTGAATAAAGAGCGCGTTATCCGCGCCAACCTCCAGTCCGACTTGTCGGATTGCCTCCAGGAACGGCTGACTTTCAATATCTCCGGTTGTGCCGCCGACTTCCGTAATGACCACGTCTGCGTCGGTCGCGCGTCCGACATTGTAAATAAACGATTTGATTTCATTGGTAATATGGGGGATCACCTGTACGGTCTCGCCGAGATATTCGCCCCGGCGCTCCTTGTTCAGCACATTCCAGTACACCTTGCCGGAGGTCAGGTTGGAGAACCGGTTCAGGTCTTCATCGATGAAGCGTTCATAATGCCCGAGGTCCAAGTCGGTTTCCGCGCCGTCCTCGGTGACGAATACCTCGCCATGCTGATACGGACTCATCGTCCCGGGGTCTACATTGATATAGGGGTCGAGCTTCTGCGCCGCGACCTTGAGACCTCGTTCCTTGAGAAGTCTTCCCAGCGACGCCGCGGTAATGCCTTTACCGAGCCCTGACACAACGCCTCCGGTCACAAAAATGTATTTTGTCTGCTTCGCACTCTGTTTGATGGTGGTTTGCTTCATGATGCTGCCTCTTTCTTTTTTGGATTCTCTCTGACTCCCGCAAAAACAAAAATAAGGGCACTAACTGACAGGAACCCTCACGACCAGCCAATTAACATCCTTATCTTCTTGCGTCTTTATTCTTTTTCTTCTTTTTAACAGAGATATTTTACAGATTTTTTTCTCACTTGTCAACTGTTTTCACAAGAAAAATTGTGTTTTTTTGTGTATTTCCTCAATACGAAAGTCCTTGCACGTTTCTTTGTGTTTCTTTCCTCACTATATAAAAAGGACTATCCGTTCCATGGTAATTTCCCGTTCAAACGACAGTCCCCTCTTCTCTCTAAAATACAAATAAAGATTCTCCGCAAAACACAGTTCTCACTTCTTGCGGTGTGATAAATCGCTCCCATAATGAGAATCAAAAAATGTTTTTGAGTATTTTTCAAGTTTCCAATCCGGCACCTTGCATTTTTGCGCATGGCTTAACAGCCCATTTATTTCTCAATCATCTTGCAGTTCTTGAATTTCTTGAATTGTATACTCAAACTTCGCGCATGCATAAGTGCGTATGCACCTTGAAAATTCAATAAAATTTGGCAATAGAATAGCATGAAACCATCTGGTTTGGTATAATTGAATTGAGCAAAAAACAACCACAACCGGAGGTCCATGCTATGCTTAAAAGTATAACACAAGTAAACCAGAATGATAAGCAAATTCCAAAAACTGTTAAAAGATTTTTTTCGAGATTTCACATTTCTTCCGCATTGAAAGCAGCCAATGCTTACAAACAGAAAGGCTTTCCCGTTATCGAGATCTTTCAGTATCTGTTCCTGCTCATTTTCTCAAATCGCAGCATGTACATGAACCTGATCACCGGTCGCAATATCCCTGCTTTTGCAAAAGATACCGTTTATCGTTTTATGAAAATGACCCAAATTAACTGGATGCGTTTTACGACGATCGTGGCTTCGCGTATCATCAAAACTGCCATCGAGCCGCTTACCGGTAAAGATCGTACGAATGTACTGATTCTGGATGATTCCCTGTTTGAACGCAGCCGCTCAAAGAAAGTGGAACTTCTTGCGAAGACCTACGATCATGCAAAGCATCGCTTTTGTTTCGGCTTTCGTATGCTGACGCTCGGTTGGTCAGACGGAAACACGTTTCTTCCGATCAACAGTGTTCTGCTTTCATCGGAGAATAAACAAAACCGCCTCGCAGAAGCTGCACCCATGGATAAACGAACTGTAGCTTACAAGCGCAGAGCGCTATCTGTGCAGAAAGGAACGCAAGTGATGCTGGAACTTCTCAAAACTGCAAAGGCGGCAGCTATTCCTGCAAGCTACGTTCTCTTTGACAGTTGGTCACCTCGCCAAGCGCGATCCACAGCATAAAAGAAATTGGCTACGATGTCATTGGCATGGTAAAAAAGACACCCAAGATGTTCTTTCGTTATCAGGGAGAAGACCAGTCGCTCATCTCGATCTACCGGAAAAACAAGAAATGGCGCGGGCGTTCCCGCTATCTGCTTTCTGTCGAGGTAGAGATCATAAAAGATGGAAACGTGATTCCTGCAAAAGTGGTTTACGTCCGCAATCGAAACAACCGCAAAGATTATCTTTGCTTGCTGTCCACCGATTTAAGTTTAGAGGAAAATGAAACCATTCGCCTCTATGGGAAACGTTGGGACATTGAAGTTTTCTTCAAGGTTTGCAAAAGCTATCTCAAGCTCAGCAGGGAATGTCATTCCTTATCCTATGATGCCATGACAGCCCATACAGCTGTGGTTTTTACACGCTATATGATGCTTTCGCTGGAAAGTCGGGAATCCAACGATATCCGATCGCTGGGCGAACTTTTCGTGTATATTTCTGACGAAATGGCAGACATCACATGGCTGCAGGCATTACAAATGCTGCTGCAGCTGTTCCGCAGCACTTTATCGGAAACTGCAGAACTGACGGAAGAGAAAATCAACGAACTGGTTGATAACTTTCTTGATACACTGCCATCACTTTTGAAGAGCCTGCTTTGTGCTGCATAGAAGCAGCGAATTTGCAATCGTATATTGCCAAGTATTGAATTTTCAAGGTGCATAGCTATCTTTTATGTGCGAAGTTTGAGTAATTTATTATAACGCACAATTCGCAAAAATACAATCCTAGCACAGTTTCGCTCTATAAATTTTCTATGAACGAAAAAAAAACCTGCATTGCTGCGCTGTAAGTTTCTTCACATCTTTATCGCTCCTTGGCCACTGGAATTTTCCATCCGTCAGCCGTTTGTACAGAAGCAGCCAGCCATCGCCTTCATAAAGAAGCGCCTTGATTCGATCTGTCCGGCGCCCACAGAACAGAAAGAGGTTTCCTTCCTCGAAAGGATTCAGCTGAAATCCCAGTCTGACGATCTCCACCAGGGAATCGATTCCTTTTCGCAGATCCGTATAGCCACAGGCAATGTAGACATGCTGCATATCCCGAAGATCATTCAGCATGCGCAAACACCTCCAAAGCGATTTGGAAATATTCCGGGGAAATCGAAACCGGAAGCTCCAGCGTTCGGCTGCCAAGACGCAAACGAATCACTTCGGATGAGGGGATCGGGGCTTCCGCTTCCCGGAAGTCTTGGATGGATGCAGGAACCGGTACAAAAGAGGGAATCTTTTTACCGGTGTCCTGCTGCACCGTAAGCCCTTCTTCGGCAGCCATGCGAAGCCTCCGGCAGCGATAACGGTATGTGTTGATGTTCAGTCCCTTGGACGCACACCAATCTTTGACTGTCATTCCGGACGATTTGCACTCTTTGGCATCTCTTGCCCACTCTGCAAGCATAACTTCTTTTTCCACTTGATTCGCACTCATATGATTTGCACCTCCGTTTAGTATTGAAACAAAAAGTGAATTTTGATAGGTATCGCGTTTTCACATTTCTGTCTGATGATATCTATGATTCTAAACGATTTTGTGCAACAATGGTAGATACCGGCGGTTTACCACTTACCGTTAGAACGTGCGCTCGCCGAGCGCACCATCAAAATAGCGGCTCCCGGTTCATCGCCGGAAGCCGTTTTTAACTATTTATGGTTCTGTATAATATCCATAGCCGCCGTCGAAAGGTCTTTTCCTTCATACGTTATCAACAGCTTGCCAGGGAAGTGCTTCTCATACCACTTTTCTTTGATCTCCCAGTGTGCACGATAATCTGGAAGATCCAGTCTTCCAACATGCTCCCAGTAATATGTTTCGCCTCGGAATTTTACTGTAAAGTCCGGCAGGAACATCGTTCCATCCGGAGCATACAGCGGTTCCTCATAAACAAAAGGCACTTCTTCTGACACAAGCATATTCGCGATGATAACTTCGGACTTCGATCTCACGAAGTATTCCGACAGTGTCGCCAGCTTCTTTTCATCAGCATACCAGTTCTGGATATACAACAGTTCTTCCGGAAGCGGATTAAATGCAAACACGGATGAATTGATTCTTCTGACTGCGGACTTTTCAAGATGTCCAAGTGCAGTCAGCGTGCCGATATCTTCCTGCAAGAGAATCGTAACCTTCTTTTGTGCTCTTGTGATTGCCGTATATAACAGCTCCATCGACAACAGATGGCTATCTCTTTTCGGTATCACGATATACACATAGTCAAATTCCGATCCCTGAGATTTATGAACACTGATGGCATAAGCCAATTCCAGATTCTCCTGAACCTTCTGTTCTGGAAGGAACCAGCCTTTATCATTCCTGCCATACTCACGACCATAGTTATATCGTAATTTCTGCCGATTCTTATTTGAGAATGCGACCTGGAATCTTTCTATAGTGCTGATAAAATTGTAGCGTTTGTTCTTTGAATCAAACGGATGCATCAGCACCAAGCCGATCTCGCCGTTATACACTTCATGCTGCTCAACTGCTCTTGTTTCCTGATTATATGCATAGGCCATATCTGACTTAGGACGATTCCTGAATTGAATAACCTTATCAAAATAACTGATGCCGTCCAGATTATAACGATGGCTCCAATATGGATTAAAGTCGTTTTGCATCAGCACATTCAAAGCATTGGTACCGTAGAATTCACCGCGATATGGAGATATTATCTGTATTGCATCCGGATTAGAAGTGCCATCCTCTTTACGAATTGCCTGCTGCCATAGCTTATCCAGACCACTGTAGTCCTTTATCTTGGTCATGGCTTCCATATCCTGCGTCAGAACATCTCTCAGTACTGTTTCAAGGTCAGCTTGTTCTTTCCAAAAATACACAGCCAGGTCCTTGTCAATGTCTCCGTTTCCGTTTTCCAATATTTTGGTAAACAGCTCTTCTTTTTTCTTCTTCAAAGAATCGGCAGAACCCGTGTCTTCCATATCCGACTGCTTTTCCTGTATGAAGAGCTCAGCCAGATCCAGGATGCCGCAACCATTACCTTCTACTCGGTTGACCAACTGACGAATGTTCTCACTAAGAACGCCGACATTTTCAGGGTATTCCTGATTAAGCCATTCGATGGTATCTGAAAATACTTTTCCGCGTCCGATTGGCGGAAGCTGGTTCGGATCCCCTACAAGAATAAGTCGCTGAACGCTATTCCAATTGATGCTCCGCAGCAAAGTGGCAAACAGATTCAGGTCGATCATTGAACATTCATCTATAATAATGGTATTTACATCCTGTCCTTTGCTTCCACCTTTCCGCTTAAGCGTAAAATTCTTATTCAGCCAGCCGTTGCTTGCAAGATAAGAATGAATCGTTGAAGAATTCTTCTCTGTCTGTGTTTTGATTCTCTCTGCCGCTTTTCCGGTCGGGGCCATCAGCAAAAAGCCTGCTGCCTGTCCATGAACTCTTTCGATGTTTTCCACGATAGCCTTGATTACCGTGGTCTTTCCTGTTCCGGCAGCACCGGACAGAACGCATATTGGCTTTGAGAATATCTGCATACAAATATCTGCCTGCTTATCAAGGATATCCTCATACTGATCTGCCGCGGTCTCATTAAGCTTAGATTCCGGATTCCTGAGTTTGCTCTTAAATTTCTCCTTTGTAATCGCTAACTTCAAAGAGATATCCGGCCTTTCGGCAAGCATAGTAAATATAGACTCCACCTGCCGCTCATCCTCATATACCCACTTCAGATACAGATAAAGATCCTTCTTGTCATCCTCTCGCAGATACAGCGCTTTATCATAAATATCTCTATCAAGTTTGAAGTTCTTGATTTTGAACGTATACTGTTTCCATTCCGGCATACGATCCAGCCTGTGATTTACTGAATTCAAAATGGTCTCAGCTTTACCGAAGGAATGAGCTGCTATACGGTTAAGCTCATCAACACAAAAAGCTCTTAACCGTTCTGGATCGCCCACATCAAACAGGTTCTCAATTCCATACTCCGGAGACACAATGATCCCGTTATCTATCTTGTAGAATGGAATAGAATCATCCGGATCCATGCCCTGATACTGCTCGAAAATAATATACGGATTCTCTACAATTTCTTTCAAAGAAGCTGTAATCGAAACATCCTCTCTGTCTTCGCTCAGGATATATCCCATTTGATCTGCAGAGATATCGAATCGTGGCAGAATATCAAATAACAGCTTCTGTTCCTCATCTTCACGAAGCAGGAACTCCCGGCGTACAGTACGCAGATTCGCTACCTTATGCCCGAATACTTCATCCTGATCGCCATCCATAAGCTTGCGGACTTCATCCCGGAAGAGTTTCATATCCTGTTCATTGGTCAGTGCTATGTAATGCTGTACCAATTCTTCCAGCCCCATATTGATCAAAGCTGATGCGAATCCTGGATAAGGGCCTCTGGCTTTCCACAGTTCGCTAAGAACGCTGTTCAGCCATTTCTTCCGTTCCTCCCAGTTCTCTGTATCATCTCCAATTTCAATTAGTACATCCACACTATTGATCAGCTGATTGATGATTTCTATAGCATCGTCGTTAGACACCTCACGGCTGCCATACTTGAACGGTGACCTGTGAAGCGGCTTAATGACAATACGATCCAGAACGGACTCATTACCCATATATTTCCAATACGGGATAGAGAGACCCTCATCCGGATAATATGATGTGATAGGCTTCTGCCAGATAACGCCTCCGGCATAATCCTTTTTTATCTGTTCGGTTGTGTTCTCATAGTAATGGAAGTCATCTATCTTCTTGATACGGGATGCACCCACTATGACATAGTTATCCTCTTCGTTCTCAGAAAACGGATTGCTGTAACCTGCATAATAGAACACAAGAGACTTTCCTTCTTCAAACTGCGAAAAGTATGCCTCTGCATTCCGCTGGCGCTTATTATAGTCGTAGGTCTTACCCTTAACTGAAGAGAACACATCATTCTTGTACATAGCCTCATAGCACCATGTACAAGCAGTATACGGCGGCAGAATCAGAATCGTTGCATCAGCATCCTTCTCTTCCCACCAGGAAGGCGGTGCAACCTTTACCTGGACTGTCTCTTTACCAAACGCATTAGCGCTCAATGCACATGCCACCCTGCAGGGATGCTGGCCGCATGATTCACCCGCGTGAGCTGTTTCAAAATCCAGATCACGCTGCTCCGCAATCATCTCTCCCGGATATGAATGCTGCCCCACGCAATATACATTTTCACAAGGCTTCTTGCAGATATGGCCATTCCAGCCATCACTGTGCCATGCAAGCCTCAGGCTCATATGCATTGCCATAAGCTACCTCCTACAATATTTCCAAGAACCCCTTATTGATACACATCTCAAGGGAATAATTGATCGTTTTCCCAGCTTTGGGTCCGTCTTCAAATTCTATGCTGATATATTTTTCATCAACACCTTTGACAATTCCCGTTCCCCCAGCCTTATGTTTTACTCTCTTCCCAATATAGCCCTTATAAACGTCCGTCCCCGCTATAGCGACTTCTTCCTCTGGTTCATCCTCCGTCTCATCGACTTCATCAACAATGTCCGTCGGCTGAGTCATTGGCTTTACCGATGTCGTAGGCTCTTTATATTCATCTGCAGCATTCTGAAGTGCCATCAGCTCCCTGATTTCAGCAATATGGGTCTGAGTAAACCAGATAGCCTCATTTCCAAAGGCCACCTCGACCGGATCCATGCTTCCAATTTCAGCATCCGTCAGATTTTCAATATCTTCAAGAAAATAATCCAGATCATATTCATCTGTTCGCATCTTCTTGTATTCTGCGGCACAATTAGGACACAGGCAAAGATTCATAGGATCCAGTTCCACTTCCGGAGAGTTTGCAATCTGGCACATTTCCACATTTGCAAATGCCTCATGGCACATCTGGCAGGCATACTTATATGCCCGATCCACCTTATACATATTCATGAGATAAGCTCGTACTTCACTTACCGGCTTGCTGACGCGAATCTTCCGAACTCTAAATTCATATTTTGTAGGACTTGCAAAACACAGCACTTCTGCCGCATGCTTCCTCAATGAATCCCAATTCTTTATCTTCGATGACGGAAATTCGTAGGTATCTTCAGGAATAATCGGCTTCTTTCCACTACTGCCTGTTGCGTTACTTCCGAAGTTCTCATCCAAATCAGCAGTAGATATTCCATACCTTCTTTGAAGTTCAATCTCAAAATACTGATTTTTCTGTTCTTCAGAAAGCTGATCATAATCCTTAGCCGCATCCTCCAGATGATCTGCCTCGTTCTTTTTAAAACCGAGAATATCATAAATGCCAGAACTCGGATTCAGGTCACCATAAAGTTGTGGATTCAAATCCCTCTTTGAAATCTCACTCTGAGCTACCAAGTCAAGGGATTCTGTATATAGCCATTTGCCATTCCAGCTGGATCCATAATAAAGATGCTTCGGTCCATCATGACGTAACAGTTTCACGATATCAGCATACTCATCGTATAGATTCCTGGTACTGCCGCCAACATATACAGTCCCCTGAAGCTTTGACTCATTTCTCATCAAAAAGCGGAAAATAAAACTGGATTTTGCCATTGACTCTGGAGCCTTCGGATGTGCAGAAATGTATTCCAAAACTGCATCCAACTTCTCCAATGATAACTTCCAGCGAAAATCTCCGCTGGTATTCCAATCTGGTTGCCTTCCTGGATTACCAGTGTAATACTCACCACTCGTTCGGTTTTCATTAACTGCAATATTCTCCCGAACCCCCAATATCTTTAGGAACTCAGTACTGATATCCTCGATGGCATAAAAATCTACGTCAACATACGCATACGTCGCCACATGTTTAAAATACTGTTCAATACTCATTCCATCTGCATTGACAGAGAAGAAAACAGTTTCTTTATGAGGATTTACATAAACCTTTTTGCCAGACTTTATGCACTTTAACGGCAAATATTTTTTGATCAGGTTCTCTACTTCATCACGATAATCAGAATTCACCCTGTACCTGAGCAGCCGTTTTACATCGGTGATGTGCTGATCATCCGTGAATGCCTTTCCACTCTCATATCTCTTCTTAAAATCCCTGATAAAGAATTCATATTCATTAGGCTTCTGAAGAGCAAGAATTTCCGTAAAGAAATGCTTACACTGCTCATAGATATACTCATCAACAAAAGCAATATCCTCAGTATTATCCAAATTCTTGGAAGGTAAAAATACATTAGGCAAATAAGTTGCGTTCTCGTAGCCTCGCCACATAAAGCTGTAATCATTCTCTGTGCCGTCACTCTTTCTATACGGAGCTACAAAGTCTCCATTCGATGTCTTAATAAATGCAGTCGTTAGCATATTGGAACCGCCGCGCTGTTTTGAAAAAGCCGCCGCAACAGATGAATACATATTGTAAAGTTTAACAAGCCACTCATTATCCCTGTTCTTCAGAAACTGCCTATTCTCATTAAAATTACTCCTAAGATTTTCCGGACGGATAACTTCAATTTCCAATGTATCAGTTAGGAAATCATAAAGAGTCTTGTAGCTTTTATTCGTTTCTGTAAGAAATGTAGGAAGCCAATGGTATTCTCTATCATCGTCAATAAGCTCCGTCAGCAACTCATCCGTAAATAATTCGGCAAAATCCGAACCTCTGGCAATCTTTACGGAATCTGCCAATGCATAGGTTCCATCCTTGCATAAAAGCAGTTTTTCTTCCCTCATCATGTCGGATGTGAACTCAAACATTCCTTCAAACAATGGTGCAGAATAAAAGACTTCTTCATCTATCGGCAGAATATTAAGCAAACTGAAATCGAGTTTTCCCGAATCTCTCAGTTCGATAACGCTATCCCGCAACAAAGCCGCAGTTTGTTCAGCCAGTTCAATATTATCCTTATCATCAGCGGGAACACTGCTCCTGTTCGGCGTAGTACGGTAAGGGCCCTGCACAATGAATTTTAATTTACTCTCCGTCTCTGTAGGGAAATACACAGAGATGTACGGATATTTTGAAGGTTTAAAGTTATACTTGCCGTCTTCTTCAACGGAAAGAGAAAATGCGATATCAATAGTCCTTCCAGCTTGAATACCCTTGACCGGTCTTGAGAAGACAAGATAAGAGATAGACTCTTCCTTTTCTTTTTTATGCTCGGTTTCACCAATTGCGGCAACCAAAGCGCAATGGTCATTGATGATCGTTTTATCCAATAAATAAGAACCACTTGTTTTCAATTTGGGCAGCATTATCTGATAGTCGATTGCCTGTAAATTCTTCATGAACAAAAGTGTAGTGATTCCAAGATTCTGTAATCTTTTTGACAACACCTCATTCAATTTTTCTATAGTTTTGAATCCGGAAAAAGTAAATCCCACGCTGTACGGAAATACAAACTTGGTCGTATATCCAGGATCCACATCCTGATCATCTATATCCACCGGATGCGTAAAATCTTTTATTTCTACTGCAAACTGCGAACAACCATCCTTCATATCTTTTGCTGTAGGATGGCTGTAAAGCTGAACCGTTTCACAGATTCCGAACACAGATTTAAAGCCCACACCAAACTCTCCAATCTGGTTTAAGTCATTAATTTTATCCGACTTACCTATATCGCAGAGTCCTTGCAGATTTTCCATTGAAAACGGGTGCCCATCATGAAGGACAACCAGTCTGTCCGGATATTGAAGGAACTTTATTTTCGATGCTCCTGCATCTTCCGCATTCTGAAGAAGCTCATATACGAAATGTGATTTATCCGTATAGAGCTGAATGATTCTCTCCAGGGCACGCCGAAGCATACCATCCTTATCTTGACGCTGTAAAACCTGATCAGCAATCGCCATCTTAGCCATCTCCGACACCTCCAAACGTGTATCGTCAGTTGACAACATCAAGGATTCCATTCGCAATCAGCGTCGTATGGATATCCGCCTGTGCCACCTTTTTTCTGATCTCTTCTACTTTCAGTTCATAGCTCTCTGTCGCAGATTCTAACTCACTGGTGTACATCCTTCGGATGCTCTCACTGCTAGTGTCCATAATCTTCTGTTCCAGAGAACGTTTTCTGTTTCTGAAGTTATTTGATAAGCTCTCTATCTTGAATGTGGATGTATTTTCAGCCTCCTTAATTTCAGAAGCCTTCTCATCCATCCACAATTTAACTTGCTTCTTTTCCAAAGCATCCCAATCAGACGGCTGTATCTTGACCGCTGCGGCTCCGCTCTGTGATTCCTGAAGGATATCCGGCAATTCTGCAGCGATTACGTCATCATCGCAGACAACCACCAGCTTGAAATGCGGATTAATTCCAACATAACTCCACGCATACACAGAGAAATGATAACTACCACCTGGAAGATCCTCTGTCGCATACTGAAGTCGGATATACGCCTGCTCGTTCGATGCAAAATAAGCCGCCGCCTGTTTTGCCAACGGATGCATTGCTGTGATGAAAAATGTATCTCTCTTCTTTTCAGCAGTCTCGGAGTCAAACGTGATCGGATGAATCGGAGCCTTGCCCTTCAGATATACATCCCAACTCTGGCGCACAGCATTTCTACCACTCGGAAGCTTTCTGAAATCATCTCTCAATTCTGCTCTTGCAGCAGCTGACAATCTAAGCTGCTTCACTTCGCTCTCGCCCAGAATATAACTTCCCTGTCCAAGTCTGCAGAACAGATACTGTTCAATCAATATCTGAAGACTCTTCTGTGTCAGCCATGGATTTTCAGCATTATGAATTTCCTGAGATGTCATGTATTCTGACAGGTCAAATCCAAAGAATTCTTTTTCTTCCTCTTCAAGCTTATTCAATTCCTGAAGCCTGCGGACTTCGTTATCCGCCATCTGCTCCAGCTTAATCTTACGTTCTTCATCCGTAAGCGACGTATCCATTCCAATATGATCAAGCTGTGTGGCAATATCCCCTAGGATTTCATCGCACTCACCGATACTGCTTTCAAAGATACCGATTCGCATAAGACATCTGTAATAAATATCTGCGTCCACAGTACCGTTCGTGATCATATTGTAGATTCCAACAGCCTCACTCTGCTGTCCACGACGATCAATACGTCCGATACGCTGCTCAATCCTCATAGGATTCCAAGGCAAATCATAGTTGATCATCATATCGCAGAACTGATAATCCAAACCTTCAGAGCCGACTTCTGTAAAGAGCAGAATATCTATAGCATCCTTATCATCTTTAGGCAGCTCAAATCTCGCACGATACTCTTGCCTCATGGCATCCTTAACGCTGCCGTCAACCTGTTCTACTCTGAGTCCTGCATCAAGCAGCTTCTTTTTCAGATAATACAGTGTATAGCGAAAGGTACTGAAAAGAATGATCTTATTGTTTTCCTGTTTCTGCTTCTCCATGATGGCTTCCAGCATCTGATCAAACTTCGGATCTTCTTCCGGAAGATTATCCGCCATAGTAAGAAGATTCTGTGCCATTCCCGCAAGAGCACTGGCATCTGCTCCGTCAAAAGCAAATCCCGGTGAGTAATCAAGATCAGGATCATCCTCCATCTGCTGAAATCTTCTCTTGATCAGATCACGAATATGTGGTGCCAAACCAAAGATACAGCTTGCTGCCTGTCGCTTTATGGTGGACATCATAAACGGTATAGATCTAGCATTACCGTGAAGCTGCAGCAGTGCATCCGCTTCAAACCGAAGAAGCTCATCATGTAATTCCTTCTGTCTCTCTGTAAACTCCACAGCCAAAGTAAAAGGTCTTCTGATACAAAAATCCTGTATATCTTTACGCCTTGTACGGTTCAACATAGAATTGAAGCTGTGAAGGCTCTCTGCGTCAGAAATCAGCTTTACACGTTCTTCACGCGTAATCTTATCCTGCTGCAAGGTCTTGACCATTTCTCCATATGTCGGATTCGCCGCGATGACATTCTCTCCCCACTGGGTATCAAGAACACCCTTCAAGGCCTCCGAAGCCAGTTCCTGCCACTTCTCATCAGCACGTCTCATTAAGCTTGCCGCCTCAGATATATGTGCATTCGGACGTGACATCATATTGAATGTCTGCTTATCAATTACAACATCCGGACGGAGTACGTTCAACAGTGTAAACAGGTCATCATCGCTTGTCTGAAGAGGTGTTGCTGTCAGCATTACTACAGCATCCGCATTGTCGCAGAAGTATTTAACACATTTATACTCAAATGCCTTTTCCTTCTCCATGCTGCCGTTGCGGATATGATGTGCCTCATCGATGATAACAAGATCAAAGTGCGGAGCAGGATCCAAATCTCTTAATCCGAAGGTATGCTTCTTCTTTGCGGTCTCACCTTCGTATGCCCGGCTGTCCAGAATAGAATACGGAACAATGGTCTTGCTGAATCTGATAGGCCATTCGCCATCCCTGTCGGTATCAGAAATAATCTGACGCAGCATCGGGCCGTCCACCGGTACGAATTCTTCATCAAATCGTTTCATTTCCATCTCCCATTTCCGCTCAGTAACAAGCGGTTTCGGACAGATGATAAGTACATTTTCAAGTTCACTTCTTGCCTGGAGCTCTTTAATGATAAGACCAGCCTCGATAGTTTTACCGACACCAACGCTGTCGGCAATCAGGATTCTCGGTTCATCAGCATGAATCAGCTTTAATGCCGGCCTGAACTGATACGGAACAAAATCTATACGGGCTGAATTCAGGGAATACAGATCATTTCCTGAAGGATTATTGATTTGATATGCGGTCAGATAGCTCCGGAATGTATTGATATCTACCCAGTTATAGGAAGCCGTCTCTACAGACAAAGCGATCTGTCCGGAATAAAATGTTTTGAAATTACCGTCTACAAAGACATCATATTTCTTTGTTTCTCCAAGATCCGTTATCGACATAACAATGCCACGAACATCTGGATTACCGATCAGATATACAAGGCTCTTTTCTGTGATTTCATTTTCATCAACCACTTCCGGTTCTGCCTCAGCGGTCTGTTCAGTTTCTGTTTCTTGAGAGAACGATGCAAAATCAACTGTTGACGGTGACTTCACTTCCTCAATCATCCGGTCGATTTCATTGAGAAGACTATCCTCGCAACCACGCTGTTCAAAGAAATCGTGCAACGTTGCCAAATCAGCCAGAATGGCATCCTTACCTGGAAGCATAGCGCTGACATGAGCCCAGTTGTTACGAACGCGCATCATATCGCGGACACATTCCCTCTCCCTTGTCGGAAGAAATGTCACGTTACGCATCGCATACCACGACTTATCAGCAAGGCGGAGCAAAGCAGCCAAATCAAACTGACCAAGCTCCGTAAAGCCTCTTTCTATTGCCATCTCACGCTGGTTATAACTCAGCTTATCCAGAATGCACTCTTCCCACCAATCATCTGATGCTCTTGGAAGAAGGCACCCAAGCCAGTCAGCCAACACGTTGGCAGAAGTATGCAAATATGTATTCATCCTGCTTACAATCTGGTCGTTATCCATATTGAATCCTCCAATCTGTACTCTTTATTCCATGAAGAATCCATCCGTATCAAAGATGTGATCCAGTTCGTCGTTTGTCATAGCACGCGCTACTTTGTCACGCACGGCACTCATAGCCATATCCAGTCTCTTAAATCTGTTATGTCCGACTGCATCCTTGGCCATTCGGATCAGTTGTATGCGGCCTACGCCCGGATTCTGTCTTGCGTATTCGGCAAAACCTCTTGCTTTACCCAGATTATCAATTCTGGTCGGGTCGTGTGGTTCCAGAATATCCACCACGTATTCTTCGTCGCTATCCTTGCGGATAATCACAAAGTCAGGATAAGCCGGTTTCTGTTCACCGCCCATTTCATACGGAATACACAGTGACCACGGCTTTCTCGGAGGATTTCTGAGCCAGCACACATAATCTGCTTGCCCCTGTTCCTCGATCAGCACGCCTTCTTCCCAGTTGTTCAAATTGATGCGTGCCTTACCGGAATCATCTACAAAGAGATGATCATCATAATCCTTGCCATTTACTTCATGTGGCAGGCTGATGGTCTCCGGAAGGCGGAAGTTATGCTTGCTGACAACATCTCCGTTAGAAACAATGGCATCATACTGTTTGATGAAACGGTCACCTAATCCAACGATCTTCCGGCGATAGTCATCATTCAACTTATGGAACGTCTTCTCGGCATAAGCCAGGAGTCGTGCATAGCAATCGTCATTCGATGCGTACAGAATGACATCGATCTTATAGGCGTTCGGATCATCCTCATCGTAATAGTAGTGACCATATTTGTTTCCAACGCCCTCTTTTCCAAGTTTCGTTTCAGCCCTGCGGAACTGCCGGTCGATATCAATATCTGTGGAAGACATGAACATATGCACGATGTTGTCATCTACGGTTTCACCAAAAGCATCGAAGACCTGAGACTTCATCTGAAACTCCATGATCCTCTTTGCCATATCGTCATATTTACCGTTACGCTTCAGATCACCCACATATTCGCGGATCATCTTTACGATCTCTTCCAACACATCATCTGTAGCATCTTGATATTTTCCAGACTGTCTGAGCAGTCTTGCCAGGCTGTATAAGGAATTCAGATAGTTGCTGATTCTAACATTTCTTACGTCGTAAGACAGAAGTCCGGAATCATTGATAGCTTTTACCACTCCCTCTCTGTCTAAAGGATCTATAAATGTTTCCTGAACGTATTCCGGTTCTGTCTGTGTTGTATTTCCTGCAGGTGTCGTCTGTGTAACGCCTGCTGCCGGAGCATCTCCGGTTGGTTGTGTATTCTGTGTCTGTTCCGGCTGCTGAGAGGCTGCTTGATGTGTTGTGCTGCCAGCTGTATTGTTTGTGCCAGCATTATTTCCAGAAGGTATTTCGTGAACGCCGGAAGCACTTCCAGTCTGTCCACCGCTACCATACTGAACTGCACCGCCATCGTGAAGCTCCATCGGCTGTGTTGAATCAGGTGTATCGAAAAGTGACATCTGCCCCGGATAAGCCGGTGTATGACGTGTTCCTCCACCACCGGAAGCACTTCTCGGTCTTACTGACAGCGTATCCATGACTCTTGTATCCAGGGATTCTCTATAGATATCGGCAGGGATATCGCCACCCTCAGCATTCTGCAATTCTTCTACAACTTCCTTTACCGTATCAGAATTGAAGTAGGGCAGATACAAGTGTACATCATTCAGAGTTTCATCAACCTGAATATGCATCTGCATCGGTGTACGGATCATTCTTCCCAGAAGCTGTGCGATATAGGTTGCATCCGTCGCATGACGGAAGGACATCATCGTCTCTGCTCTCGGACAATCCCATCCGGTTGATAAGCTTTCTTTGAAGAATACGACTCGGATACGCTTCTCCTCTGCAATAGCAGATGGAGCTACATAAGGCACGTTCAAGCCGTTTATCCTGATGACATTATTGGCATCGCCAAAGGTATGAACCACTTCGCCTTCCTGGAAGCGGATGCCTGTTCTCTCTTCAATCTTCTGAACGCAATCGTCAAGATCCGTAGCAGATATCGAAGATGCATTAGCATTCTGCACCTGGATAACAAGCACCGGATTTACATATGCATAGTGCTGTTCATAGCAATACTGATACCAGTGATCCCACTTATCTTTCCATTCATCAGTTGCTGCCTGAAGAACAGCCATATCCTTATTACCGGTGTTATCTTCCGGATAGGAAATCACGATACGATCCTTCAGCAGACCTGAAGCTCTGACTTCATCAGTTGTAACAACCACATACTGCGTATCCGATGCGATACCCTGTACCAATGCATTGAATCTCGCAGATGTAGCAGACATTCCGATAACTACCGGCATAGCCTCGATACCGTCTTCCGGACTTCCTTTCAGAAACTTCTGCATGATGGTTGTAGCACGTCCGGCTTCATGTCCCTGCATTCCACGATGTGCTTCGTCAATGATGAAATACAATCGGTCGCTCTTTTCACGGGCTGTATTCGCCAAGGTCTCCCAGATCGTATACTGACGATTATCTGTATGCTTCGTAAGATTGGAACTCTTACCAAGCTTCTGTGTGTTCAAGAAATAGATATGCCCATCATCGAACATTTCCTGATCGAATGAGTCATCCTGAACTGTCACACATTGCCCAAGTCGGATCTTGTCTGCCTTCAGATCAATCTTATCTTTAGACTGCTCATTCAGCTGCGGAGAATCTGAAAGCCATACAACGATTGCTTCCGGCTGTTCCGGATATGCTTCATCGCCAAAGAAAATACTCTCGATCAAGGCAGCCATGATGATTGTCTTACCTGCTCCTGTCGGAGCTGTGAAAGATACTACCTGCTTTGAATGGGTACGCTGATAACGGTACACGGCTTCTGCCGATTTCATCCTTAGCTCGCCTAAAGCTCTTTTTTGAAAAGGAAAAAGTTCTACTTTCATGGCTTACCTCCCTGTGTTAATCCGGAAGTTGTCCAGATAATCTCTATATAGCTGAAATGTTTCCTTGTCACTATATCCAGCAATCATCTCACGGTATCCAGCTTCAGAATCTGTAACAATGTATATAGTCTTAATTTCTGGATGCCTATTCACTTCTTCATTGAACTCTTGATAGTGTTTCTCGTCTATGAGTATTGCAAACTCATTTTCAGGAAGCACCTGCATATATGCTTTATCATCTTCAAGTTCTGGACATACGCCGTGTGCTCCAGCTTTCAGCCAAAGAACCGAGAATAATTCCTTAAGCTGTCTTCCTAAGGCAACTGCTGTTTTGTCAAGAAAACCCAGCTTAAAGAAAGCGGCATTCGCTTTTAAGCCATCTGACATTTCATATCCGTCAAGTTCCGGATATACGGGTGTTTTCTTTTTTAAGTACACTGTCTTTTTCTTTTTCTTTTCGTCCTCGTCTATTACAGTCACTTTCTCACTATAATAATCCTCTTTATCAACGCCATACATTCCTTTGAGACTATCCCCATTTACATCTATGCCCGAAATACTACAGCGCGTTCTTTCCCAAGTAACATGTCTTGCAATCCCTAAACTGTCCCATTCTTTATCGCCTGGACGATATCCGTTATCCGTAAGTATTTTTGCCTCTGTTTCTGATACTTCATTATTCGTTACTAAAATACAACGCCTATTTCCTTCATCAATTGCGTTTAGCAAATTGACAGCCTGCAATGTAGTTCCTGACCCAGCAAAGAAATCAAGTATCAATGCAGACGGATTATCTGCAACAAAATAGCGCAATGTATCCAAAACTGAATACAGAGATTTAGGAAAAGAGAACCGCGAATCCTTAACAATATTTTTCAATACAACAGTTCCATATGTTTTCGCGTCGTATCTAGTTTCTTTCCAAACAGTCGTAACCCTCGATAGCTTTCCGCCTGTTTCAACAACTATCTTAGATCCATCTTCCCTAAATCCTCTTACTGCCCATCTTCCAGAAGCAATTTTATCTTTATAGTTCTCACTCAAATACTTTATAGTGTATGGTTGATACTCGGAATTTTTATTTTTTAATACCTGAATTACTTTTTCATCCATCAAACGCTGCAACGTTTCACCTGTTACTCCCCAGTTCATTTCAAGTCCATCATCGCGTATTGGAAAAACAGGCACCGTTCCTTCTATCTCTGGAACAGTCTTCCTATCTTGGTCATGTGGAAGAGGCGCTCCAATTTTCACTATTTTATCCGTGCTTGTATCAATATAGATCGGATAAAACTGAGCGACACCGCCTTTAACAGTTCCACGCCTTGAACCGTATTCCAATCTTCTTAAATACCACCATCTTACTTCAACCTCAGCTCCTACACCCTTTGGTTGAATGACACAAGCATCTCCCAAAAGAACAATAAACGCATATTCATCTGACCGTGCAAACAAGTTATTACGTATTGCCCCTGATGGGTTAATCGAAATACTTACCATTTGAATCTGGGCTTCTGGAAATAGTTCTTCTAACAGACAGCCTAAATGCAAATACTCCTTCTCATCAATGGTAACGATTAAAGTTGAACGACTTGGGTTAAGTAACCTTTTGCTTAACTTAAGGCGCTTTTCCATCATGGAAAGCCATTTACTATGCCTATATGAATCTGTTTCGTCAACATAGTTATTATTGTACTTCCAGTCATGTGCGCCTGTATTATATGGCGGATCGATGTAGATACAGTCAACCTTACCTGCATAAAGATATTCCAACAGCTGCAGAGCATGATAATTATCAGCCTCAATCAACGTATGCCACAGATCACTGTCTGGAGCATTGCATATGCTATCAATCGGCTTCAGATACGGGTAGATAGGTTCTCCAAACTGAGCCACTGACACCAACTCTTCCACGGGAATCTCTTCCTTCTCTTCTGTCACATTATGATAGCAAGTAGCGATTCCATCCTTGATGGCACTCACTTCATACATCTCACTGACAGCACCGGCTTTCTTAGCAACGGTTGATCCGCGCTTAACCGGAATATCATAAAGCGGCGTACATTCCGGCAGATGTTCTTCAAACACCAGCCCGAATTTCTTTGTCTTTGACAGTCTGTTAATTTCCTGCTCCAATCTAGCTCTCAGTGCCTCATCCTGTACCTGAGCAAGTAAATCATGAATCGCAGCCATGTCTTTCCTCCTGTTTGTCCATATTTACCGGCATTGTATACTCCGGCATCTTTCTCTTTACCTGTCCCAAAAGGCGGACTCTATTCTGTAATCGTTTTATCCTTTATGTGGTAAGCGATTCCCTTCTTCGTGCAAAAGTCAATCACTTCCTTCGCTCTTTCGTTATAGAACTTCTTGTGCTCCGGATATCCGGATGTGACATCCTTGCAGTAATTGGTTCTTCCGAAGATGATCTTATCTACGAAACTGACAGCTTTCAGGATTTTCTTCAGATCCTGATTGATCAGATTCGGTGTGGGATACGGCTCAATGCTTACCCATGTCTTGCAACCTTTTTCATGCAGTTTCTTCAGCGCTTTTAGTCTGTCGGCATATGGTGCCGATCCGGGCTCCATCCTCTCTCTGTATTCCTCATCCAGTGAGATCAGTGTGATCCCGTACTCATTATCCTTGGAACACTTAGCCAGACTTACTGGCAGAATTCCCTTGGTAAGCACCGTGCATTTTATCCCCGCGTCATTCAGTTTCTTTATGACATCAAGGCTCATTTTCTCAATCTCCGGATATCCCACCATGAAGGGATCCGTCGTGAAGCAAAGCTGCACGGACTTGATCTTATCTTTAAGACGTGGGATCTCCTTATCCAAAATTTCCAGTGTATTCGATACCAGATATGGCTTCAGCCAATCCTCATACGTTTTAATCTGCCCGAATCGTTTCTTTAACAGGAAGGCATAGCAAGGATACCGGCATCCATGTGCACATCCCTGCACAAAATTCAATGTATAATCTCCATACTCTACGCCTGTCTTGTACAGCATGGATTTTCTCTTTATGTAGCCTTCCACTTTCGGCATCTTTAGCAACTCCTATCTGAAAATGTTATTGTGTTTCTGTGAACTACAGCTCCATAGTATTTCTTTAGTGCGTTATATGTTTTTCTGCTGTAGTCTCTGACCGGGAATACAGGATGCTCAATCAAGTACTCTGATATCTCTTCCTTCGGGACATCCTGTCTTCCGCAAAAATGCTTTTGCAAATATGTGGCAATATCCCGCAATGTATAATGAGCATCATCTTCTTTGTGTTCGTATCCGACTTCGCCGGTCTCAAAATTCATTACCAGCTGTTCATATCCATCATCATTTCCATCATTGGTCTTCTTTCCTGAAGACTGATCAGCAAAAATCTTCCAAGCTGTAGATTTGAAAAGATCAAACCCTGTCTGGTGACCAGTGCAGTGAATCAAGTTATAAACCACTGAATTATTACTGTTGAAGAATGGGAAGGCTGCTACATAATAACGACCTTCTTTTCTTCCGCTAAATTCAAGGATAATCTCTTCAATCTTTTTCTCAAAAGCATTTCTGTCGCTGCCGAATGAAATCAGTTCATCGATTGTAGTCTGATAGGTTTCTTCATACTTCTCGATAACTTCCGGCTTCTTTGCCATCTTTGCCGCTCTGATCGTATCGGATACCATATGGTTGATGATAATCTCTCCCCAATTCTTAAGAAATGGCATCATGGCATCCCACTCGATATGAGCATCATATGGATCATAAACAAGCAGGAAATGCATGTCGCTGAACATTGATGAAAACTGGCTCCCGATTTTTCTTAGCAGCACATTTGCATCCATAGACTCCGTGTAAATCGTAAAATTGCTTGTCTGCTTCGGGATTCTTGTCTTTAGCAGATCGATTTTTCTGGAATCAAGATCATTAAAATATATGTACGCCTGCTTATCGGTATATCTGGTCATCGCTTCAGCTATAATCGCTGAAACTCTAAGCGGCGTGCCTTCTATCTCATTACCATTTTCGTCTTTATAAACTCCGCTGTTTGACATGCAATCGATATAAACAATACCCCTGCATTTCTTGTTCAGCATAAGAATGTTGATCCAGGCCTTTACGTACTCTGAAATCAGCTCAAACTTCTTGATACTGTGTGGCGGAGCAACGCTAATCACATCATTCTTCTTTGAGCTCGCCATTCGTATCACCTTCTTCCGGAATCAGATCCATAATGTCGCCGATATTGCATTCAAGCGCTTTACACACTTTCATCAGAACTTCCATACTCACATTTTCGCCCTTGGACAGTTTTGTGACAGAAGTCCAGCTGATTCCGGCTTGTGCCTGAAGGTCTTTCTTCTTCATATCTTTGTCGATAAGCAGTTTCCAAAGCTTCTTGTAACTAACTTCCATAGTGCAATCCTCTCGGTTCATTCCCAGAACGTATATGTTATCAGGTAACTACGCATACCAATTCAGCTTCCATTATACCACTCGCTCCGGAAATCTACAAGCATGATTCTCCACATATGCACGAATTGACACCGCTTTTAATTGAAAATTCTCCAAATAAGTGCTATAATTCTATCTGTATTATTGCGCCCGCAGCCAGCGGGCACTTCTACGAAAAGAGGTGTCTTAGCATGAGCAAAGCTCAGAATGAGATTGAGGAATTTATATATAAGATTTGTTACCGTCCAATCTGGGATTCGGTGAATAGCTATATTGCCGCACACCCGACCACGCTGAACCTCAGCATGTCCCGCATCAAGTATCCTGATACCGCAATGCTTTTGGACATGCTGCTCGAATATGCCACACACATCCGCATTGATGAAGACTCCCTCTTCTTTGATGCAATCCTTAGCTGTACTATCGAATTACAGCGGTTTGATGAATACCACGGAGATATGCCCGTAGAAACGTCACAGTGGCTCATTGCATCCTGCGAAGCTGTTATCACCGATAAGCTTGAATCGTTAACGGTTTCATCAGTAAAGCCCTGGAGCAAAGATACCAAGCCCTCTTCTACAGGCGTTGCTGCCTCCAAGAGCATAGTCCCCATCATCTACCGTAAGGATCTCGACAAAGAAGCCACGGCCTTCCTGAAAAAGTACTATCCGAAAGCTCTTGAAGAACCGCTTCGTGTCCCGATCGAAGATATTGCCAAGGAAAAGCTCGGCCTCAATGTCATCCAGGGCTACCGCATCACCGATGTGGTGTCCTTGTCAGAGTTTCCTCATATTGATCCTCTATCATAACCCCTGCATTCAGATACTTCCTTATGAGGGATTCCGTGTCTGGATCGTTTATGAGTTTATGCACAAGACTCATAAGTCTGTCCTGCGGCACCTGATCAAAGAATTTCTCCAGGTCGATATCGACAATGTAGGTATATCCGTCATTGAAGTATTCGAGTAGTTTCAAGATCGCCT
>ERZ857480.64003-NODE-99073-length-28437-cov-39.6552_pt1 | contig 28437 bp, 26 predicted proteins | sample MGYA00519767_ERZ857480 | MGnify/ENA primary metagenome ERZ857480 (study PRJEB31778, sample SAMEA3449210) | human gut metagenome | biome: human gut; feature: human-associated habitat; material: faeces | place: United Kingdom | collected 2010/2012 ...
GGAAGTGCAGTAATGTATGCAGCTGACCGGTACTAATAGCCCGAGGGCTTGACCTACGATTTATGCAGGCAATGGCCTTCCTTCCATCCTCTTCTTTGTTCGGTTTTGAAGGTGTAAGCTTTCATAGTTGGTGCTGATTAGGGCGAGGGTCCACCCGTTCCCATCCCGAACACGGAAGTTAAGCTCGCTTCTGCCCACAATACTTGGCTGGAGACGGCCCGGGAAGATAGGTAGCGCCAACACAAGAGGAGATATCCGAATGGATATCTCCTCTTTTTATGCTTGCGAAGGCGTAGGGCTTCGAGGTAAGCAACATAATGCGGTTTTCAGAGGGAGTGTGCCGGATACGTCCCTTTCTTGCACATATCCGGTAAAAGTAGAGGGGTGGATTTATCAATAATGACGAAATTTGACGAATGGTACTTGCATTTTGGTGGAAACGGTGCTATGATGCAACTATCAAGTGTGCGGCGAAAAGCCCATGGGCTTTTATCGTTTCTAAGAAACGATAAGGAGGGGTCAAAGAGGTTGTCATTCTGAGGAGGGGCGCAGCCCCGGCGTGAGAATCCGTACTCCCCGCATCCCCCACAAAGCCGTCGGCCACCGACGCACACGCAAAAAATAGGAGGAAGATACTATGACAAACCGCAAGAGTACCAAACGGGCCTTGCTGGGCAGCATCATGGCCATGGTTCTGTGCCTGGCCATGCTGGTAGGCGCTACCTTCGCATGGTTCACCGACACCGCATCTACCGGCGTCAACAAGATCCAGGCCGGCAAGCTGGATGTTGCTCTGGAGATGAAAGATGGCGACAACTGGGTCTCCGCCGAGGGTAAGACTCTTACTTTCAAGACCAAAGACAATAGAGCCGCCGACCAAATTCTTTGGGAGCCGGGCTGTACCTACGAGCTGCCGCAGCTCCGTGTTGTCAACAAGGGCAACCTTGCTCTGAAGTACAAGATTCAGATCACCGGTATTCAGGGCGATGCTAAACTCAATGAGGTTATTGATTGGACCATCAACGATGCCGCTATCGATCTGACCGAGGGACATCTGACTGCCGGTCAGCAGGGCGATGCTTTCACCATCAAGGGTCATATGCAGGAAACCGCCGGCAATGATTATCAGAATCTTACTATCGACGGCATCGGCATCACCGTTTATGCCACCCAGTACACCTATGAGAGCGACAGCTACGGCAAGACCTATGATGAGGATGCCACCTATGGTGCTGGTGCAACCATCATTGGTCTTGGCGGCACCTATGACTCTCTGACCGCTGCTGCAAAGGCATGGCGTGAGAGCAAGGGCGTTGTAACCAGTGGCAGCACTATTGGTATGAACTCTCTCGGCACTGTTGATTCCATTACATGGGTTGTTAGCGGCGAAGTGGCAACCGGCGATGGCGAAGGTGTTATCGGTAACAATGGTGCCGGACAATCTATCCTCGGCGGAGGCTACTTCACTCCGGCTGTTACGGTGAACAACATTACTATTAAGGGCGTCAACGATGCGAAGATCGCCAAGACGGGCGACAGCTACCTCGTTTCTGCCGCTGGCAAAAATGTTGTTTATGAAAACATCACATTCGTTGATACTGTCAGAATCGACAGCAATCCTGCGAATCTGACTTTCAAAAACTGCAAATTTGAAGCTGGCTTCAGAATGCCGCACTCTGCCACTAACGGCAATGTGACAATCGAGAACTGTACATTTACTGGAAACGAATCCAGTGGTTATGCTATTTTTGCTCAGGGCAACATGGCAAGCTTTACGATCAGCGGAAACACGATTTCCAATTGCCAGCGTGGTATCAATGTACAGGCGGGCAATAATGCCGGTGTTACCATCAATGGTAACACCATTACGAACATCACCGGCAAAACCGATGGCTTTACTTATGGTGCAGCTATCCAGCTGACCAGTGCTAAGACCTTCACTGTCACAAATAACACCGTTTCCGATGTCGCTGTGAATGCATTCCACATTTACAAAGGCTGCGCTGCTGATAGCATCGTTATCTCTGATAATAATATTTCCGCCGCTTACCTCTGCTGGAATGATGCTAACTACACTAATGTTACATCCAGCGGTAACACGCTCAATATCACTAACCCTGGCAAGTGCGTCACCAAGACCGCTGAAATTGACAGCAATTTTGTATTGAACTAATCATTCTTTCAAGTCCCCTCCACCCCTTGCGGTGGAGGGGCAATCAAAGGGCATATCGTCGACACAAGCTTTGTATCTTTCCGCCCGCCGTAAGCGGCAGGCGTCAATCACGGTGCTGGACCGGAACGGAAATGATAAGGTCATCACGGCCATGGTCTGGAAGACCACCACCGGCGAAACCTTTGAGATGAAGACCATCGACTGATCTGGTGGGGAGCAAAGAATAGCAAAGGGGGAGAGCCGCCGTAAGGCGGTTCTCCCCCTTTGACGCAGTTCCTGCCGCTCTTTGCGCAGACAGTTGTATCCGAAAATGGATACGGAAGCGGGAGACGGAAGTGTCGATGAAGCGGCACGTCATTTGGCAGGAAAGATGACCGATGGCCATGGAAAATGATGGCGGAGGAAATCAGAGTTTTTTCATGTGCAGATATTTCTGCGAATTTTTGTTGCTTCTGCCGAAATTTTTCTTCGGAAATCTGCTATTTACCACAAAATCCAGGGCGAAGGTACAAATTCTGCAAAATGACAAAAAAGTTGATGTTTGTGTTGAAATGCGGGCGGAACTGTGGTAGAATCATAGAAACATCGGTGTTCACAGAAAGGCAATAAATGTGCGCCTGCTGTGTGTACCCTGATCTCAGCGGCTGCCGAAAGCGGCCCTCGGAAGGAGCAGGCATGGCTGACAAGAAGAAAAAACAGGCTGGCCGCCGTGCCTATCTCAACGATTTTCATCGGGACCTTACCGGGGCCTATATCTATGACGGCAGCCATTTCCACTTTGCCGGGGACGGCTGGAAGCAGGCGCTCCTGCGGCTGTGGGCGCTGGGGATCGTGCTGGTGGTGCTGGTGCTGGCGGGAGGCTTCTCCGGCGAGACCATGGCCCACTGTGTGTTCCAGATCCTGCCCTATCTCCTGGAGGTGGGAGCCGTGGGCAGCGTCGTCTGGGCGCTGGTGCGGCTGACGTCCGGCGGCGAGACGCTGCGGGCCTACGTCTACAAGGCCACCGTTCAGGCGCTGCCGGGACGGGCCGTGCTGGTGATGTGCGCCGCCGGGGCCGGAATGCTGGGGACGGCGCTGTGCATGATCGTCCACGGAACGGCGGGACGGCTGGCAGGGCTGCTGCTGTGCCTTTTGCTGAAGACAGCGCTTCTGGCCGGGGCATGGCTGCTGCGGCGCTATGTGCAGACCCTGCCATGGGAGGGGCCGCCGGAGGAGACGGCGGACTGATGTTTTCTGTGTGTGTGAACGCCGGATAGCGATATCCGTTTTGTTCAAATATATTTAAGGAGGATTCCAATGAAAAAAGCAACTCGTATCCTTGCTCTTGCGCTTTCCGTTGTGATGTGCCTGAGCTTGGTCGTCGGATGCGGCAAGAAAGATGGCGGCAATTCCGGCGCAAAAGACACGCTGGTCGTGGGTTATTCCCCGTTCAGCAGCAAGTTCTCCCCCTTCTTTGCAGAGACTGCTTACGATCAGGATGTTTACACCATGACCGCACTCAGCCTGCTCAATGGTGACCGTACCGGCGCTATCGTCGAGAAGGGCATCAAGGGCGAGACCCGCAACTACAACGGCACCGACTATACTTACTATGGTCCTGCTGACATGACCGTCACCGAGAACCCCGACGGCACCGTGTACTATGATTTCACCCTGCGTGACGATCTGAAGTTCTCCGATGGCGAGCCCATCACCATCGACGATGTCATCTTCTCCATGTACGTTCTGTGCGACCCCACCTATGACGGTGGTAACACCCTGTACGCTCAGCCCATTCAGGGCATGGCCGAGTACCGTTCCGGTATGTCCACCATGTCCAAGTATCTGGGCGAGCTGGGCGAGGGCAGCACCGATTTCTCCGTGGTTGACGAGGCCACTCAGAAGGCTTTCTGGGATGCCGTCAACGACGGTGGTGTGAAGTTCGCTCAGGAGATCGTGGACTACATGGTCGCGAACTCCGGCGTTGCCGAGGGCGATGTCAAGGCCGCTGCTGCCGGCTGGGGCTTCGAGGGCCTGGCTGACGATGCTACCGCTAAGGATCTCTTCCTGGCCATTGCTGCCAAGTATGACTGGAACTTCTCCGCCATGGAGGCTGAGACTGCCGGCTCCGCTCTGTCCGATCTGCTGCCTGCGGATGTGTACGCCACCTCCACCAAGGCTGTCACCTTCGGCGAGTCCGCTGCCAACATCACCGGTATCCAGAAGACCGGCGATTACAGCATGCGTGTTGTGTTCACCGAGGTCTCCGCTACCGCCGTGTATCAGCTGGGCGTTGTGATCGCTCCTATGCACTACTATGGTGAGAAGGACAAGTACGATTACGCCAACAACAAGTTCGGCTTCGACAAGGGCGATCTGTCCCACGTCCGCTCCGTCACCACCCAGCCCATGGGCGCCGGCCCCTACAAGTTCGTTAAGTTCGAGAACGGTACTGTGAACTTCGAGGCCAACGATTCTTACTATCTGGGCGCTCCCAAGATCAAGTACGTCAACTTCCTGGAGTCTCAGGAGACCGATAAGCTCAACGGCGTCGTCACCGGCACCATTGATATCACCGATCCTTCCTTCAGCGCCGACACCGTGGACGCCATCCAGCAGCAGAACAGCAACGGCGAGCTGGACGGCGACAAGATCACCGTCGACACCGTGGATAACCTGGGCTACGGCTACATGGGCATCTCCGCTGTGGCCGTGAACGTGGGCGGCGATCCCGGCTCCGATGCCTCCAAGGACCTGCGTAAGGGTCTGGCCACTGTGTTTGCCGCTTACCGTGAGCTGAGCGTCGAGTCCTACTACGGCGAGCGTGCCACCGTGATCAACTACCCCATCTCCAACACCTCCTGGGCTGCTCCTCAGCCCACTGACGCCGGCTATCAGGTGGCCTTCTCCGTGGATGTCGATGGCAATCCCATCTACACCTCCGGCATGAGCGCCGATGATAAGTATGCCGCCGCCAAGGCCGCTGCTCTGGGCTTCTTCGAGGCCGCCGGTTACACCGTCGAGAACGGCAAGATCACTGCCGCTCCCGAGGGCGCCAAGATGCAGTATGAGGTTCAGATCCCCGCCGACGGTACCGGCAACCACCCCGCCTTCATGATGGTCACCGAGGCTAAGAAGGCCCTGGCTGAGATCGGTATGGATATCGTGGTCACCGACCTGTCCGATGCTACCGCTCTGTGGGATGGCATCCGGGCCCGTCAGGTAGATATGTGGTGCGCCGCCTGGAGCGCCACTCCGGATCCTGATATGTATCAGGTCTACTACGCCGACGTTGCCGACTTCAACGGCGACATGGGCAATGGCTTCAACCCCCAGGGTGGTCCCGATCAGGGTAACTCCAGCTATATGTACTGCGTCGCTGACGAGGAGCTGGATAACATGATCATGGAGGCTCGTAAGTCTCTGGATCAGTCCTATCGTAAGACCCTGTACAAGGCTTGCCTGGACACCATTGTTGACTGGGCTACCGAGGTGCCTGTCTATCAGCGTCAGAACGCCATCATCTTCAGCACCGAGCGTGTGAAGATGGACACCGTGCTGCCCGATATCACCACCTTCTACGGCTGGCTGAACGGCATCGAGAACATGGAGCTGAACTAAGCTCCGTGCTTATAACGGTATCCGGTCGGTCCTGCTGACTGACTGAGCAGACCCGGCGAACCGGTGGCCATTGCGGTCACCGGTTCGCCCCGGCTGCATATCGGGAAGTGACTTTCAAAAATTGCAGGTCGCTGCCTGATGTGCAGTGGGCTTTGCGGCATGGCGTCTGAGCGGCGCCGGCCCGTTGTATCATCAGAACGGAGGTTGAATTTGTGCGAAAATATGTTTTGAAAAGAATACTGATTTCCATTGTGATCCTGTTCTTTGTTTCGTTCATCATCTATGGCTTGATGCGCTGTCTCCCGACGTCCTACATCGAGAGAATGGCACAGCAGAAGGCCATGGCGCCCGGCTCCAAGAGCTATGAGGAGTGGCTGGCCCAGCTGGAAGAGATGTATCATATGAACGGCGGGATCATTCCCGGCTTTTTTGCGTGGCTGGGCGAGATGTTCACTGGCAACTTCGGTGACAGCTGGCTGTACACGGTGCCGGTGCTCCAGAAGTTTAACGACACGGTGTGGCTGTCCTTCATCATGGGCGGTATCGCCTTCATTCTGGAGATCATCATTGCCATCCCCCTGGGCGTGCTGGCTGCCACCAAGCAGTACAGCAAGACGGACTATGCCATCTCTGTTTTTGCGTTGGCCGGTATCTCCCTGCCTACGTTCTTCTTTGCGTCCCTGCTGAAGCTGGTCTTTTCCGTGAAGCTGGGCTGGTTCGACCTGTACGGTCTCATCGGCCGTAACTACCAGCAGCTGTCTGCGGCCGGTCAGTTTTGGGACAAGGCGCATCATCTGGTGCTGCCCATCGTGACGCTGGTGGTCATCAGCGTCGGTTCCCTGATGCGCTATACCCGCACCAATATGCTGGAGGTGCTGAACGCCGACTACATCCGTACCGCACGGGCCAAGGGCCTGTCCGAGCGGAAGGTCATCTATCACCACGCCTTCCGCAACACACTGATCCCGCTGGTCACCATCATCGGCGGCAGCCTGCCGGGCCTGTTCTCCGGTGCTCTGATCACCGAGACCCTGTTCGGCATCCCCGGCATCGGCTTGACCTCGTATAATGCCATGGTGGGCGGCGATATCCCGTTCTCCATGTTCTATCTGACGTTTTTGGCGATTCTGACCCTGCTGGGCAACCTGATCTCCGACGTCCTGTATGCGGTGGTCGATCCCCGTGTACGTATCGCTTAAGAAAGGAGGAAATAAACGATGGCAGATCATAACGAGAATCTGAAGGATACTTTGAATGAAGAGATCGAGCACGCCGACCAGAAGCCGGCGGAGGAGCACTATTCTCTGAACGACGACCGCCGTGTGAAGGTGCTGTCTCCCGGTATGCTGGTGACCAAGCGCTTCTTCCGGAACCGTCTGGCGGTGACCGGTATGGCGATCCTCGTGTTCATGTTTGTTTTCTCCTTTATCGGCGGACTGATCTCCCCCTATGAGCAGGATAAGTTCTTCTACGCCGATAAGACCATCCGCCGGGAGTTTGCGGCGGTCATCAAGAATACGGAGTTCCGCTATTCTTCGGCGGACGATTCCGTGTTCGGCCTGCCTGCTCAGGCGCAGGCTATGCTGGCCATCCAACAGCAGAAGGACGGCTTTACCTACCGTGACAACAGATTCACCCTGACCAAGGAGGCGGAGGACTTTTACAGCGTCTCCGTAAATGGTCAGGTGGTGGGTCTTGCCTACAAGAGCGTGGTGAGTCCCTCCGCTTCGGACGCCACCCTGTCCTTTGAGTTCACCTATCAGGCCCTGAAGGCCTATCTCACCGATGGTGCGGATACCTTCACGGCGGACGGCAAGACCTACACCGTGGATGAAAGCGGCAGCGTCATGGACGGCACCACCGAGGTGGCCTATGTCAGCCCCTACGTGGTGCAGGCTCTGATGCCAGACGTGTTCCTGTCCCGTGACTTCAAGGATAAGCTCATCGACACCATCAACGCCGGCGGCGAAAAGTTCACCTACACCGACGAGTCCCTCATCGTGGATGAGGAACCCGCCACCGATGAGGAGGACGGTACCAACAGCGCCATCACCCCCGACGACAGTCAGATGCCTGATGACACGCCCCAGAGCGCTACGGCGGAGTATGATATCTCCTTCGACGCTGCCACCAACAGCTGGTCCGTTCTGCAGGAGCAGACCAGCCGCCAGTACGATAAGTATTCCGCTCCCAGCAAGGAGCACCTGATGGGTACCGACGGATACGGCATGGATATGCTGACCCGCCTGATGTACGGCGGCCGTGTGTCTCTGATGATCGGTTTCATCGTGATCGTCATTGAGACGGTCATCGGCGTGATCTTCGGCGGCATTGCCGGTTATTTCGGCGGCTGGGTGGATAACCTCATCATGCGTGTGGTGGATATCTTCTACTGCATCCCCTCCATGCCCATCATCATCATTCTGGGCGCCGCCATGGACGCTCAGCGTGTGGATGGCTGGCTGAGAATGATATACCTGATGCTGATCCTGGGCTTCCTGGGCTGGGCCGGTATCGCCCGTCTGGTCCGTGGTCAGATCCTGTCCCTGCGTGAGCAGGAGTTCATGACGGCCACCGAGGCCTGCGGTATCAGCGTCTCCCGCCGGATCTTCAAGCACCTGATCCCCAACGTCATTCCTCAGCTGATCGTCAACTGCACCATGGGTCTTGGCTCCGTGATCATCACCGAGGCCACACTGTCCTTCCTTGGTCTGGGCGTGAAGTTCCCCTTCGCTTCTTGGGGCAACATCATCAGCGACGTGAACAACACCCACGTGCTGACCAACTACTGGTGGGTGTGGATCCCCGCCGGTCTGCTGCTTCTGCTGACGGTTCTGGCCTTCAATCTGGCCGGCGACGGTCTGCGGGATGCGTTCGACCCGAAGATGAAGCGCTGAGAAAGGAGGAGCCTGTATGTCTAAGAAGAATGAGACCGGCTATCTGTCCGCTAAGGAATCCCGGCGCATCTCCCGTGAGAACCGCCGCATCACAGATCAGCTGGAAAAGCGCCATAAGCGCAAGAATGTGCCGGAGTCCGAGTATCTGACTCAGATGAAGGATCCCAACAACGCACTGGAAATCGAGAATCTGCATACCTACTTCTTCTCGGATGTGGGTACCGTCCGTGCTGTGGACGGCGTCTCCTTCGACGTCCCCATCGGCAAGACCGTGGGCGTGGTGGGCGAGTCCGGCTGCGGTAAGTCCGTTACCAGCCTCTCCATCATGCAGCTGCTGCAGCGGCCGCAGGGCCAGATCGTGGACGGCGAAATTCGTCTGAACCTCGGCAACGGCAAGTGCTACGATATCACCAAGACCCCCACGGAGCGGATGCAGAATCTGCGGGGCAACTATATGTCCATGATCTTTCAGGAGCCCATGACCAGCCTGAACCCGGTGTTCCGCATCGGCGCTCAGCTGGACGAGGTCATTGCCCTCCACGACGGCGAGGGCAAGAGCAAGGAGGAGATCAAGGAACGCTCCATCCACCTGCTGGAGATGGCCGGTATCGCCAACTGCGAGGGTGTGTACAATATGTTCCCCCACGAGCTGTCCGGCGGTATGCGCCAGCGTGTCATGATCGCCATGGCCCTGTCCTGCAACCCCAAGCTGATCATCGCCGATGAGCCGACCACGGCTCTGGACGTGACCATTCAGGCCCAGATCCTGGATCTGCTGCGGAACCTGAAGAACAAGATCAATTCCTCCATCATGCTCATCACCCACGATCTGGGCGTTATCGCTGAGATGGCGGATTACGTGGTGGTCATGTATGCCGGTCGTGTGGTGGAGAAGGGTACGGTGGAGGAGATCTTCGCCAATCCCGCCCACCCCTACACCATCGGCCTGATGGCCTCCAAGCCCGTAGTGGGCAAGAAGGTGGATAAGCTGTACTCCATTCCCGGCAAGGTGCCTAACCCCATCAATATGCCGGACTACTGCTACTTCAAGGACCGCTGCGAGATGCAGGTGGAGAAGTGCAGCGGCGAGTATCCCCATATGATCCAGCTCTCCCCCACGCATATGGTCAGCTGCTATCGTTACTTTGACGGAAAGGTGGGTGAATAACCATGGCAAACGAGAAGAAAACCGTTGAAACGCCGGTGGAGTATGATCCCCAGTACATTCTGCAGGTCAAGGACCTGAAGAAGTACTTCCCCATCAAGGGCGGTATGATCAGCAAGACTGTGGGCCATGTGAAGGCCGTGGACGGTGTCACCTTTAACCTCAAGCGTGGTACTACCATGGGTCTGGTGGGCGAGTCCGGCTGCGGCAAGACCACCACCGGCCGTACCATCCTGCGTCTGGCCGGTGAAAAGACCGGCGGTCAGGTACTGTTCAACGGTAAGGATGTGTACGCCCTCTCCGACAAGGAAATGCGGGATATGCGCACGAAGATGCAGATCATCTTCCAGGATCCCTTCTCCTCTCTGCAGCCCCGTATGCCCGTGGGCGAGATCATCGGTGAGGCGGTGCGTGAGCACGGTCTGGTGAGCAAGGAGGAATTCGATGATTACATCGATCAGGTCATGGACAACTGCGGCCTGCAGCCCTTCCACAAGGATCGCTATCCCCACGAGTTTTCCGGCGGCCAGCGGCAGCGTATCTGTATCGCCCGTGCGCTGGCTCTGAACCCGGAGTTCATCGTCTGCGACGAGCCTGTGTCGGCTCTGGACGTGTCCATTCAGGCACAGATCATCAATCTGCTGAAAAATTTGCAGAAGAAGTACAACCTGACGTATCTCTTCATCTCCCACGATTTGTCCGTGGTGGAATACATCTCCGACACGGTGGGCGTCATGTATCTGGGCAATCTGGTGGAGTACGGCGCTACGGAGGACATCTTCCGCAATCCGCTGCACCCCTATACCAAGGCCCTGTTCTCTGCCATCCCGGTGCCAGATCCCACGGTGAAGATGGATCGTATCGTGCTGGAGGGCTCCATTCCCTCCCCGGCGAATCCGCCGGCTGGCTGCAAGTTCCATACCCGCTGCGCCAACTGCATGGAGAAGTGCAAGACCGAGGTGCCTCAGCAGCGTGAGATCGAGCCGGGCCACTATGTGGTCTGCCATCTGTACGACGAGGCATGAGCGACCAGCACAAGGAGTGGGAGGACGACGGCCGGACGGTAGCGGATATGTCCGGTCTGGACCGGCCGCCCCTGTTCGGTCATAAAGAGGGAGTCTCCCGGAAGAAACGGCAGGAGCCGTCCGACGGCGACTATGTGCCGCCCTTGTCCCGAGGTGACCGATGGGCGTTCCTGCTGGGTACCATGAAGGCGTCCCTGCTGATCGCACTGGCGTTTCTGGGCGGTCTTGGCCTGTGTATCTGGCTGTTGACGCTGCTTCTGCACTGAACCACACTGTCCGAAAGGGTGTGCTGCTTCCGGCAGCGCACCCTTTTTCATGCCATACGCTGCGGCTGCTCTCCGGGAGAGCAGCCACCCATGATGAGAAAGGAAGAATAAGATGATCTCTGCAATGCTGCAATACATCCAGCGCAGCCCCGACTGCTTCCACGCCGTGGAGGAGCTGCGCCAGCGTCTGCTGCGGGAGGGCTACACGGAGCTGCGGCCCGGCCGGTGGCAGCTGACGGCAGGGGGGAAGTACTTTACCACCAAGAACGGCTCCTCCATGATGGCCTTCCGCCTCCCGCAGGAGGCCCCTGCCGGCTTCCTGCTGACCGCCAGCCATTCCGACTCCCCCTGCTTCCGTCTGCGGGATCATGCGGAGCTGACGGGGGAGTATATCCGCCTGTCCGCCGAGCGCTACGGCGGCATGATCAATGACAGCTGGCTGGATCGGCCCCTCAGCGTGGCGGGCCGGGTACTGGTCCGCCGGGAGGGCGGACTGGAGGCCCGTCTGGTGGATTTGAAGCGGGATGTGGCCCTGATCCCCCGTGTGGCCATCCACCTGAACCGGGAGACCAACAGCGGGGTCAAGTACGACCCGGCCCGTGATCTGGTGGCCCTGTACGCCGCCGGGACCGGCAGCGGCAGCTTCTATCGGGAGGTGGCCAGAACGGCGGACTGCGCCCCGGAGGACGTGGTAGCCGGGGATCTGGTGCTGTACAACAACCAGCAGGGGACCGTCTGGGGGGCGGAGGGCGAGTTCGTGTCGGCCCCCCGGCTGGACGACCTGGCCTGTGTGTTTGCCTGCACCGAGGGCTTTCTGACGGCGCAGGAGCGGGACATGGTGCCGGTGCTGTGCGTGTTTGACAACGAGGAGATCGGCTCCGAGACCAAGCAGGGGGCGGCCTCCGTATTCCTGCCGGAGACGCTGGCGGCCATCTCGGAGGCGCTGGGCCTCTCCGCCGCCGACCACCGGGCGCTGCTGGCGGACAGCATGATGCTCTCCTGTGACAACGGCCATGCCCGCCATCCCAACCACCCGGAGCTGGCGGACACCAACGAGGCCCCGGTGCTCAACGGCGGCGTGGTGGTGAAGCACTCCCCCCGCTACGCCACGGACGGCGTGTCCAGCGCCGTGTTTACGGAGCTCTGCCGCCGGGCAGAGGTGCCGGTGCAGTACTACGCCAACCGTCCCGATCAGATGGGCGGGGCCACGCTGGGGAACATCGCCGACACCAAGCTGCCCATCCCCACGGTGGACATCGGCATGGCCCAGCTGGCCATGCACTCCTGCTTCGAGACCATGGGCAGCCGGGACGTGGAGGCCTTTGTCCGGGCCGTGCGGGCCTGCTATGAGAGCAGCCTGCGCTTCACGCCGGAGGGTGTGGCGCTGCGGTAACGGGGCAGGGAAGCCCACATACCCCATGAGAAAACCATAAAACCCACAGGGCGGCGTAGAAAAACTCTGCGCCGCCCTGCCACATATAAAAGCGGGGGCTTGCATCTCCGGAGCTTTCATGGTAAAATACTTATGTCAATAGAATACGGATATTGCTACCGAGTAGTAGATGGGAAAGCATTCGTTTGCACATCGTCAGGTCTCAGAAGATGTGTATGCGGGTGCTGTTTTTTTGGAGGTGGATCTTATGCGGAGAAAGCTGCTTCAATACTTTTCCAGAGCCGAGAGGCTCCTGTGGGGCCTGTCGGTGGTGTTCATCGTCGGAGCCTTCTGCGCCTTTGATCGGGAGAATTATCTGACGCTGGCCGCCTCGCTGATAGGCGTCACGTCGCTTATCTTCAACGCCAAGGGAAACCCCATCGGACAGGTGCTGATGGTGCTCTTTAGCCTGCTGTACGGCATCATCTCCTATACCTTTGCCTACTACGGCGAGATGATCACCTATCTGGGCATGACCATGCCGATGGCGGTGTTTGCCCTGATCTCATGGCTGAAAAACCCCTACAACGGGAGGAGGTCGGAGGTCAAGGTGAATACCATCGGCAAAAAAGAGATCGTGCTCATGTGTCTTGCGGCGGTGGTGGCCACGGGGGTGTTCTACTGGATATTGAAGATGTTCCACACGGCCAACCTCCTTCCCAGTACCCTCTCCGTTACCACCAGCTTTCTGGCGGTGTATCTGACCTTCCGCAGAAGTGCCTATTTTGCGCTGGCCTATGCCAGCAACGATATCGTGCTGATCGCGCTGTGGGTGCTGGCCAGCCTTGCCGACACCCGGTATCTCTCGGTGGTCGTTTGCTTCGTGGCTTTTTTGGTGAACGACCTGTACGGCTTCATCAACTGGAGACGGATGAAGGAGCGCCAGCGAGCATAAGACCCCACGACACGGTGCAGCCAACAAAAACCGGCAGACGCCAGGCGTCTGCCGGTTTTTTGAAAGCTATATCCTGCAAAGCTGCCCATCAGGGCGTGACGGCGCAGGTGTGCCCCAGCACCTCATAGCTGTCGCCGCAGACCTGCCACCAGCCGTCCGTCTGCCGCCGGAGGGTCAGGGTGTGATCCACGGAGGTCCGTGTGGCGGCGATGACACCCTGCCGCAGGTGATCCACCCGTAGGATCTCCCGAAGGGTCACCTGCACCGTCTCGCCGCTCTGCTGCATGGGGGCAAAGTAGGCGGGGCGGCACTGTACATCGTAAATGACGGCGTACTCGTCCACGGCGGTCTCCGCCAGAGCCTGTGCATCCTCCCGCAGGGGAGCGGTGCAGCGATCCGGGGCAGCGGGGGTTCGCCCGGCCATGACGGCGGCCCGCAGGTCCAGATAATTCTGGATGGCGGCGAGGATGTCCTCCGACGGGAGGGAGGCGGTGCCGGAGCCGCTGAGATAGCCGCACAGATCGGACTCCTCGCAGTCGTCGCCCACCACCTGCCAGCCTTGGGCGGTACGGTTCAGGGTCAGATGGTGCAGAGAGCCGTAGCCGAAGGTATCGCCGGTGGTCTGGGTGAGGTCGCTGGAATAATTGGCCTCCACCCGGAGAGAGGCCCACACCTCCACCGCATCCTCGCTGCGGTAAATAGGGTTCATGGGATACACCTGTACCCGCTGCTCCCCCCAGATATAGCTGGACCACAGGAAGCCACGGGTCAGTGCCTCCTGACGCAGGGTGTCCGTGGTATAGGGCTCCTCCGGCAGAGGATCATCGGGCCGGGCCAGAGCGGTGCAAAGCATGGTGGTATAGGAGAGGATGGCCTGCTGCTGTTCCTCCGTCAGGGTCTCCGCCTCCCCGGCCAGCTCACAGGTGATGACCGGCTGGAAGGCCCCACGGCGCAGAGCCGCATCCTCCGCCGTGGGAGTCGGGGGCGTGGAGGGGTCAGAGGGAGCGGCAGGGGATGTACCGCAGCCGCTGAGAGCCGTTATCAGCAGCAGTAGGACGCACAGAAGAAGTGACAGGCGGCGGAAAAAACGGTTCATGGGATACCTCCTTCTTTACACCAGATGACGACAAATTGTGACTATAATGTATAATATAGACTGCAATATGTCAAGAAAAAACAGAGAATTTCACAAAAAGTGGGCGCTGCAACGCAGCGCCCACCGGCAGGAAAATTTTCGGCAGCCTCACGCCTCCCGGCGAAAGACATGGATATCGAAGCTGATGGTGACCGCCAGCTCCTCCAGCGCCGCCAGACGCTGACAGCCGGACTTGGGAGTTTTCCAGTAGTAGGGGGTCATCTGGAACAGGGCGTGGATGTCCTCCTGCCCCAGCACCCGGATGCGGTCCTCCACATGGCGGATCTCGGCGTAGGCGAAGCCCTCGTAGGGAGTCTCCTTCACCTCGTTGGGATAGGGATGGTCATAGAGCACCTGCTTCAGCTCCCACAGGTGCTTTTCCGACGGCACCACATAGAGAAACGCGCCGCCGGGCCGGAGCGCCCGCCGAAATTCCTCCAGCGCCAGCGGGGAGAAGCAGTTGAGCAGCAGGTCGATGGACCGGTCCGCCACCGGCAGGTGATAGGAGGAGGCCACGGCGAACTCCACGTCCTTTTCCCGCTTGGCGGCCCGGCGGAGGATGGCCTTGGAGATGTCCGTCCCCGCCATGCAGGGGGCCTTCCCGGCGTCCCGCAGCGCCCGGTAGACGGCGCTGGTGTAGTATCCCTCGCCGCAGCCGGTGTCCAGCACCGCCGGATGCTCCGGGGCATAGTCCAGTGCCAGACGGCACAGGGCATCCCGCAGGGCGGCGTAGTAGTCCTTGCTGAGAAAGACACTGCGGGCGGCGGCCATGCCCTTGTCGTCGCCGGGCATTTTGGAATGCTTGCGGTTGGCGGGCAGCAGATGGGTGTAGCCCTCACGGGCCACGTCATAGCTGTGGCCCGCCGGACAGCGGTAGCGCCCCGGCTCCCGCTCCAGCGCCGCCCCGCAGATGGGGCAGACGAACAGGCTCATTGCCCACGCTCCTTTCGGACGGTGACGTCGTGGATCCACTGTCCCGTGCGGATACGCAGGGCGCACAGCGGCACCTTCAGCAGGCTCTCCGACTGGATGGCGGCGGCGATCCACCAGTAGTCCGCCTTCAGCACCAGCGCCAGCAGCGCCGTCAGGGGCAGGGCCATGCACCACTGGGGCCCCACGTCCAGCAGGGTGGACCAGAACACGTCGCCGCCCGCCCGCAGCACGCCGGTGACGGCGGAGATAGAGTAGGCGTGGAGGGGGATGGACAGAAAGCCCGTCACCGCCAGCGCCGTGGCGATGGCGGCGGACTCGCCGTAGAGCTTGAACAGCGGGAACACCACCGGCACGAACAGCGTCGGCACCAGCAGCAGAGACAGGACCGTCAGCCCCACACCCACCAGCGCCGTGAACACCAACAGTGTCCGGCTCAGGTCCATGACCTCCTGATGGCTGCGGCCCTCACCGATGGATTTGCCGATTATCACGGCGGTGGCGGCACCCAGACCGAAGCACACCACCAGGAACAGGCGGTTGAGGTTGCCCATCACGGCGTTGGCCGCCAGCATCTCCACGGAGTTGTCGGTGTAGCCCAGGATCACCGTCAGCATACTGTTGCCGAGGCCCCATGCCGTCTCATTGAGGATCACGGGGGAGGAGTACTTCACGAACCGCCGGAGCATTTCCCAGCCGGGGCGGAAGAAGGCCCGCCACTGGATGGGCAGGAGCCTGCTGCGGACGGCACAGAAGCTGCACACGGCGAACTCTGTGATGCGGGCCAGCAGGGTAGCCACGGCGGCACCCTGAATGCCCAGCGCAGGCAGGCCGCACTTGCCGAAGATCAGCAGGTAGTTCAGCCCCGTGTTCAGCACCGTGGACATGGCGAACAGCTTCATGCCGAAGCCGGCGTCCTCGGCGCTGCGCCGGGCGCTGACATACAGGGACGAGAGCATATTGAACACATAGGAGATGCCGATGAGCTTCAGATACGGCGCACCCAGCACCGACAGCTCATGGTTGTTGGACAGCAGATCCATGATCTCCACCGGCCACAGGTACAGCACCGCCGCCAGCACCACCGTCAGGCCGGTACCCAGCATGGCCGCCACGCCGATGGCACGGCTGATGTGCTCCATATCCCGCTTGCCCCAGTACTGGCTCACCAAAATGCTCAGGCCGCTCTGCACGCCGAACACGATGGAGATCAGCAGGAACACCGGCACGTTGGCGGTGGTGACGGCGGCCATCTGGGTGTTGCCCAGCCAGCTGACCATCAGCGTGTCCATCAGGCCCAGTGTAAAGGTGATAAGGTTTTGCAGGGCGATGGGGCCGGTCAGACCCCACAGATACCGGTAAAAGCCCGGTTCACGTTTCAGACATTGCAGCATGGTATCCCTCACAGCATGGAAAATCTCGTATTTTTGTGGCGCAGCAGCGCCTCGTACAGGGCGTCGATGTCGCCCTCCGTGGTTTCCGGCCCGAAGCTGAGCCGCAGCACCCCGGCGGCGGTCCTTTTATCCAGCCCCAGAGCGGCATAGCCCCGGCTGGCCTTGCCCCGGTGACAGGCGGAGCCTGCGGACAGGCAGATGCCCTGACTGCCCAGATCGTTGATGACGTTGGCACTGGGATAGCCCACCAGCGACACCGCCAGAATGTGGGGGGCCTCGCCGCTGCCCACCGGCACCACGCCGGGGATGCTCAGCAGCCGCTCCCGGCAGTAGGCCTTGATGCGGGCCATGTGGGCAAGCTTTTCCTCCAGCCCCTCCTGCCGCAGCGCCACGGCCTTGGCAAAGCCCGCTATCTGGGCGGTGGCCTCCGTGCCGGAGCGCAGCCCCTCCTCCTGCCCGCCGCCGGCCAGCAGGGGCCGCAGGTTCCGCAGGTCCGGACGGACGTACAGAGCGCCGATCCCCTTGGGCCCGCCGATCTTGTGGGCGGACAGGCTCATCAGATCCACGCCCCACCCCGCCGGGTCACAGGGAACCTTCAGAAAGCCCTGCACGGCGTCGCAGTGGAGGAGCGCGCGGCTCCCCCGCTCCTTCAGCAGCCGGGCGATATCCGCCACGGGGAAGAGACACCCCGTCTCGTTGTTCACCAGCATCACGGACACCAGTACCGTGTCCTCCCGCAGGGCCTCCGCCACCTGTCCGGCGGAGATATGCCCCGTGCGGTCGGGCTTGAGGTAGGTGACCTCATACCCCTCCTGTTCCAGCTGGCGGCAGGGCTCCAGCACGGCGCTGTGCTCCACGGCGGTGGTGATGATGTGCCGCCCCGTGTGGCGGCCCTGCCATGCGGCGGCCCGGATGGCCCAGTTGTCCGACTCCGTGCCGCAGGAGGTGAAGTGCAGGGCCGATGGCTGGCACCCCAGTGCCCCGACGATGGTGCGGCGTGCCTCCTCCACCAGCTCCTTGGCCTCCCGGCCCAGAGGATACTGGGCGGAGGGATTGCCGAACTGATGGCGCAGCACATCGTACATGGTATCCGCCACAGCCTCCGGCAGGGGCGTGGTGGCGGCGTGGTCCAGATAGATCATAGCGCAGACCTCCCATTTTTTCAGAAAAACCGGCGCCGGACAGGGGGGAGGGGCAAAGACCCTCTTGCCACCGGCGGCCGGATACCGTATAATGTAGACAAATTCTTATTATATCGGAGAAAACCGCAAAGTGCAAGGAGAATCCCCATGCGAGTTGCTATTTACACCCTCGGCTGCAAGGTCAACCAATACGAGACGCAGGCCATGGAGCAGGAGCTTCAGCGGCGTGGCCATACGCTGGTGGACTTTGAGTCCCCGGCGGACGCCTACATCATCAACACCTGCTCCGTCACCGCCGTCAGCGATAAAAAATCCCGGCAGATGATCCGCAGGGCCAAGAGCCGCAATCCCCAGGCCGTGGTGGCTGCCTGCGGCTGCTATGTGCAGACCCACACCCCGGAGGCTCAGGAGCTGGGCATCGACCTCATCGGCGGCACCGGCGACCGGATGGAGTTTCTGACCCTGCTGGAGCAGGCGGCGGAGGATCACCGCAGCCGTGTGGCGGTGGATGAGGCCCTGCGCCGCCGCACCTTCGAGGTGCTGCCCGCCGGGGGTATGGCGGCCCGGACACGGGCCATGCTGAAGGTGGAGGACGGCTGCGTCAACTTCTGCACCTACTGCATCATCCCCTATGCACGGGGGCCGGTGCGGTCCCTGCCGCTGGAGGAGGCGGTGCGCCAGACGGAGCAGCTGCGGCGGGAGGGCTACCGGGAGGGGGTCTTTACCGGCATCGAGATCTCCTCTTGGGGACAGGATCTCAAGGACGGCCGCAGCCTCATCGACCTGCTGGAGGCGGTGTCGCAGGCGGCGGGAGAGATGCGTCTGCGGCTGGGCAGTCTGGAGCCCCGCACCGTGACGGAGGATTTCTGCCGCCGGGCCGCCCGGCTCCCCAACCTCTGCCCCCAGTTCCACCTGTCCATGCAATCCGGCTGCGACGCCACCCTGCGGCGCATGAATCGCCGGTATGACACCGCCCGGTTCCTCCGGTCCGTGACTCTGCTGCGGCAGTACTTCCTCCGGCCCGCCATCACCACGGACCTGATCTGCGGCTTCCCCGGCGAGACGGAGGAGGAATTTTCCCAGACGCTGGCCTTCCTGCGCCGCTGCGACTTTGCCCAGATGCACATCTTCCCCTACTCCATCCGCCCCGGCACCAAGGCGGCGGAGATGGAGCAGGTCCCCGGCCCGGTGAAGGAGGAGCGTGCCGCCCGTGCGTCGGCGGTGGCAGCGGAGCTGCACCGTGCCTATCTGCAGGGCTGCGTAGGCCAGACTTATCCCGTGCTCTTCGAGCAGCGCAAGGACGGCTGCGCCGCCGGTCATGCCCCCAACTATATGCCGGTGGAGGTGCAGACACAGGAGGATTACCATAACACCGTTCGCCATGTGAAGATCACAGGCGTAGTAAACGATATCCTGATGGGAGAGGTGACATAACATGGAACACTTTTTTGCCTATACATCCCGGATGCGGTTCATCTCCCGCTGGGCGCTGATGCGTAACAGCCAGCCGGAGAACATTCAGGAGCACAGCCATCAGGTGGCAGTGCTGGCCCATGCGCTGGCGGTGATCCGCAACCGCTGTTTCGGCGGTCAGGTGGACCCCGGTACGGTGGCGGTGGCGGCCCTGTACCACGACGCCAGCGAGATCCTCACCGGGGATCTGCCCACCCCCATCAAGTACTACAATCCCGCCATCCGGGATGCCTACAAGCAGGTGGAGCACATCGCCTGCGGCAAGCTGGTGGGGATGCTGCCGCCGGAGCTGCAGCCGGACTTTGCCGAGGCTCTGACCCCCACAGACCCGGAGGTGGAGGAGTTGGTGAAGGCGGCGGACAAGCTGTCTGCCCACATCAAATGTCTGGAGGAGCTGAAGGCCGGGAATCTGGAGTTCCGCCGGGCGGCGGAGCAGACAGAGCAGGCACTGGACGATTTCCATCTGCCGGAGCTGACCTATTTCCGGGAGCATTTCCTCCCCAGCTTCCGGCTGACGCTGGATGAGATGGAGTAAAATCAAGCGCAGGAGAGACGGCTCGTCTCCCCTGCGCTTGGTTCGTTATGAAGCTCGCGCCTTGCGCTTTGCGCATGGCGGCAGGCTTTTCGCAGCTGCGTCCTCCCACCACCCCGCAGCGATCTTCTGCCGTGGCATGGCATCACCCATGCTGCGGCACCGACCATGATATCCCGCCGAAGCAGGCACCATACAGACAGACCTTCCCTGCAAAAAGAAAAGCAGGCGGAAAGCCACGCTTCCCGCCTGTCAAGGACACACGATCATTATTTGCCAGCGGCCACGGACTTGACCTGCTTGACCTCACGGCCATTGTAGGTACCGCACTCCGGGCACATTCTGTGAGGCAGATGCAGCGCACCGCACTTGGTGCAAGCCACCAGACCGGGAGTCGCCAGCTTCCACACGGAGCTGCGTCTCTTGTTGCGTCTTTGCTTGGATACTTTTCCCTTGGGTACTGCCATGTTGACACCTCCTTGGTCTTAACTGCCTGAGCAGTAATTGATAGTATAGAGAAGCGCTTTACTCCTTCTCCTGCAGGAGACTGGCCAGCTTGGCAAGCCTCGGATCCACCTGCTTTTTGCAGCGGCAGGGCTCCCGGTTGAGGTTCACGCCGCAGCCGGGGCAAAGACCCTTACAGTCCTCGGAGCAAAGAGTTTTCGTGTCCATGTCGAGAATGAACGCATCTCTGGCCAATTCCGCCAGATCCACCTCGTCGTGCTCCAGCAGGATGATCTCGTCGCTGTCCTCCTCCTGCTTCTCCTCGGCCAGAACGCACGAGTAAGAAACGGACTTGGGCGCATCGAATTCCTCCATGCACCGGTCACACACGCAGTGCAGCGTCGTATGCATCTCCAGCTGGCACAGCAGAACCCCGGCCTGATTCCGAAGACGGCCTTCCACAGTGACCGGACGGATAATGGGCGCAGCGCCGCCGAAATCCAGCTGAGACAGATCCATCTCAAACCGGACCTCCTGACTGGCGTCGGGGGTATGCAGCAGTCGGTTTACATTCAATCGCATAGTACACCTCTTAATGACACGAATAGTATTATAGAGGATTGCACCCTGCTTGTCAAACATTTTCTGCGAAATATTTTGACAATTTCCGAAAATCAGGTACAATAGCCTTAAACAGCATCCATCAAAGGAGGAAACACGCCATGCGGGAGCTGACCATCGGGAAAAATGACGCCGGACAGCGGGTGGATCGCTTCGTCTCCAAGGCTCTGCCGCTGCTGCCGCCGGCCCTGCTGCAAAAGTATATCCGCCTCAAGCGCATCAAGGTCAACGGAGGCCGGGCCCAGCGGGATCAGCGTCTGCGGGAGGGGGACGTGCTGCAATTATACATCAACGACGAGTTCTTCGACAAGCCCAGGGAGGATAATCTGTTCCTCACCCTGTTCCGCCCCAGCCTGGATATCGTCTACGAGGACGAGAATCTGATGCTGCTGAACAAGCGCCCCGGTCTGGTGGTTCACGCCGACGAGACGGAGAAGGTCAACACCCTCATCAACCACATTCAGGCATACCTCTACCAGAAGCGGGAGTGGAACCCCCGGTGGGAGAACGCCTTCACCCCGGCGCTGTGCAACCGCATCGACCGCAACACCGGCGGCATCGTCATCGCCGCCAAAAACGCCGAGACCCTGCGGATCATCAACCAGAAGATCCGGGATCGTGAGATCGACAAGCGCTACCTCTGCATCACCGTGGGGACGCCCCGGCCGCCGCAGGGGGAGGTATCCTGCTTCCTGCTGAAGGACGAGAAGAAAAAGCAGGTGGCCGTATACCACAGGCCCGTTCCCGGCGGCAAGACCGCCGTTACCCGCTACCGGACGCTGGAGACCCGTGGGGAGCTGTCCCTGCTGGAGGTGGAGCTGCTGACGGGCCGCACCCACCAGATCAGGGCCACCATGGCGGACTTGGGCTGCCCCCTGCTGGGGGACGGCAAGTACGGCGACGGGCAGGTGAACCGCCGCTACGGCGAGACCCGGCAGGCCCTGTACTCCTACCGCCTGACCTTCGACTTCCCCACGGACGCCGGCCTGCTGAATTACCTCCGGGGCCGCAGCTTTCAGGTGGAGAGCGTCCCCTTCCGGGAGAAATACTTCGGCTGACCGCCGCCCCGGCTGCCCGGTGCAGCCGGGGCTTTTTTCTGCCATTCCCCGGAAATCTCCGGCAAAAACGAGTAAAATTCTCCACCGTGCAGAATTTTCCTTAAACAGGGGAAAATATACATTGACATTTCCCTACTTTTTATATATAGTGAATCTGCCAAATTTCAACGAGAGATATCAGGCCTGTCCGCAAGGCCTCCCTTTGAACAGAGAAAAGAGGTAGATATTATTTAACGAACGGGGGAGGATAAATGTCCAAAGAGTTGATTCGCCTGCGGGACCTCTGCATGGCGTTTGACGACGAGCTGGTTCTCGATCACATCAATCTGTATATCAACGATTCCGAATTCCTCACACTGCTTGGCCCCAGCGGCTGTGGCAAGACCACGACGCTGCGGATCATTGGCGGCTTCACGACGCCCACGTCGGGAGACGTCACCTTTGACGGTGTGAGGATCAATGATGTTCCGCCGCATAAGCGGCAGATCAACACCGTCTTTCAGAAGTACGCCCTGTTTCCCCATCTGGATGTCTTTGAAAACATCGCCTTTGGCTTGCGGATCGCCAAGGTGCCTGCCGACGAGATCGAGCAGCGGGTGACAGAGATGCTGGGCGTGGTGAGCCTGAAGGGCTTTGAGCACCGGAGGATCCATCAGCTCTCCGGCGGCCAGCAGCAGCGTGTGGCCATTGCCCGTGCGCTGGTGAACCGGCCCAAGGTGCTGCTGTTGGACGAGCCGCTGGGTGCCTTGGACCTGCGCCTGCGGAAGGATATGCAGATCGAGCTGAAACGGATCCAGCAGCAGATGGGCATTACCTTTGTCTACGTTACCCACGATCAGGAGGAGGCCCTGACCATGTCCGACACCGTGGTGGTGATGGACAAGGGCCGTATCCAGCAGATCGGCACCCCGGAGGATATCTACAACGAGCCGAAGAACGCCTTCGTGGCGGATTTTATCGGTGAGAGCAATATTTTGAACGGCGTCATGGTCCGGGACAAGGTAGTGAAGATGTACGGCCGGGAGTTCCCCTGCGTGGACGGCGGCTTCGCACCCAACGAGCCGGTGGACGTGGTCATCCGTCCGGAGGACATCGACATCGTCCCCGTGGAGCAGGGGCAGCTGGTAGGCACCGTCACCAGCGTCACCTTCAAGGGGATGCAGTACGATATCATTGTGGACTTCCGGGGCTTCAAGTGGCTCATTCAGACCACGGATCACTCCCCGGAAGGCGCCCGCATCGGCGTGAAGATCGATCCCGACGGCTTCCACATCATGAAAAAGAGCGAATACTCCGGCCAGTTCGGAGATTACAGCTCCTACTCCGAGGAGTATGAGGAGCTGGCGGACGCCTCTCTGGAGACGGACGAGGAGGAGAGCGGGGATGAAGAATAAGCTCTCCCGGTTCGCCGTACCCTACGAGGTGTGGATGGCGATCTTCGTGGTGGCCCCCATTGTCATTATGGTGGCCTATGCCTTTTCCTCCGCCGACGGCGGCTTTACGCTGGATAACTTCGTGCAGATGGGGGGCTATACGGAGGTGTTCCTCCGGTCCTTCAAGCTGGCCGTCATCGCCACGGTGATCTGTCTGCTGATCGGCTACCCGGTGTCCTATCTCATGAGCCGGGAGGGCGCCTCCTTTCAGCGGACGGCCATGGTGCTCATTATGCTGCCCATGTGGATGAACTTCCTGCTGCGGACCTATTCGTGGATGACCATTCTGGAAAACAACGGCCTTTTGAACCAGCTGTTCCAGAAGATCGGCCTCATCAGCCTCTATAATCACATCTTCGGCACCAACTTGGAGTATTTCTCCATGATGAATACCCAGGGGGCTGTGGTGCTGGGCATGGTGTATAACTATCTGCCCTTCATGATCCTGCCCATCTATTCCGTCATCATCAAGCTGGATCACTCCCTGCTGGAGGCCGCCCGTGATCTGGGGGCCGGCAGCCTGACGGTGTTCCGCCGGGTGATCCTGCCCCTGTCCCTGCCGGGCGTGGTGTCGGGCATCACCATGGTGTTCGTGCCGTCGGTGTCCACCTTCGCCATCAGCCGGATGCTGGGCGGCGGCACGGAGCTGCTGCTGGGCGACCTCATTGAGCGGCAGTTTCTGGGGGGTGCCTACAACCCCCAGCTGGGCGCCGCCATTTCGCTGGTGATGATGATCATTGTGCTGGTGTGTATGCTGGTGATGAATCGCTTCGGTGAGGGCGAGGAACAGGCGGTGAAGCTATGAGCCGCACCCAGAATCGCTTTGGCGACCGGCTGCTGATGGCGCTGGTGTTCCTGTTTCTCTATGCCCCCATCATCATCCTGATCGTCTTTTCCTTCAACGCCGGCACCAGCTCCAGCGTGTGGAAGGGCTTCTCCCTGAAGTGGTACGAGTCCCTTCTCTCCAACCGGCTCATTATGAACAGCGTCTATACCACGCTGCTGGTGTCGCTGCTGTCCACCATCGTGGCGTCCATCGCCGGCACCTTCGCCGCCATCGGCCTGTACGCCATGAGCCGCCGCCGTCGTGCGGCGGTGAACGCCGTCAACAACATCCCCATGATGAATGCGGATATCGTCACCGGCGTCAGCCTGTGCCTGCTGTTCGTGGTGTTCTTCAACGGCTGGGGCGCCTTCGCCGGGTGGATGAATTCGTGGCAGTCGCTGGTGGTGCTGCCGGAGCGCCTGACCATGGGCTTCGGCACGCTGCTGCTGGCCCATATCTGCTTCAATATCCCCTATGTGATCCTGTCCGTGGGACCCAAGCTGCGCCAGATGGACCGCAACCTCATCGATGCGGCGCAGGATCTGGGCTGCACGTGGATGCAGGCCTTCTGGCGTGTGGTGATCCCGGAGATCAGGCCCGGCATCGTCTCCGGCGCTCTGACGGCCTTCACCATGTCTGTGGATGACTTCATCATCAGCTACTTCACCGCCGGTACCAGTTCCTCCACGCTGGCCATGACCATCTACGGCATGACCAAGAAGCGGGTCAGCCCGGAGATCAACGCCATCTCCACCCTGCTGTTCGTGACGGTGCTGGTGCTGCTGGCCGTCGTGAACCTGCGGGAGAGCCGTGCCGACCACCGCCTGAAGGCGGAGCACCACACCGCCTCAGCGGCCCCCCACCCCAACCGCAGCAAGCTCCATAAGACCCTGCGCCGTGTGGGGGCGGGACTGGCAGCCTGCGTGCTGGTGGTGACGCTGATCGTCACCGGCCGCTCCGCCCGGTCCGACCGGGTGGTGAACGTGTGCTCCTGGGGCGAGTATATCGACGAGAGCCTCATCACCCAGTTTGAGGAGGAGACCGGCATCCGGGTCAACTACCAGACGGCGGAGAGCAACGAGGCCCTGTACTCCCTCATCAAAATGGGAGGCGCCGACTTCGATGTCATCGTCCCCTCGGACTATATGATCGCCCGGCTCATTGACGAGGATATGCTGGCGGAGCTGGATTACAGCCACATCCCCAACTTTGACCTCATTGCCGATACCTATAAGAACCTCAGCTACGACCCGGAGAACCGGTACACCGTCCCCTACACCTGGGGTACGCTGGGCATCATCTACAACACCACCATGGTCTCTCAGCCCATCACCAGCTGGAGCGCCATGTTCGACCCCCAGTACGCCGGACAGGTGCTGATGATCAACAACTCCCGTGACGCTCTGGCGGCGGCCCTGCTGTATCTGGGATACAGCATCAATACCACCGACGAGAGCCAGCTGGAGGAGGCCTTTGCCCTGCTGAAGCAGGCCAAGGACAGCGGCGTGTATCAGGCATTCGTCATGGACGAGGTGTTCCAGAAGATGGAGGGCGGCAATGCCGCCGTGGCTATGTATTACGCCGGCGACTACCTGACCATGCTGGAGAATAACGAGGACCTGGCCTTCGTCATTCCGGAGGAGGGCAGCAACTGGTTCGTGGATGCCATGTGCGTCCTGAAGAGCAGCCAGCATATGTCCGAGGCGGAGGAGTGGATCAACTTCATCGCCTCTACAAAGGCCAATCTGGCCAACATGGACTACATCTGGTACGCCTCCCCCAACGGCGAGGCATTGGAGCAGTACCCGGCCTACTATGAGGAGGTCAACGAGGAGCCGCTGGACCCGGAGATCTACGAGGTCATGGCCCCCTCGGAGGAGGTACTCCACCGCTGCGAGATCTATGAGAATCTCCCCACGGAGACGCTGCGTCTGTATGACCGACTCTGGACCCGGCTGGGTGTGTAGGAGGAATGGAAGCTGCCGATGTAAAATATCGGTTCAGACGGATTGACGTAAAATCGAATCAGCCCCCCGGCCGGATGTCCATCCGGCCGGGGGGCTTTACCGGTCGTGACGGAGAGCATCCAATTTGGGAAAAACGCTTGTCAGTCCGGGAAAAATCCGGTATAATAATGTGTCAGGAAAGCGTCAGATATCTGTCCACTGGACAGAGAAATGTCAAGCTGACGGAAGAATTACAGAACGGAGTGGAAAAATATGAAAGCCATCGTGACCGTGGTAGGAAAAGATCAGGTGGGCATCATTGCCGGTGTGTGCGGCACACTGGCCCAGCATGGGGTCAACGTGCTGGAGATCAGCCAGACCATCATGGAGGGGTGCTTTACCATGATGATGGTGGTGGATCTGGCAGGGTGCCAGGGCTCCTTCGAGCAGCTGCGGACCGACATCACCGCCTACGGCGAGGCCCGTGATCTGTCTCTGCGTATCCAGCGGGAGGACATCTTCGACGCAATGCACAAGCTGTAAGAGGGGGAGCCATGCTGAGTATACATCACATTTTTGATACCATCGACATGATCGATAAGCGCCATCTGGATATCCGCACCATCACCATGGGTATCTCCCTGCTGGACTGCGTCAGTGAGGATCCCAAGCGCTGCTGCGAGAAGATCTATGACAAGATCTGCCGCCGGGCGCAGCATCTGGTGCGGACGGGCGAGGAGATCCAGGGGGAGTTCGGTATTCCCATCGTCAACAAGCGCATCTCCGTGACCCCCATGGCGCTGGTGGCCGGCGGCTGCGACACGGAGGACTACGTTCCCTTTGCCCACGCTATGGACCGGGCCGCCAAGACCTGCGGCGTGGACTTCATCGGCGGCTACTCGGCGCTGGTGCAGAAGGGCTTTGCCCACGGCGACGAGCTGCTGCTGCGGGCCATTCCACAGGCACTGGCGGAGACGGATATCGTCTGCTCCAGCATCAATGTGGGCTCCACCAAGGCGGGCATCAACATGGACGCCGTGGCCCGCATGGGCCGCATCATCAAGGAGACGGCCCATCTGACCCGTGACACCGACGGGCTGGGCTGCGCCAAGCTGGTGGTGTTCTGCAACGCCGTGGAGGATAACCCCTTTATGGCCGGGGCCTTCCATGGGGTGGGTGAGGCTGACAGCGTCATCAATGTGGGCGTCTCCGGCCCCGGCGTGGTACACCACGCCTTGCAGTCCTGCAAGGACCAGCCCTTTGACGTGGTGGCGGAGACCATCAAAAAGACGGCTTTCCAGATCACCCGTGTGGGCCAGATGGTGGCCACCGAGGCCTCCCGGCGGCTGGATACGCCCTTCGGCATCGTAGACCTGTCGCTGGCGCCCACCCCCGCCATCGGAGACAGCGTGGCCCGGATCCTGGAGGAGATGGGGCTGTCCGTCTGCGGCACCCACGGCACCACAGCGGCGCTGGCGCTGCTGAACGACGCCGTGAAGAAGGGCGGCGTCATGGCGTCCTCTCATGTGGGCGGACTGTCCGGCGCCTTTATCCCGGTGTCGGAGGACGAGGGCATGATCGCCGCCGCTCTGGACGGTACCCTGACGCTGGATAAGCTGGAGGCTATGACCTGCGTATGCTCCGTGGGGCTGGATATGATCGCCGTGCCCGGCAGCACCACCGCCGAGACCATCTCCGCCATCATCGCTGACGAGGCGGCGGTGGGCATGGTCAACAGCAAGACCACCGCTGTCCGCATCATCCCCGTGGAGGGGAAGGATGTGGGTGACATGGTGGAACTGGGCGGCCTGTTGGGTTCTGCGCCGGTGATGCCGGTCCATGAGGCCGCCAGCACGGATTTCATCGCCCGTGGCGGCCGCATCCCCGCTCCGCTGCAGAGCCTGAAGAACTGAGAAGCGGCAGATCGCCGTGAAAAAGGAGCCTTGCGTGCGCCACCATGTGGCGGCTGTCGGTAGTCGAGATCATAAGAAAATGTAAAAAAGCCAGTCAGCGATTTGTGACGGGCGGATAACGAAGTTTTTATGCAGAA
>ERZ857480.50349-NODE-77852-length-28391-cov-11.0146_pt1 | contig 28391 bp, 24 predicted proteins | sample MGYA00519767_ERZ857480 | MGnify/ENA primary metagenome ERZ857480 (study PRJEB31778, sample SAMEA3449210) | human gut metagenome | biome: human gut; feature: human-associated habitat; material: faeces | place: United Kingdom | collected 2010/2012 ...
GCTGAGAAAAAACAATACGCAAGACCTCTCTGGAAACAGAGAGGTCTTATCTTTTGTAGAGGAGGAAGCCATTTGAAAGCATTCAAACACATGACAGCCTTTGTGCTGGCGTTGGTCATGGCGGCAGCACTGGCGGTGACCGCCTATGCTGCCAGCGTGACGGTCAAGTACAGGGTCTACGTCTATTCTGACGAGATCACATTTCGTCAGTATGGTTATAGCCAAAGCACAACGCCGTCCATTACAAATCTGACAATCTCGGCTACCAGCGGCCTCGGCAGCGGCAGTGCCCTCTTCCACATGAAATATGCGGATGGCGCGGTGGCTTACTGCATCGAGCCGGGTGTTCATTCCGATGACAGCGGCACCTACAAGGAGGGGTCCAGTGCCAGCTGGTACAATCTTCCAGCCTCTGTGCAGAGCGGTATCGCGCTGGCAATGTCCCTGGGCTATCCCAGCGCCGACTACAAAATCAAAGCCGTGGAGGAGAAGGGCAGCATCACTGTCCGCAAGGTGGATGCGACAGGCGCACCTCTTGCCGGTGCGGAGCTGCTGCTGGGGACTTCCGCAGACGGCAAGACATGGACGGAGGTCAGCAGAGTGACCACCGACAAGACCGGTATTGCCAAATGGAGTGACCTAAAGGTCGGTGCGCAGTACCGCGTGACGGAAACCAAAGCTCCCGCAGGTTATACGCTGCTGACCGAGCCGTTGTTCGCCGGCGTAGGACAGCAGGCCGATGATCATATTGACCCGGACCTTCGTCTTGGATTTGGCAAATTCCGCGTGGGCTGCGTTCTCGTTATCCTGCTCCAACGTTTGCAGGTACTCCCGCTCGACGTGGTTGACCTTGATGGTCGGATACCCGTGGATCAGGTTGCCGATCATGACGTTGAGCTTTTCCGGCGCCATCGTATAGAGGTTTGTCCGCTTTTCCAGCGCCTGCCCCTGCTCGGCCGAGGCGACGATGGGACACACGGTGGCAACGATGATGATCATGGCCAGATAAAATGACAATAAAAACCACGTTTTCGCCTCCTATGGTGAAACGTTGTCGTTTCACAGTATCGTATGTTGTATAAATCGGACGCCGCCTGCGCAAGACCCACCGGATTCGATCATAACAGAAACGGGCGCGGAAGTCCAACAGCTTCAAGAGGCGAAAACAGCTTTGCTGGATAAGGGAGCTAAATGGGTCTGCTCCACGCTCTTTTTAGCCAACTGCCTAAGATGTATTGCGCTCTTGCAGAAAAAATTAGTGATACAGCCAAAAAGACCTTGACAAACACGGACGCCTTGTGTAATATAAGAGTGCGTATATGAGGAATCAATACGCATATACGTACAGACACTACAAAAGAAGGAGAATCAAAATGAAAAAGACGCTTTCTTACATCCTTGCAATCGTAGTATGTCTTGCAACGCTTTGCGGCTGTGGCGACACACCCAGCGGTGGACAGACAACAGATGGACCCAGAGATTCCGTGATGCTGCGGAATGCCCTGGGTATGCAGACCACTGACCCGGCAGATACCAATGAGACGGATGTCCTTACTGTAAACGAGCAGATTTATGAGGGCCTTTATACTCTGGATGAGAGCGGCGGCGGATATCAGCCCTGCTTGGCAAAGCAAATCGATATCAGCGATGATGCCACAGTGTATACGATTACGCTGCAGGACGGCGTGAAGTTCCACAATGGCGAGACCCTGAAGGCCTCTGACGTGGTGTTCAGCTATCAGCACTTTATGGACAATCCCAAGTACAACAGCTATACGGACATGATCGAGAAGGTGGAGGCTTTGGACGACTCCCACGTTGTGATCACCATTGCACGTCCGTATTCCCCGATCCTTCACACGTTCTTCAAAATCAAAATTCTGAGCGAGAAGGAAGTGACCTCTCAGGGGAGCGACTTCGGCACCATTGCTAACCTGGCCGGCACGGGTCCTTATTACATGGATGCGGAGACTTATCGGCCCAACAGCGGCTGGACTTTGTATGCATTTGAAGACTACTGGCAGGGAGCACCCCAGATCAAGAAGATCGGTTATGTAGTGATCGAGGACAACTCCTCCGCAGTTATCGCACTGAAAAACGGTGATATCGACTACCTGTCGGTTCCTCTCTCCAACTGGGCGGATATCAAGGACTCTGGAAAGTTTGCGACCAATGAAATGGAGTCCAACGATATTCAGTTTATGTGCATCAACTATGAATCCAGCGAAGTCCTGAACAATGACAAGGTCCGTCAGGCGATCGTTCACGCAACCAACCGGGAAGCCATGAACATGGTTGCCACCGACGGGCTGGGCAAGGTTACGGACTTCTACATCAATCCCCATTATGCGGAGGCAGCTCCTACGGAATGTGATGTGGACCTCTCCTATAACCCGGAGCTGGCCAAGTCTCTCCTGGCGGAAGCCGGCTATCCGGACGGCGTGGATGTAGGCGAAATCCTGGTAGGTACCGGTTCCTCGGAGCCCTACGCCACGGTTCTCCAGTCGAACCTGGCTGAGGTGGGCATCACCGCGAAGATCACGACCCTTGAGTTCGGCGTGGCGGTGGACCGGATGGCGTCCCAGGACTACAATATCTGCATTGTCGGCGACAACGGCAACTATGACTTCAACAACTTCCGCCAGCAGGCTCATAGCGGCTCTGTCGGTATCTACAATGTGAGCTTTGTCGGAGACAAGTTCGACTACAAGCACATTGAAGACCTGTTTGCGCAGGGCGAGCAGCTCACTGACGAAGCCGCCAGAAAGGAAATCTATACCGAGCTTTATAATGAGGTAATGGCCACCTACTGCGTGATTCCGCTTGTAGCGCCCCCGGCCTGCACCGCATGGAATCCTGATTTGAACGTCGTTAATGTTCCGACCTACTACAGAGTTGCGCAGTGGAGCTGGAACGCCTGACACTATAAAAATTATCGGATGGAGGGTGAAAGGTGTATCGCTATGTCATAAAGAGAGTACTTTTCCTAATCCCCACAATACTTGGCGTCACATTTATTATCTTCTTTGTCATGGGGCTTACACCGGGAAACCCAGGTCGGATGATCCTTGGGCCAACGGCGAAGCAAGAGTCCATTGACGCGCTCAACCATGACCTGGGATACGACCTTCCCATTGCGGAACGGTATGTCAATTACTTGAAGGATATCGTTACAGAAGGCGATTTCGGGATGTCGTACTTCAGCGGCCGGCCGGTGTTCGACGAGATCTGGCCGAGATTCCTTGTGACCATCCGGATGTCGCTGCTCATCCTGGTAATATCGGTATGCGTAGGAGTACCAGTGGGAATTTACTCTGCCGTCAGGCAGTATTCCCTCTGGGATACCGTGCCAACCATGATGGCGTTTTTCCTGGCGGCGGTGCCAAGCTTTGTGATAGGAATGGTATTGATGTACTTTTTCGCGCTGAAGATCAACATATTCCCATCTTTTGGCTTGTCTGGTCTGAAGAGCTACATTCTCCCGGTGAGCGCGGTCGCCATTTCAGAAGCGGCTGCATACCTCAGATTTACGAAATCGTCCATGCTTGAGGCGATACGGCAGGACTATGTCCGGACAGCCCGCGGAAAAGGAGTTCCGGAGCGGACAGTTATCTGGAAGCACGCTATGCGAAATGCGCTTCTGCCTGTCATTACATGCGTGGGCATGCGCTTCGGAGTCCTTTTGGCTGGAATGGTGACGACAGAACGACTGTTTTCCATTCCGGGAATAGGCAGCCTTATCGTGGACAGTATCAGTAAAAAGGACGAGCCGGTCATTATTGCAGCCAGCATCTTGATCGCCTCTGCATTTACCATGCTGATGCTTTTGGTCGATATCGCGTATGCTTATGTAGACCCCAGGATACGTGCCAAATATAGCAGATTGGAGCGGTGAATATGAGTGGGATAACCGGACGAGTAAAGGGCGCCGACAGAGGAGAATTCAAAAAGGCAGGGCAATTCCACGAAATCTTCAGACGCCTCCGAAAAGATCGGGGAGCGATGGTCGGACTTATAATTCTGATCGTACTAATTCTTACCATCATATTTGCGGATGTGATCATTCCCTATCAAGCTGCCATTTCTCAGGATGTCATGAGTAACTTTGAGGCTCCATCAGCGAAGCATCTCATGGGTACGGATATGTATGGACGGGATGTTTTTGCAAGATTCGTACATGGAGCGAGGACTTCCTTGGCCATATCGCTGTTTGCTTCCATGACCTCCTGTATTTTTGGAAGCTTGCTCGGTGCGGCCGCCGGATACTTCGGCGGGAAGGTGGACATGGTGATTATGCGCAGTCTGGATATCTTTATGTCGGTGCCAGACATCCTTTTTACCATGGTCGTAGTGGCGGCGCTGGGTTCCAGCATTCCGGTCCTGATCGTGGCGATGACGCTGGCATACTTTACCAACTATGTCCGCCTGGTGCGTTCTGAGGTCCTGAACCTTTGCGAGCAGGAGTATGTGGAGGCGGCCAGAGCCGGAGGGGCCAGTTCAGCGCGTATCATTTTAAGCCATATTATCCCGAACGCTTTGGGAATCATACTGGTCAACCTCACGCTGAACGTGGCGAGTCTTGTGATTTATCAGTCTTCTCTGAGCTATATCGGACTCAGCCTTCCGCAGCCCACGCCGGAGTGGGGAAGTATGCTCTCTGAGGCCAGAGAGTTTATGCTGAAAGCTCCGCACCTGGTCTTTTTCCCGGCAGCAGCCATTGTTTTGACCGCATTTTCGGTTAACTTGCTGGGCGACGGACTTCGTGACGCGATGGACCCCAGACTGAAGAATTAGTACATGCGAATTTCAGAAGACTACATTACAAAATTTGTTAAGGAGCGCTTAATATGAAGGAGGATGTCATTCTTGCGGTAAAGGATTTAAGCGTGATTTACCAAACGGATCTTGAAACGGTTTATGCGGTGAACGGAGTTTCGTTTACGCTGGGACGAGGAGAAAGCCTTGGACTGGTCGGCGAGACGGGAGCCGGGAAGACTACGCTGGCACTTTCCATAATGCAGCTGCTTCCGGAGCGGACGGGAAAAGTGACCGGGGGAGAGATCTGGTTTGAAGGAGAAGAGCTGACGTCCCTTTCCGAACAGAAAATGCGCACGATACGCGGAAACAAGGTCGCCATGATTTTTCAGGATCCGATGACTTCCTTGAACCCCGTTCTGACGGTAGGCGAGCAGATCGCAGAAGCGCTGCTGGTGCATAATGAAGCCGGCTGGACAAAGGAAAAGATCGACCAGCACGTAGACGAAACGCTAAATATGGTAGGGATTCCGCCGGCCCGGAAACATGAGTACCCGCATCAATTCTCCGGAGGAATGAAGCAGCGGGTGGTGATCGCGATGGCGTTGTCCTGTGAGCCGGATCTGCTTATTGCAGATGAGCCGACGACGGCGCTGGATGTGACGATCCAGGCTCAGGTCCTGCTTATGATACGAGAGCTGAGGGACCGGCTGGGTACGTCTATGATCATGATCACGCATGACCTGGGCATTGTGGCGCAAACCTGCGATAACGTGGCGGTGATGTATGCGGGCGAAATCATTGAGATCGGTACGGCAGAAGACATTTTCAACGGGAAAAACCATCATCCCTATACAGAAGGGCTTTTTGGGTCAATTCCTCGTCTGAACACAAGAGTCAAACGCCTGACCCCGATCGACGGCCTGATGCCTGATCCGACGGTGTGCGAACCGGGCTGCAAATTTGCACCCCGCTGCTCAAAATGCATGGACATTTGCCGGGAGAAGAGTCCGGAGGTCCATTATGAGGGTACACACGCAATTCGTTGCCATTTGTTTCAACAGACCGGACAGATAGGAGAGTAGTGCCAATGGAAGTAAATACACCCTTGATTGAAGCAAAAGCATTAAAAAAGTATTTCAAATTGGGGGAAAACCGCTATTTGCATGCTGTTGACAATATCAACCTGCAGATCTATAAAGGCACTACGGTGGGAATTGTAGGAGAGTCAGGATGTGGAAAAAGCACATTTGGACGTACGCTTCTGCGTCTGACCGAACCGACCAGCGGAGAGATCCTCTATTGCGGAGAGAACATCCTGACGTTTGGGCGGCAGAAGATGAAGCAGATGCGCAAAAATATGCAGATCATCTTTCAAGACCCGTATGCCAGTGTAGATCCTAGAAAATCCGTGGTTGAGATTATTGCCGAATATATGCTGATCCACCACAGCTATCCTACCCGGCGGGAGATCTTTAACCGGGCAGCGCAGCTGATGGATATTGTGGGCTTGGCCAGACGGACTGCGAATTCTTATCCCCACGAATTGGACGGCGGCAGACGGCAGAGAATCGGCATCGCGCGGGCCTTATCCCTGAACCCGCAGTTTATTGTGTGCGATGAACCGGTTTCGGCGCTCGATGTTTCTATTCAGGCGCAGATCCTGAATCTGTTGATGGATCTTCAGAGCGAGATGGATCTCACCTATATGTTTGTTACCCATGATCTGAGTGTAGTGAGACACATTTCGGATCATATCATGGTCATGTATTTAGGTGAGAGTCTGGAGTACGCCGAAGCGGATGAACTGTTCAACTCTCCACTTCATCCCTATACCCGTGCGTTGCTTTCTTCTATCCCCGAACCGGATATTTCCATGCGGAACAAGAAGATCTCCGTGATCAAAGGCGAGGTCGTCAGCCCGATCAACCCCAAGCCGGGCTGCCGATTCGCGCCCCGTTGTGAAAACTGCATGGAAATCTGCACACAATGCTCCCCCGAACTGAAGGAGGTGGCTCCGGGACATCTTGTCGCGTGCCACAAATATGCTTGAGACCATATGAAAATAACAAAAAGCGATGATATGCCGAAAGGAGTGACCCCCTATATGCCGTCACAATATCTGCTTGACGCATATGAACCCCGGAGATATATGAGGTATTTTGAGGAAATCACGAGGATCCCGCATAATACCGAAGACGAAGCACATCTTGCAGCATACATCAGAGAAGTCGCAAAAACCGCAGGGCTGGAGTCGTATCAGGATCCGCACGGGAACGTGTTAGTGCGTATGCCTGCAACGGAGGGATATGAGAACGCCCCGGCAGTCCTCTTTCAGGGGCATATGGACATGGTGTGTGTAAAGGACGAAGGCGTTGTCCATGACTTTTCCAAGGATGCGCTGGATCTGTATCTCTATCGGGACGCGGACTATGGGGTCACTCTGGCGGCACGGGGAACCAGCCTGGGAGCGGACAACGGAGTCGGTTTGGCCATGATGCTTACGCTGATGACAACGCCGGAGCTGCTGCATCCGCCGCTGGAATTCCTGTTCACCGTGGAGGAAGAGAGCGGACTATGGGGAGCCAGAAAGTTTGACTATACCCAGATCCGGGCGCGGCACATGATCAATATGGACAGCGGTGACGCTGACATGATGTGTGTGTGCAGCACAGGCGCCGTACACAATCGTTTTCACATGACCTACAAAACTGTACCGCACCGAGGCACCGTATACAGCGGGACTATCGGCGGGCTGCTGGGAGGCCATTCCGGCAACGATATTGCCAAGGGACGCGCTAATGCCATTTCACTGCTGGGCGAATTCCTGGAAAAGCTTACAGGATGTGAAAATGCTTGGCTGATAGATGCGGATGTACAAGAAAGCCAGGGCATCCCGGATCAGGCAACAGTCCGGCTCTGTGTGGAGAACGGTGAAGCGGAGAAGCAGCTGCGTCAACTGGCAGATATGCTGCAGAAAAGCTGGAGAAGTGCATACCGTGCGGCAGGCGAGGACAACATTGCGCTTCGCTTGGAGCAAGTGGAAGAGGAAGCACTTGTACATGATTGTATAAGCTGCGAAGATCTCCGGAAAATTGGAGCACTTTTGCAGGGCATACCGTATGGTGTCATTGAATACGGTGGCAAGAACCAGAGCATTCCGTTTTGCACCGGATGCACATCCAGATTCTGCGTAAAGGAGAATGTCTGCCAGCTGTGGTTCAGCGTACGCTCGCTGTCGGAGGCGCTGAAATGGGATACGGAAAAAAGCGTGAAAGAACTGGCATCACAACTGGGTGCTGATGTTGAGATCCTGGATCAGTATCCGGGGTGGCCGTACCGGACGGATTCTCCCATGCAAGAGCTATGCAAGAAGCTCTTCCAGGAGATGTATGGCGAGGAAATTAAAATTGAATATGGACAGGGCGGATGTGAGCCGGGAATTATAATTGATAAGCTCCCGGACATGGACGCTTTGGGGTTAGCTCCCACGTCGAGAGGAGCCCATACCACGAGAGAAAGGTTCTATATTGAGACGGTGGAGCCGACCTATCAATTGTTTGTAAGGATGCTGCGGCAAATTGCGGAAAACGGCATATAAGGACTTGTATCACGGGCACCACAAAGGCTGCGGATATTTGGATTATCTTCAAAACTTATTATATAAGGAGGGCACTTCAATGATTATCGGAATTCCCAAGGAACTCAAAGACAAAGAGACTCGTGTCGGTTTGATCCCAAAGTGGGTCCAGCAACTGGTAGCACAGGGACACACCGTCTATTTCCAAAAGGATTTGGCATTACCGGCGGGAATTTCAAACGAGGAATATATGGCTGCGGGCGCGCAGATGCTTGATACGATGGCGGAAGTATATGAAAAGTCCGATATGATCGTAAAGTTTAAGGATCTGATGCCCGGAGACCTGGAAATGCCCTTCCGGAAAGGTCAGCTTCTGTTTACCGCGTTCCATATGGCGGAGGGCACGGCGAAGCCGGAGCAGGTAAAACGACTGCGTGAGGCAGGTGTGACCTGCGTTTCCTACGAGGTTACGCGCTTCCCGGATGGCAGCAGAGCACTGACCCGCCCGATGGGTGAAATCGCCGGACGGATGGCACCGATTCTGGGAACACAGTATATTCAGAGACAGTACGGCGGCAGTGGCGTGAGTATCGTCCCGATTACCGGAGTAAAACGCGCACGGGTTGTGATTATTGGCGGCGGCCATGCGGGATTGGCTGCGGCTCAGGTTGCTGAGGGCCTTGGAGCAGAGGTCATTGTCTTTGAAAAGTCGATTGCGCGGTTGGAGTATTTGAGGACGGTCCTTCACCACACTGACCTGCGCTATATGGACAAGAAGGCATTCGCTGAAGAGGTAGCACTGGCCGATATGCTGATCAACTGTATCTACTCCTATCCGGGAATGGAAGTTCCGGTGGTGACACGGGAGATGGTCCGTAGTATGCGGAAAGGCTCTGTGATTGTGGACCTTGAGGGTGAGGGCATTATTGAAACGGCTCAGTACACGACGATCAGCAATCCGTATTTCATTGAGGAAGGGATCGTCCATGTGGGCATTACGAATATCCCGGCAATGGTGCCTGCGGCAGCCAACGAGACTTTCTCAAGGGCGATTTATCCCATGATCGAAGATACGGCAAACTACGGACTGAAAGAAGCGTGCAAAAAGAACTTCGTACTGCGTTCCGGTATCATTATGGTAGACGGAAAGATCACCCAGAAGGAAGTGGCAGACAGTCAGAAAGAGGCGTATATCCCGCTCGATCCGGATACAATGCTTTCCTAAAGAAGCAGGCTGACCTGCAAGGCGCGGGATCCGCAGGATCCTTTGCAATTGCAATTTCGACACCTTAAACATAGGAGAGGATGATAGTTTCATGCGTACTGTGTACGAGGAAATTCACAGGATCGGCATTATTCCGGTAGCAAAGCTGGATAAGCCGGAGGAGGACTCTGTTCTGGTGGCAGAAGCACTCCGGGAGGGCGGAATTCCGTTGATCGAAGTTACTTTTCGGGCAAATGGAGTCGCCACAGCCATAAGAAAAATAAAACAAGAGGTATCAAATTTCACAGTGGGCGCAGGGACAGTCCTGACCATTGAACAAGCTGAGGAAGCAATTGAAGCGGGAGCCGAGTTTATCGTTTCCCCGGGCCTGGACTCGTCTGTTGTGGAATACTGTAACCATCGGAGAATCCCAATCGTGCCTGGATGCGCGACGGCGTCGGACTGCCAAGCTGCTTACAACATGGGGCTGCAAATCGTAAAGTTTTTTCCGGCAAATATCGCGGGCGGGCTGCCGGCACTTCGTGCGCTGCATACGCCATTCCAAAAGCTCCAATTTATTCCTACTGGAGGCATTTCCTTGGATAATCTGGAAGAATTCAGCGCAAGTCCATTTGTATTTGCGTGCGGAGGGACATTCCTTGTGTCAGAGGAGCTTATCCGGAGCCATAATTGGACAGAGATTACGAGAAGAAGCAGACAAGCCGTTGAGCTTGTGCTAAAAGGACGAAAACATGGCTAAAATTGTTACTTTTGGAGAGCTGATGCTGAGATTGAGCCCCGTAGGCTACAACAGACTCTTCCAGACTGAATCGCTTGAAGGAAGCTTCGGCGGCGGGGAAGCAAATGTGGCAGTTTCGTTGGCCCAGATGGGGGATGATGCAGCTTTTGTATCAAAATTCCCGCAGAATATGGTAGGCGAGGCTGCTCTGAGGAAGCTGAAGGCCTATGGGGTAAACACTTCGCATATACTCCGGGGCGGAAAGCGCATGGGAATCTATTATATGGAGAAGGGTGCGTCCCAGAGACCCAGTGTTTGCATCTACGACCGGGAGGGATCCTCCTTCCAAACGTCAAAGCCGGAGGAGTATTGCTGGAAAGAGATTATGCAGGGCGCGCAGTGGTTCCACTTTACGGGGATCACACCGGCGCTGGGCAAAGACATGGTTTCCGCCTGCCTCGATGCCTGCAAGGCTGCAAAAGAGGTCGGGGCAACAATTTCCTGCGATTTAAACTATCGCGGGAAGCTTTGGAGCCGAGAGGATGCCATGGCAGCCATGAGCGAGTTGTGCCAGTATGTGGACGTGTGTATTGGCAACGAGTCAGATGCAGCAGATGTATTCGGGGTGAAGCTGAATAACAGCCAGATTGTAAAAGGAAAGCTGGATATGGACGAATACCGGAAGCTTGCAGAGACGCTTATGGATCGCTTTCCGTTCCGAAAGGTTGCAATGACGCTGCGTGAATCAATCTCTGCCTCGGATAACGACTGGTCGGCCATGATTTACGATGGAGAGCAATGCTATTTTTCCACAAAATATCATCTTCACATGGTTGACCGGGTAGGCGGCGGCGATGCATTTGCCGGAGGTCTGATCCATTCGCTTGCAGAGGGAAGATCTCCCAAATATGCGTTGGAATTCGCCGTTGCCGCCTCAGCCTTAAAGCATTCCATCAATGGCGACTTCAACTTGGTCACACCTGCTGAAGTTGAGACATTGATGAACGGGGACGGTTCGGGCCGGGTACAGAGATAGACGATACCGAAGGCTGTCTCGCTTTCGTGGCAGCACGGTATGTCCGGAGCTACAGCGACGCCTTGACACGTGCGACCGGATTTCACACAGAGCAGCCACCCGTGAGGCGGTAGCTCTGTGTGAAATTTTTTCCGCCGGTTTTCACAATTTCCGACTGGTAGAATGGGAACATGAAATTCTTAGTGGAAACTTCGAAAACTTTGTGTTATTCTATGTAATTATAGTGAATATGTTTAGCAAGCTGCTCTGCCTGAAACCGCACAGATAAAAACTGATATGAGGTGATACTTATGCAATCGGACCACCGCTCAACAGAACGAGTTTTGGATATTTTGGAACTGCTCGCATTTCGTGACGCATCGGATGGGCTGACACTGACGGAAATATCCAATTCCCTTCAGTCCCCTAAGAGCAGCATATCACCGATCCTCCACACGATGGCTAAGAAAAAGTACTTGTCATACAAGCCGGGATCCTCTGCTTATACGTTGGGAATCCGCACTTTGGAAATCGGAAACGCCTATATGCGGAAGGAGTCCTTTTTTGAACGTGCGCTGACAGAATTGCAAGAGGTTGTGGACGCATGTAATGAGACCTGCCACTTGGCAGAACTGGATGGATGCAATGTGCTTTACCTGCTTAAAGTGGACGCGCCTCAATCGATACGCATGTATTCCGCACCCGGGAAAATGCTCCCTGCAAATGCTACGGCGCTTGGAAAAGCGCTCTTGTCCGGCTATACAAGGGAGGAATTGAGCGAGATTTTTAAAGATGGCGTAAAAAAAATGACAGACAGGACCATTACGGATCTGGATGAACTATATCAGCAGATCCAGGGGGTAAAGAAGCGCGGGATCGCTTATGAACGTGAGGAAAACTCTGAATTTATTCAATGTATTGCAACACCCCTGCTAAAGGATGGCGTACCTGTGTTTGCCTTGAGTATTGCAATCCCAACCTTCCGTTATACAGAAGAAAAAGAAAGTCAGGTGACGGAACTGCTCCTGACTGCGCGCGCAAAGCTGGAAGCGCTTCTTTTGACGAGATGAGGACAATGGCTGTCTCTTTTCGCTGGCAGGGAAATGGTCACATTTTGCGCTGTTGGAAACAATAAAAGGGTATCAAAACGAAGAAATAGAGCCACCGGGTGGAGAGCAATGCTCCCGCCCGGTGGCTCTGTAGATTCTTGGTATATGATGAGGGCCGTCAGGCAGCCTTTTCCGTCCTGCTTCCGCAGATCACAGAAAGAGGTGCAAAAGCGCAGGGAATCCTCCCTACAAATCAATGTCAGGGGTATCGCCGGAAGTGCCTTCGAGCAGCGGGCGTACCTTGCGCAGGAACGTGTCCACCTGCTCCGGGCAGCGACCGATATAGGCCTCTGGCCTCAGCAGAACGGCGAGGTCTTCTGTATGCATGGAAAAAGCCGGCTCTGCCGCCAGTTGTTCCAGAAGGTCGCAGGGCTCGCCTTCCTTCATCCTTGCGGAGGCCGCGTGGGAACAGCGGCGGATCACCTCGTGCAGCTCCTGACGGTTTCCGCCGCGTTTGACGGCCTCCATCAGCAGATTTTCCGTGGCGATGAAGGGGAGGTATTCCCGAACGGCCTTGCCAATGATCGCCTCATTTACAACAAGTCCGTGGGTCACATTCCTGCAGAGACGCAGGATCGCATCGGCGCAGAGGAATCCCTCCGGCATGGAGATGCAGCGGTTGGCGGAGTCATCCAGCGTGCGTTCCAGCCACTGTACGGACGCCGTCATGGAGGCGTTTACGGCGTCCGAGATCAGAAAGCGGGACAAAGAACAGATTCGCTCACTGCGCATGGGGTTTCGCTTATACGGCATGGCGGAGGAGCCAATCTGGTTTTCTTCAAAGGGCTCCTCTATCTGCCGGTCATGCTGCAGCAGGCGAATATCGTTTGCCATCCGATAGGCACTCTGCGCAATAGAAGACAGACAATTCAGGATGCGGCTGTCCACCTTTCGGGGATATGTCTGCCCGCAGACATCAAAACACGCTGCAAATCCGAATTCCGCGCTGATCTGCCGGTTCATCTGGTCGATCTTTTCGGTATCGCCATTGAATAGCTCCAGAAAACTGGCCTCGGTACCGGTGGTCCCACGGCAGCCGAGGAATTTCATGTGTGCCAGTACGTGCTCCAGTTCCTCCAGGTCGGAAAGAAAATCCTGCATCCAGAGTGTCGCCCGTTTGCCCACGGTAACAAGCTGCGCGGGCTGATAGTGGGTATAGCCGATGGTGGGCAGCAACTTGTATTTCTCCGCAAAGTCCGCAAGATTTTTCAGCACGTCCAGCAGTTCCTTGCGGAGATGGCGCAGACCGTCCCGATAAAGGATCAGATCCCCGTTATCGGTTACATAACAGCTTGTGGTCCCTAAATGGATCACGCCTGCGGCGCCGGGGGCCGCTTTTCCGTAGGCATAGACGTGCGCCATCACATCATGCCGTACCTCTCGCTCCCGTTGTGCGGCGCATGCAAAACCAATGTCATCTATGTGTGCTTCCAGCTCTGCGACCTGCTCTGCCGTAATGGGCAGACCGAGATCATGCTCCGCCCGGGCCAGCGCGGTCCAGAGCCTTCGCCAGACCTAAATACGCTTTTTCTGGGAGAATAGATACAGCATCTCCTCTGATGCATACCGGGATGACAGGGGCGATTCATATTTTTCGTACATCGTGCTGCCCTTTCTCTGCTTTATTCCGCAGTGACGACCATGCTGCGCGTGGTTTTATCGATATCATGAATTGATACCGAGTACGAAGAATTTGAGAAATGCAAGTCTGTTTGTAGGGACTGTTCACTTTTTCGGCAGCAACCGGAAGGAAAAGGTGTAAACATATTAAAACTGCCGCCATCTATTCGAAGGTATCCTACTTTTTTGAATGAACTCCGCCTTTCAAAGCTTGGAAGAGAGATGATCTTTTGAAAGGGCTCCGTTTCCCGGATATTCTGTCGAGAAACGGAGCCTTTCTTACATATTTTCTCTCGACGGACAGGGGGTTCATTTGCTATACTGAAAGCGAAGATAATAATTGGGAGACACCGTGATATGAAGAAAATTCTATTTGTTTGCCACGGCAATATCTGCCGCAGCCCGATGGCCGAGTTTGTGATGAAGGACTTGGTGAAGAAAGCTGGGCTGTCGTCACAGTTCCATATAGAGTCTGCCGCAACCAGCCGTGAGGAGATAGGCAACCCCGTCTATCCTCCGGCACGGCGCAAGCTGACAGAGCACGGGATCTCCTGTGGTGGTCATGCGGCGCGGCAGCTCACCAAAAACGATTACAAAGAATTCGATCTGCTCATCGGCATGGACAGAGCCAACCTACAGAATATGCGGCGTATTTGCGGTGGTGACCCAGATGGCAAGATACATCTGCTGCTGGATTACACCGGCCATCCCCGCGATGTGGCCGACCCGTGGTACACCGGAGATTTCGAGGAAACATGGCAGGATGTGCTGGCGGGGTGTCAGGGATTGCTGAAGGAGTTATCACAGAAACGAGGTGAACAGGATGGCACAAAATGATAAGATCCAACTATTTGAGGACAAACGCATTCGTACTGCGTGGGACGAGGAAAAAGAAGAATGGTACTTTTCCATCGTCGATGTTGTTGCCGTGCTGACTGAGCAGCCTGATTATCAAGCGGCACGCAACTACTGGAAAGTTACCAAGAAGCGGCTTAAAGACGAAGGCAATGAAACGGTTACATCTTGTAACCAGTTGAAAATGACTGCCTCAGATGGCAAAAAGCGTCTGACCGACGTAGCCGACACCGAGCAGCTTCTCCGTATCATCCAGTCTATTCCTTCATCGAGGGCAGAGCCGTTCAAGCTGTGGTTGGCACAGGTCGGCAGAGAGCGCATTGAGGAAACCATCGATCCAGAGTTGACCATTGAACGGGCGCTGGAGACATACCTCAAGAAAGGCTATACCCGCGAGTGGATCAACCAGCGGCTGCAAGCTATCCAGATCCGCAAGGAACTGACGGATGAATGGGATGCCCGCGGTGTACAGAAAGGCGTGGAGTATGCATTACTTACCGATGAGATATCCCGTGCATGGTCGGGAATGTCTACACGACAATACAAGAACCTCAAGGGCTTGAAGAAAGAAAACCTCCGCGACAATATGACTACGTTGGAACTGGTGCTGAATATGCTGGCGGAGGCGACCACCACAGAGATATCCAAGCAGAAAGCTCCGGAGACATTTTCGGAAAACATTGATGTGGCGCGTGCCGGAGGAAAAGTGGCCGGTGATGCACGGAAAGCCATTGAAAGCCAAACCGGTGTTCCCGTAATCACCGCCAAGAACGCTGCACAGCTCAATCAGGTCGTGACAGATCTGCTGGAAGGAGCGACTACGTCACCGGAAAAGCAAGACAAAAGGCACTGATCTACTGACAACAAAACCTGTGGAAAATCACAAAAAGAAAACACCATCCGTCAGGATGGTGTTTTCTTTTTGGAGCAGGGATTTTGCTGTGCAAAATCGTTTGCCTGCGGGCAGGCAGCGGAACGCGCAAGGGCTGCCGCCTGCACACCATCACCGCCTCCAACGGCGAGGGCATGCCGGGCGGCGAGCGCATCCAGGTCACTATGGTCTTTGAGAAGATCATCTGATTACATTTGGAGCTATATACGAAAACGGGAGACTGCGGTGCGGTCTCCCGTTTTTTGTTATCGCCGCAGGGCGGCCATAAAGCGCAGCAGATTGCCCATGGTGAAGCGCAGATCCTCCTCGGTTCGCGCGGCGGCTTGAGGCCAGGTACACAGCGCCGGATGAATGGGGAATACGCCGGACACGCCCTCCGCGTACACCGCCTCCAGCGCCGTCTCGCAGCCGCCCACCAGCGCCGCCGCCGGTACACCCAGCGCCCGGGCGCGGCGGGCCACGCCCACCACCGTCTTCCCCCGCAGGCTCTGGCTGTCCAGATGACCCTCGCCGGTGATGACCAGCGATGCACCGCGGCATTTCCGGTCAAAGTCCGTGAGATCCAGCACCACATCAATGCCCATGCGCAGCTGTCCGCCGAAAAATGCCGCCGCACCGGCCCCGAAGCCGCCGGCTGAACCACCGCCCGCCAGCGTCAGCACCTCCATGCCCACGTCTTTTTCCAGCGTCTCCGCCAGATGGCGCAGGCCCGCATCCATGCGGGCCACCATGGCCGCGTCCGCCCCCTTCTGAGGTTCGAACACCGCCGCCGCACCAGCGGGACCGCACAGGGGGTTGTCGATGTCGCACATCACCGTGACCTCCGCGCCCGCCAGCGTCTCCCGCAGACCCTTCATGCGGATATGGGCGATTTGGGTCAGTGTCCCTCCGGTGGGCACGAACGCCCGTCCCTCCGCATCCAGAAACTCCGCGCCCAGCGCGGCGGCCGCGCCGCAGCCGCCGTCGTTGGTGGCGCTGCCGCCCAGTCCCAGCACCAGCCGCTTTGCTCCGCGGGACAGCGCGTGGGCCATCAGCTGGCCCACGCCGTAGGTAGTGGTCTTTTCCGGATCGCGGCACGCGCCCGCCAGCGGCAGGCCCGCCGCTGCGGCCATTTCCACCACCGCCGTACCGTCCGGCAGCAGGCCGTAAAAACCCATGACCTCCTGGCCGCAGGGCCCTGTGCAGGGCACCTCCGCCCGCGTGCCGCCCACGGCGGCCAGAAAGGCATCCACCGTGCCCTCGCCGCCGTCCGCCACCGGAATGGCGCAGATCTCCGCCTCCGGCTCCAGCCGCAATATCTCCTCCGACGCGATGCGGCAGATGTCCTCCGAGGACAGCGTTCCTTTGAAGGAATCCGGTATCAGCACATATTTTGCCATGGTCTCCGCTCCTTTCCGAAAAAGCGAGCCGCGGCAGACGCCGCGGCTCACGGGTTTGCTGCTTACAGCGTGTAGAACAGCGCTGCCATCTGGGCCGTCACATCCTCCGTGTAGCTGCACAGCGTCACGCAGTAGATGTAGTTGCCCTCCTTCATGCACACCAACAGCTCATACATGGGGGTGTCCTGTACCGTGGCGGTGATGGCGATCGCGGGACACTCCGCACCGGCGAACTCCGCCGTGGTCACGGACGCTGTCACGTCCTCAAAGCCGTAGGTGCCCATGGCGTCGGGCAGCTGCTCTGCGGACAGCTCCACGTAGTCCTGAGCGCTCATGGTGGTGCCAAACAGCAGTCCCATGTTCTGGAACACCACGTTCATGGTCATCAGCCCATCGGTGGAGGAGGCGTACATATCGTACACGCTCTGGTTCTCCTCCATCAGCTGGCGCATCTCCTCGTCGCTGGTGCCCTCCGTCAGAAAGCCGTTGATCTCCGCGATCTGCGCCTCGGTGTAGAACGTCCAGGTCTCGTCCAGCGTGCAGCCGATGCCGGCGAACTCGTTGGTGTAGGTGCCGCCGTTGACGCTGCCCAGCTCCGGCGTACCGGCGTCATCGGCGGGCATGTCCACCTGACCCGAGGTACCCTGATCCGCCACGGCACCGGGGTCCACGGTGCCGCCGGCCTCGTCCGTCGTCTGCTGTCCGCAGGCGGCCATGGTCATCAATATCGTCAGTGCCATCAGCATGGCAAACATCTTTTTCATGGGTCTCCTCCTATACGAAGTGTGTCAGTTTCTGTCAACGGCATTGTACCAAATCGGCGTGGGAAATACAACAGCAAAATTTTCCGCCGCTGCGGCCGGCGGCTTTGGGATGCGCCGCCATTTCCCGACAGGATGCGTCCGCCGTTCCGGTTACAATAGGCGTGAAAGGAGGGACAAGCCTTGAAAACTGTCACCGAGGCCGTCCGGTCCGTCCCGCTCCGCTCCCTGCTGACGGGGTTTTTACCGGCGGCCGCCGCGTTTCTGCTGTCCGGCGCGGCGCTGGACGGCCTGTACAGCCCATGGGCGCTGGCGGCCGTCTCCGCCGCAGGCGTCAGCTGGCCCGGGCTCAGCGCCCTGCTGGGCGCGGGACTGGGCGCTTTCCTTTTTCTGGATTTTCAGGCGGGGCTGCGCCACACCGCCGCCGCCATCCTCATCTTCTGTGCCAACACGGCGTTCTGCACCACCCGCCTGTACCGCCGTCCGGTATTCCGGCCGGTGGCTGCCGTGTTGATGACGCTGCTGGTGCAGTCGGCCTATCTCATCCAGCGGCAGCCGCGGCAGTGGGCGCTGTGCGCCGCTGCCTGTACCGTGCTGTACGCTGCGGCGGCGCTGCTGCCGTCGCTGTCGGATGCCAATGCCCCGGCGGTGAGCCGCGGGCAGGCGCTGTTCCTGCTGGGTCTGGGTCTGTCCCTCACCGCCTACGGCTGGTCGTTCTCCGGCTTCCGCGTGGGCGGTATGCTGGCGGCGGCGCTGCTGATGGCCGCGGCGAAGTGCCTGTCCCCCGCCTCCGCCGCGGCGGCGGGAGCCGTGGCCGGTCTGGCCATGGATCTGTTCACCGGCGATGCGGTGCTGCTGACCGCAGTGTGCTGCGGCGGGATGGGAGCCGCCTCCGCTGTCAGGGAGCGGGGCCGGTTGGCCGTGCCGTTGGTGTATACTGCCGCAGCCATGGCCGGATATACGCTGCTGGACGGACCGGACCCGCTGCCTCTGCTGTTTCAGAGCGTGGCGGGCGCGGGGCTCTATCTCCTGCTGCCGCAGCGCCTGCCGCTGCGCCTCGCCCAGCAGGCGCCTGTGCCGCCGTCCCAGCAGGCGGCCACCCCCGCCGCCGCGTTCCGTGCCGTGTACGACAGCTTTTTCACCGAGGTGACGCCGCCGCGGCCGGAGAACCCCGCCGTGCTGTTCGACCGCGCAGCGGAACAGGTCTGCGCAGGGTGTCTATTGCAGCGGGATTGCTGGCAGGCACACTACAACGACACCTACAATGCCTTCAACGACGCCTGTCCCCGCCTGCTGCGCCGCGGCAGCGCCTGCGCAGAGGACTTCCCCCTGCATTTTGCCAGCCGCTGCCTGCACTTCCCCCAGCTGCTGGAGGCGCTGAACGACCAGCTGCACCAGTTCCTGCTGCGCCGCGCCCACCGGCTCCAGCTGGAGGAGGCGTATCAGATGGCGCGGCAGCAGTACGCCCAGATGTCGGAGGTGCTGTCCTCCGGCGTGCCGGTGTCGGCGCCGCCCCGCTTTACCTGCCGCACCGCCATCGCCCTGCGGCCCAAGGAAGGCGAGACACTGTGCGGCGATCAGGCGGCGTCCTTCGAGGCGGGCGGCGCGGCGTGCCTGCTGCTGTCCGACGGCATGGGCAGCGGCGAGGCTGCCCACCGCGAGGCCGCCATGACCGTGCGGTTACTGAAGCAGTTTTTACAGGCGGGCGTGGAGCCGCTGCCGGCCCTGAAAACACTGAACACGGCGCTGCTGCTGCGCTGCCGTGAGGGCGCGGGCTTCACCACCATCGACCTGCTGCGGCTGGACCGCAGCACCGGTGAGGCCGCGCTCTATAAATACGGCGCGGCGCCGTCGTATCTGAAAAAGCTGGGCCGCGTCACGCGGTACGGCGGCGCGGCGCTGCCCGCGGGACTGGAGGGTGCGGACCGCCAGCCCGATGTCATCCGCTTCGTCCTGCCGCCGGACGGCTGGCTGGTGATGGTCTCCGACGGCGTGGTCGGCGGCGACGGGGACGAGTGGCTTCAGGATCTGCTGGCCGGTTGGGGCGGCAGCACTCCCGACGCCCTGGCCCGCCGCATCCTCACCATGTCCGCCGAACACGGCGGGCGGTCCGATGACTGCGCCGTGCTGGCGCTGCACCGGCTGCGGGGCGAAGAAAATGGCCCCGCGCAGGTATAATCCGCCGCCGCGCCGTCCATACTACTACCGTCGCCCGATGCGATAGGGCGGCGCAGTAAACGGACAGCAAGGAGGGCATATGCTTGGTTAAAGGTATTTCCCGCCGCGTCATCGTGGTGGATTCTCCGGACCCCCAGATCTTCGAACAGGCCATTTTCATTCTGCGCACCGATGGCGGCGGCGTCAGCTCACAGCAGCTGGTGGATCAGGCCGTCCGCATCGCCAAGAACTATGCCCGCTGTCAGGGTCTGCCGCGCCGGCGCGTCCGCGTCCCCGGTTGGCTGTGGGCCGCCATCGGCGCGGCGGCCATCGGACTGACGTGGCTGCTGTGTACCCTGTTCTGATCTTCCCATGGTTTCAGCGGGCAGCGCCCGTTTGAAATTAGTTTTCCATCACTTTTCTCCTCACTTGGAGCGGACGTGACCCGTCCGCTTCCTTTTTTTGCGCAAAAAAACCGCAGGAGGGCTTACCCTCCTGCGGTTTCGTGTCTCAGTGCTTCTTTTTCCGCGTCACGACGATGCTGATGATCGCCGCCACGGCGATGACGCCCAGCAGCACCCACAGCCATGTGAGCCCCGCGCTCTGCTGAGGAACGGCGGCGCTGTCCTGTGCGCCGGTCTGGCTGTCGGCAGAGTCCGGCAGGTCGTCCACGGAGACGGTGCCCTCGTCAATGCCGGTGTCCTCTGCGCCGCCGGTGCCGCCCGTGGTACCGGTGGTGTCGCCGGCAGTGCCGGGGTTGTCCACGTCCACGGTACCCGTGTCGGCGCCGGTGCCGCCGTTGTTGGGTTTGTTGTCGTCGGGCTTATTGTCATCGGGCTTGCTGTCGTCCGGTTTGCTGTCATCGGGCTTGCTGTCGCCCGGCGTGTTGCCGCCGTTGACGTTGCTGTTGTAGTTCACCGTGATGCCGGAGGCGAAGGCCCCCTCCTCCACGGCGGTGATGGTGTCCGGCAGGTCCACCGTTTTCACGTTGTCATTGCCCGTGAACGCGCCCTTGGCGATGGTGTTCACAGGGATGCCGGCGATGCTGGCCGGTACGGTGACTGCGGCGTCCTTACCGAAATAGCCGGTGATGGTGATGGACTCGTCCGCGATGGTGTAGTGCAGCGCACCCTCGGTGTAGACGGTGGCAGCCAGCGCCGTGCCCGTCATGGCCAGCGCCATGAGCAGCGACAGCAGCACGGGGATGAGTTTTTTCATAAGTCGCTCCTTTGCTTTGCGCACAGGGGCATAGTCCGCGCGGACTATGCCCCTGTTTTGGGTTAGGGTCGGAGATGGGCAAATCAGCCAATAATGCCGGGGCTTTCGCCCTCATCGATGCCGCTGTCGCCGCTGGTGGTGATGATGTCCTCACCGGTGGTGAGAATGACCTGCATCTCCGGAGCTTCATACTGCTTTTTATCCACTGATTTTCCTCCTTTACTTGTTCACGCTGTTGTAGCTGCCGGACAGGATCGTATCCGCGTACACGTTTAAGACCTTGCCAGCGCTGTTTTTCAGGATCATGTAGCCGCGTCCGTAGAGAGTGGTCTCTGCAGTCCCGACCTTGCCGTTGAAGCGGGTCACGCCATTCAAAGCTTGGTCCTTGCCGCTGTACTCATACACACCCTCGGGCACCGTACCGTCCGCCGTCAGCTTCAGGTAATCCTTGCCCGCTTCGCCAGCGCAGCGGCTATCAAGGCTATACAGGATACCCTGCTTCACCATCTCGTAGCCCGCGGGCACCGCACGCGTTGCCGTGAAGGAGACCACCCAGTAGCCATTGCCCGCGCTGGCATCAATAGCCGTCATGGAGATGACAGGCTTGACCTCGGCATTCTCGTCGTAGACAGCCTTCACGGTCATGTCACCGCTGGGGGCCAGCTTCAGCGTCTTGGTATAGCCCAGAACGGTGCCCTTGTCATCCGTCCAGTAGGAGAAGGTCTTGCCCTCGATGTCCTTAGCCGTCACGTCGATGGCCTTACCGACCACTGCGTTCACGACCTGATTGTCGGTACCCTCGGGATAGACCACCGTCACCGTGCAGGCGATGCTGGGCTCCGTATAGCGTGCGCGCACCTGAATGATGCCGCTGTTGTTGGCCATGGCCGCGCGGATCTCAGCTTCCGTCATGGACCAGCCAGTGAAGGTGCAGCCCATCTTGATGGGAGGCACGGGGAACTGGATGGTATCGGAGGTGGTGTAGGCCTTGGAGCTGATGATCTGGTCGCTGTGGGAGATGAACACCACGGTGGCCTGATTCTGACACGCCTTGCCGTACACAGCCTTCAGGGTCGTCTCGCTGCCCATGATGAAGGTGTAGCTCTTTTCGGTGGAGACCACCTTGTTGGATGCGTTGACCCAGTACAGGAAGTTCTCGCTGCCGGTGAAGTTCACCGTCACAGATGCGCCGACGGCAAACTGCTCATACAGGTAGGAATCCTGCACCGCGCCGCCGTTGACCGTGAACTCGGAAGCCGTGACAGTCAGCCAGAACTTGCCGCCGCTGATGGGCTCGTAGACCGCGATCATGGTCCAGTCGTCGGTGGGCTTGACCTCGCAGCTCAGGTTAGTGCTGTACGGCGTGCCGGTGTACTCGTTGACGAACCAGCCCACGAACTTGTAGCCGCTGATGGCGGATGCCGTGACCGTGGTGCCCTGCGCGTAGGTGATGTTGCTGCCGCCGCCGGTCACATTGGCCACGGGGCTGTTGCTGCCGGTGGTGCGGGACGTCACCATGACGGTGAACATGCCGATCTCCACGCCGTAGGTGCCGTCACCGTTCTGGGTGGGAACGTAACCCGCAGCGCAGGCCTTCTTGTCCAGCGCACGGTCGAACGTACCGCCGGAGATGCTGCCGTTCTTGACCGTGATGCTGCCAGTGAAGTTACCACCGGTGATGGTCGTGGCAGAACTCCCCGCAAGCAACGCCTGCGGGCCGCTGACAGTACCGGCGCTGATTTGGATAGTGCTTCCAGAGCTGCCAGAGATAGCAGTAATGTAGGTCTCGGTGCCATCGCCCGCCTCCGCGATTACGGAGCCACCACTCATGGTGAACACGCCGGTCGATCCCTTGACATTCATCGCCACGTTGCCGCGCTTAGCATCAACCTTGACCGCACCACCGGTCATGTTCACCTCAGCGCCGGATGCGATATACACAGCGCTGCCGGAAAGACCACTCATGCCCTCGGTGGTGATGGTACCGCCTGCAATGGTCAGCTTGCCGCCATTTTCAACCGACACCACGCGTCCAGCTGTGCCTGTGTAGTCGGAGCAAATCTTGCCGGTCTGAGCTTCACTGCTGTCCTGAATGGTCAGGTTACCCTTGACGCTCACCTGCGCCTTTTCGGCCGTATAGCCGCTGATCTTGATGGTCTTGCCGTTCAGGTCCAGCGTGATGCTCTTGCCGATGGTCAGCTGGGTGTTCTGCTCGACGTCTGCCAGCAGTCTCACGGTCTGGCCGTCCTGAGCCGCCGCAACAGCGTCGGCCAGAGTGCTGTACGCCTTGATCTTGGATTCGCCGCTGGCCTTATCCGCCACAATGACGGCAGGAATCAGGTCATCCACGTCCGCATCCGCCTGGCTTCTCGCCGGATAGATGAGGTCGCCTCTGTTGTAGTGCACACCGCCGTTCGACAGCGTGATGGACACCGTCTCAGGATGCTCCATGTAGTTGCCGTCCACCTTCAGCGTGCTGTCGGTGCCGACCCACCAGATGCCCATGCTGGCGTCACCGCTCACGGTGCCGTGCAGCTGGTTATCCGTGACCGTCAGCTTGATGTTCTGGCCCTCGCAGTCAAATCCGCTACCATAAGCCATCTCAATGTGGATATGGCGCACCTGCGTGCCGTCAGCCTTAGCCTTGAACACGTTGCTGCTGACGTTGACCTCCGCACCCTCCATCGGTGTGACCTGAATCGCCTCGTACTCGATGCTGTCAAAGGTGCAGCCGGTGATGGTCAGCTTGCCCTTGACCTGGGAGAAGTAGAATGCGGAAAGCTTATTGCCGTTGGCAATGTCCTTGAAGTTCACGTTTTTGATGGTCACATCCGCGGCGGCATTACCGGGCATGTTCACAGAGATGCTGGAATTGCCGGAAATGGTGTGGCCGCCGCCATCCAACGTGATGTTCTTGCTGATGGTGAGGCTGCCGCAGTCTGCCACATCCGCCAGCAGTTTCACGGTCTTGCCCTTTGCATCCAGACGGATCGCATCGGCCAGGGTCTCATACTTGGTGCTGCCGACCTTGGCAACATACTGGCCTTCCTTGACGCCGTAGGTGCCATCCGTATTCTTGGTGGGGATGAAGCCGTCAGCGCAATAGCCATCGGGAATACTCTTGTTAAACGTACCGCCGGAGACCTCGAAGTTGTCGGAGGTACCCTTGCCGACACCGCGGAAAATGCTCTCCCCAGACATCTTGTTGACGAAGTGACCGCCGGTAACCCGCGTGATAGCGGCATAGCCCTCCACAACACCGGTCAGGATGACCGTCGGGTGATTCCACCGTCCTGTGGTGGTCAAGCTCTGGATAAACTCGCCGCCGCTGATGGTGGTATCACCGTACGCAAAGATAACTCCTGTGTATCCACTCGTCGCATAACTCAGCGTGAATGTACCGCCGCTGATATTCAGCACAGAGCCTTCCTCGCTCTTGACCACGTTCAGACCGCCGGTATAGGTACCGCTGGTGATGGTCAGGGTGCCCCAGTTGTCGATCATGGAGGAGCCGGTGTTGCCCGCCGTGGCGGTCACATCCGTCAGCGTCAGGTTGGCATCCTTCTTGGCCTCGATGTTGTAGTAGCTGGTGCCGCCCACAACATTACCGTTCTTCACGGTAACGGTGCCGCCGGTCACGGAGATCGTGGCCTTGCCGCCGTTGGTGTTGGTCAGGGTCTTGCCGCCCAGATCAAGGGTGATGCTCTTGCTGATGACCACGTCCTCAGCGGCATCCGCCAGCAGGGTCACGGTCGCATTCTGAGCGGCCGCGTCGATAGCTGCCTGCAGGGTCTCGTACTCGGTACCGTTGACCTCTGCCACGGAGGTGGTCGTATCGGGCTTCAGCGCATTGGCGACGTTCTCGGAGACTTCATATTCCTTGCCTCCATAGACGCCCTTGGTGGTGTCGATTGTATCCGACACCGTGTTGCCAGTGTAGGTCAGATCGATAGTGCCCTTCGCCGCATCATAGATCAGATAACCCGTACCGGTAATATTATTGCCAATGACTTCGATCTTGCTTCCTGCGGCCAGATTGCCGTGCAGCGTGATGGCATTTCCGCCGGAAAGGGTCATGCTGTTGCCGCTGACAGTGGTCTTCGCCAGCTGTGTCAGCTGAATGCAGGACCGGTTACTGTCATTGATGCTGATGCTGTTGCCACTGATAGTGGCAATAGCCGTTGCCTGATCAATATTGACACCACGGTCATAGCCGGAAATCTGGTTGTTCTCAATCAGAATATTCAGCGGAGCCGTATCATTGCCCTGCAGGTGGATGGCATACGCATCTTTCGCTGCGCCAGTACCGTCCAGCTTGCTGTTGGTGATCGTGTAACTGCCGCCCACATTGGCGCAATTGTAGATCTTGATCCCCTTCAGCGTACAGTTGTTCACCTTGAAGTCAATGCCCTCAAAGAAAGACTGGTTCGCAAACAGGCCGCTGGGAGCACTGCCAGTAATGGTCAGGTTCTCAAAGCTGATGCTTGTGGTGATCTTCTCGCCCCACCACTCGTAGGGCAGCGTGATATTGCTGTTGACCGTCAGCGTTGCGCCACGGTCAGCCTCCGCGCCCACGAATTTGAAGTTGATAAGGTGGCGCTCATTGGTGAGATAGTGGGAGGATTTCCGACCCATGGTCAGCAGATGATCCAGCCCCGTCTCATCGTAGGTCACATTGCCCGTGATAGTGTAGGTCAGTGTGGCCTTGCCATTGCTGATATCAGTAAACACCGCATCAAACGCTGCAGCGTCTGCGGGAGTCTCCTGCCCCAGTCCCAGCGTTGCAACAACGGGCTTGATGGCTGCATACGCATCCGCAAATGTGGCAAACTTCGTACCGTCGAAGCCCTTGATGCCGCTCACCGTTACGTAGTTCGTCAGTTCGCTGCTGGGCATCAGCTGCGTTACGCTGGTGGTCAGCTTATCGCCAGCCGCGACAGTCTTCGTGCCCTGCTTGCTTGCGTCCGTCGTGCCGTCTTTGCCGTAGTAGCCCGGCTGCTGCGCCTGCACAGTGGCCTCGGTGCTCTCCACAGTCAGCGCCACATCGTTGGACTTCTGGCCCTCGCGGCCATCGCCCAGCAGGATGTCGCCGTTGCTGCCCACCGTGCCGGTGAAGGTGCAGGTGGCCACGGTGGTGGTCATCGTGCCGCTGCCGCTGTTGACAAAGCGCACGGGCGCAGCGAACTGCTCCCAATCACCGTTGTCGCCGCAGTTGGTGAACGTGCTGTTCTGGACGGCAACAGTCTGCGTACCGTTTGCCTTGTGGTTGAAGTTCACCGGCACCTGTGCCCCCGTGAAGGAGCAATTGTCGATGACCACATTGCCGTCCGCATTGGAGTAGACGGAAGTAGCCTTTGTGCCAAAGTCGCAGCCGGTCAGCGTGATGTCGTTCACGCCGGTGGTTCCGCTGATATACACGCGCTGGACGGTGATACCGTCGGTGCTGTCGCAGTCGGTCAGGTCCACAGTCACCTTATGACTGGTGTGCGCTCACCCCACACGCCCAGATTGTCCAGCTCATAGGCCGTGATGGTGATATCCTTCTCCAGATAAGCACCGCCGGACGTGACCTGCTTGCCGGTATCGCGGCTGAACGTGTAGGTGTCGACCTCCAGGTCGCACTCGCCGCTGGAAATATAGGCATTGTTGCCATAGATGGTGATATCATCCGCCACGTGGCCGTGGGTCAGCTCGCCCACATCCGCGCCGGGACGGCACACGATGGTGATGGCATCGGCGTTGGCCTTGTAGGCCGCCGTCAGTGCTTCCGCCAGCGTGGCAACATAGCCGCTCTCAGAACCGGCAGCCCAGTATACAGGGGTAGCCGCTTCCCAAACGGATTCGTCCAGCACTCCAGGGTTGTAGCTGCTGCTGCCCAGTGCCGCGATGGCCTCGTTCAGCGTGGCGTACTCGGTGTTGCCCACCTTGGCCACGTTGGTGGCAGCGGGTGTCACCGCGCCATCGCCATCCTGCGGGTCTGCGGAATCGTTTCCGTTCACAGAATCGGTAGGATCAGCGCCGCCCTCAGCATCGGCGGGATCATCCGCCGTGCCGCTGCCGCTGCTGCCTCCGACCTGCTGGTCGCCGGTGTTACCGCTGTCCTTGCTGTCTTCGACCTGCAAGTCATCGGTGTTACCGCTGCTGTTGCTGTCGTCGGACACGCCCGTTCCGTTTTCGGAGACGATCGCGCCCTGGGTGTCAACGCCGTCCGCCATCGTAGCGTACGCCGCCGTCGGCAGCAGAGACAGCATCATTACCAGCGAAAGCAGTAATGACGCCGCTCTTTTGCCTATTCTTGTTTTGTTCATGTTCCCCCATCCTTTCATGTGATTTTTTGGTCTGCCTGCGGAATCATGCTATGCGCTGTCCGCACCGTGCCCGCGGCACTGCACCGGCGAGTCCGCACCCACTGCGGATCAGTGGCAGGCTCCGCCGAGCGGGACGCCGTCCCATGCGGAAAAGCCATCGTTTCAACTGGGTTGAAACGGGAAAAGGGTGCCCTTTTCTGCCGGTATCTCCCTCCAATGCAGGCGCCCCTTGCACCTGCGCGGGCCGGAAAATCGTCCCATTGCGGGGTGATTTTCCTTTTCTGGATATACACGGGATAGCATAGCACCATTTCGACAAACAATCAACTTTATTTCCGCACAAAATTTCCCGATTTTTTCTATTTAATATCGACAAAACCCGGAGCATCGTGTGTCAAAGGCCGTCTCTCCGCACAATTCCGGCATTTTCCCGCCGCCTGTGGCCGGCTGCGCGGGCATCTGCCGCAAAAGCGGAGCCACCGGCGAAAAAAAAGAAGCCATGACAACGTCATGGCTTCTTTTGGCAGGGGCAGAAAGGCTCGAACTCTCGACACGCGGTTTTGGAGACCGCTGCTCTACCAACTGAGCTATACCCCTGTGTGGTGGGCCTTCGGGGACTCGAACCCGGGACCGGACGGTTATGAGCCGTCTGCTCTAACCAACTGAGCTAAAGGCCCAAGTCTACGCGGCTGACCTGAATAAGAAATGAGCCGCCACCTTACGGATGGCGGCTCACCCTTTGGCTCCCCCTGTTGGGCTCGAACCAACAACCCTTCGGTTAACAGCCGAATGCTCTACC
>ERZ857480.50904-NODE-78699-length-28233-cov-8.0000_pt1 | contig 28233 bp, 28 predicted proteins | sample MGYA00519767_ERZ857480 | MGnify/ENA primary metagenome ERZ857480 (study PRJEB31778, sample SAMEA3449210) | human gut metagenome | biome: human gut; feature: human-associated habitat; material: faeces | place: United Kingdom | collected 2010/2012 ...
AGGACGCTGCGACATCGGACTTTCCAGCCGTGATTTGAAAGAGGAAGAAACGGCAAAGGGACTTGAAGGAACAGTTATTGCTTATGACGGTATTGCAATCATTGTCAATCCTGAAAATACCGTAGATGATCTTACGATTGAGGATATTGCAAAAATCTATACAGGTGAGATTAAAAATTGGAAAGAAGTCGGCGGCAAGGACGCAGAAATTGTATGTATCGGCAGAGAAGCCGGCAGCGGCACTCGTGACGGTTTTGAATCTATTACTGACACAAAGGATCAATGCAAACTAAAGCAGGAACTTACTTCCACCGGCGATGTGATTACGACCGTTGCGGGAAATCCGTCAGCAATCGGATATGCGTCACTTGCCTCCGTCAAGGACAGCGTAAAAGCTCTGAAGGTTGGCGGTGTAGCACCCAGCGAAGCAACAATCAAGGATGGCAGCTATAAGGTGCAGCGTAATTTTGTGCTGGTAACAAAGAAAGATACAAAACTGTCCGATGCAGCACAGAAGTTTTTTGACTATATGACTTCAAGCGAAGCCTCGGAAATAATCAGAAAAGCAGGAGCCGTACCGGTAAAATAAAGGACTGCAAAAGCGACGGCAATAAAAAACCGCCGCTTTTCACACTTTGAAAGGAATGTAATGATGAAGAAAAAGAGATTATTTGAAAACATCATACACGGCATATTCCTGATACTGGGGCTTATTACAGTAGGATTTGTTTTGCTGATTACGGTGTATCTTATCATATCGGGTATTCCCGCCATTCGTGAAATTGGAGTTTTCAAATTCCTGTTTGGGAAAGTTTGGGCTTCCACAGCAGCCGAGCCGTCCTATGGAATCCTGCCGTTTATTCTGACCAGCGTTTACGGCACAGCCGGCGCTATTATGATTGGTGTACCAATTGGATTTATGACTGCTGTATACCTTGCGAAACTTGCTCCGAAGAAAATAAAAACTGTTATGGAATCGGCGGTCAGTCTGCTTGCGGGAATCCCGTCGGTGGTGTACGGTCTTGTAGGAATGATCGTGCTTGTTCCTGCGGTGCGGAAGTTATTTCATCTGCCGGACGGGGCAAGTCTGTTTGCGGCAATTATGGTCTTGGCGGTAATGATTCTCCCGTCAATTATCAAAGTGTCAATAACCGCATTGGAAGCCGTTCCGAAGGAATATGAGGACGCTTCTTTAGCGCTTGGCGCAACGCCTGTGGAAACCTATTTTCGGGTGTCCGTTCCCGCCGCCAAAAGCGGCATTGCGGCGGCTGTCGTGCTGGGTGTAGGGCGTGCCATCGGCGAGGCGATGGCTGTAATGATGGTAGCAGGAAATGTAGCCAATATGCCGTCCCTGTTCGGGAGTGTGCGTTTCCTTACAACGGCGGTCGCTTCGGAAATGTCCTATTCAAGCGGCTTACAGCAGCAAGCGCTGTTCTCCATTGCCCTTGTATTGTTCCTTTTTATTATGCTGATAAACGCTGCACTCAATTTCTTTTTGAAGCGGGATAAGGAGGATTCAAAATGAACAAAAGCCGAAAAGGATATATTTTTGCTATGAAGTGGCTCTGCTGGCTGTCAGTAGGAATCACAGCAGCGCTTGTGCTGTTTCTGGTAGGATATATCCTTGTAAAAGGAATCCCTCATATCACATGGGAGCTGCTTTCAACGAAGCCGAGCTATATCGAAGAACGCATTGGAATTTTACCGAACATTCTGAACACCTTGTATATAATTCTCGCTACGCTTGTTTTTGTAATACCTCTTGGAGTAGGGGCGGCAATTTATTTAACGGAATATGCAAAGAATAAAAGAGTTGTCACGGCGATTGAATATGCAGCGGAAACTCTGTCGGGAATCCCATCAATCATTTATGGACTTGTCGGTATGCTGTTTTTCTGCCAGTTTTTGAATATGAAAACTTCTCTTTTGGCTGGTGCGCTGACGCTTGTTATTATGAACCTGCCTACTGTCATGCGTACTACGCAGGAAAGTCTTAAAACCGTGCCGACAAGCTTTCGGGAGGGTGCGTTCGGACTTGGAGCCGGCAAATGGAGGGTGATTCGTACTGTGGTACTTCCCGGTTGTATAGATGGCGTTATTACAGGCTGTATCCTGTCAGTAGGAAGAATTCTCGGTGAATCGGCGGCGCTGCTTTTTACCGCCGGACTTGCCCATAATTTATACGGGTTGTTTGAGGGGCTGCAAAGCTCCGGCAGTACGCTGACGGTGGCGCTGTATGTTTATGCAAAGGAACAGGGTGAATTTGAAATAGCTTTTGCGATTGCCGCAATTCTAATGATTATGACGCTGCTTATCAACTTTGCTGCCGCCATTGTCAGCCGTTATTTCAAGAAAAGGAGAAGCCTATGAGCAGTATAATGACAATAAAAGACCTGTGTTTATGGTACGGTAAGTCACAGGCGCTTAAAACTATCAATATAGAAATTCCCGAAAAAAGCATAACGGCGCTGATCGGTCCGTCAGGCTGCGGGAAATCCACATTTCTGAAAACGCTGAATCGAATGAACGATCTGATACCCGGCGTTAGGATTACGGGGGAAGTTATGTATAACGGGAAGAATATTTATGATTCCTCCGTGGATGTAAATGAGCTTCGGAAAAATATCGGAATGGTGTTTCAAAAGCCGAATCCGTTTCCAATGAGTATTTACGACAATATTGCCTACGGACCTCGCACACACGGAATCAGAAGCAAAGCAAGGCTTGACGACATTGTGGAGCGTTCCTTGAAAAATGCGGCGATTTGGGAGGAAGTAAAGGACAGATTGAAGAAAAACGCATTGGGATTATCAGGCGGTCAGCAACAAAGGCTGTGTATTGCAAGAGCGCTTGCGGTAGAGCCGCAGATTCTCTTAATGGATGAGCCGACCTCAGCACTCGATCCAATTTCGACTTCGCATATTGAGGAGCTGGCAATGAAACTGAAAGAAAAATATACCATTGTTATTGTAACTCACAATATGCAGCAGGCAGTTCGCATTTCAGACAATACAGCTTTTTTCCTGCTTGGAGATTTGATTGAATTTTCCGAGACGGAAACCATGTTCTCACAACCAAAAGATAAACGGACAGAGGATTATATCACAGGGAGGTTTGGATAAATGCGGTCAAAATTTGATGAACAGTTGGAGTTACTCCATAAGGAACTTATTGAAATGGGCGCTCTTTGCGAAAATGCCATAGCAATGGCAACAAAGGCACTCTCAGAGGGCAACACGAAAATGGCGGCAAAAGTCCCCGAATTATCAACTGAAATAGATAGAAAAGAGAGGGATATTGAAACCATGTGCATGAAGCTGCTCCTACAGCAGCAGCCTGTGGCAAGGGATTTGCGAACGATTTCCTCCGCACTGAAAATGGTAACGGATATGGAGCGCATTGGAGACAATTCCGGCGATATTGCAGAGATTGTGACTATGGCGAACATCTCACCCTCCGATAATACTGAGCATATTCAGGATATGGCAAGAGCAACAATCAAAATGGTAACAGACAGCATTGACGCTTTTGTGAAGAAGGATATAGACCTTGCAAATTCGGTTATCGCCTACGACGATGTGGTGGACGGTTTTTTTAATGAAGTTAAAACAGATTTGATTAAAAAGCTTGGTAAGCCTGAATCAAACGGAGAAAAGGTTCTTGATCTTCTTATGATTGCAAAATATTTTGAGCGTATGGGCGATCATGCGGCGGAAATTGCGAAATGGGTGCGGTTTTCTATTACAGGTAATAAAGAAGGGTGAAAAATACTTTTGATCTTTACCGCCAGCCACATCGGAGATAGTTGAAAAAAGAGCTTGTTTGTGATACAATTAATATGGGTAATTGTGTGAAAAAGGAGGGCGGCGTATGTGGTTGCTTATGGCTATCTTATCTGCATTTTTTGCAGGACTTACTTCCATTCTCGCAAAATGCGGAATTCGGAAAACAGATTCGGATATAGCAACGGCGCTTCGGACAGTCGTTGTGCTTCTGTTTTCATGGATTATGGCATTTGTGGTCGGCTCAATAAAAGATATAACGAACATAGATTTTAAATCGCTACTGTTTCTGATACTTTCCGGTTTTGCCACAGGCGCTTCGTGGATTTGCTATTTCAGGGCGCTGTCAATAGGGGATATTAATAAAGTTGTGCCAATCGACAAATCAAGCACAATTCTTTCTGTATTGCTCGCTATTGTTTTGTTTGGCGAAACCGATCATCTGGCAGTCAAACTGCTTGGAACGGCATTCCTTGCACTTGGTATTTTTCTGATGATTGAAAAGAAGAATACAGAAAAAGCTGTCAGAAACAATAGATGGATGATTTATGCCGTACTGTCCGCCGTGTTTGCTGCCCTTACCTCTATTCTTGCTAAAATCGGCGTAACGGGTGTGGAATCGAACCTTGCCACAGCAATCCGCACAGGCGTTGTGCTTGTTATGGCATGGATTATTGTTTTTCTTAAAGGAAAGCAAAATGAAGTAAAAGCCATTAGTAAAAAAGAGCTATTCTTCATTGTCTTATCAGGATTTGCGACAGGCGCTTCATGGCTTTGTTATTATTACGGTATTCAAAACGGAGTTGTCAGCGTTGTCGTACCGATTGATAAACTGAGCATTGTAGTAGCAATCGCATTCTCGTATGTAGTTTTCGGTGAAAAGCTGAGTAAAAAAGCATTTATTGGACTTGCTTTGATGGTTGCCGCAACTGTAGTAATGGCAATATACTCATAATTATATTGGTTATCGTAGTAAAGGAGTGATATATATGATATTCTGTGTAGAAGATGACAATGGAATTAGGGATTTAATGATATATGCCTTAAATTCTGCCGGATTTGAAGCAAAAGGCTTTCCGGATGGTACAGAATTTTTCATTGCGTTGCAAAATTCAAAGCCGGAGCTTATTATGCTCGATATTATGCTGCCGGGCGATGACGGGATTACGATCCTAAAAAGACTTCGTAATAATACTGCTACCGCAGATATTCCGGTTATCATGGCAACTGCCAAAGGAACGGAATACGACAAGGTTATAGGTCTTGACACCGGTGCGGATGATTATCTTGCAAAACCTTTCGGAATGATGGAAATGGTTTCCCGTGTGAAAGCTGTACTCAGGCGGGTAGCTCCGCAAAATACACCCAAAACCTTAAAAGTTGGAAGTCTTGAAATAAACGAATCAGAACATACCGTTTATTCATGTGGAGAGCGAGTAACGCTTACATTAAAGGAATATGATCTCCTGCGTTTATTTATGGAGAATCTCGGAAGGGCTTTCACTCGTGACAGATTATTACAACTGATATGGGGTTCTGATTATATAGGTGAAACAAGAACGGTAGATGTTCATATTGGAACACTTCGTACAAAACTTGGTGCGTGTGGAGAGTATATTGAAACTGTTCGGGGTGTTGGGTATCGAATGGAGGCGAAGCTATGACAAAAAGAATTTTTCGTACCATATTCGTTGTTGCCGTCAGCATATTTCTTGCTTCAGCTTTGCTTTTTATGACTGTGCTGTATGACTATTTTTCCGGAATTCAGCAGAGTCAACTGCGTATGCAAATTGATCTTGCGTCGCAGGGCGTTGAAGATGAAGGACTTGATTACCTGCAAAACCTTACTATAAAGGACTATCGTGTTACTTGGATAGGAACAGACGGCAAAGTCCTTTACGATAGTGTATCAGACATTGATGAAATGGAAAACCACTTTGAGAGAGAAGAAGTAAAAGAAGCGCTTTCAGAAGGATATGGTGCAAGTTCCCGCTATTCCTCCACATTAACACAGCGTTATCTTTATGGCGCAAAGCGGTTACCGGATGGAACTGTTATCAGGCTTTCTGTAACGCAGAACTCATTGCTCATACTTACTCTCGGTATGTTGCAGCCCATTATGGTTATATTTGTAATTGCTATTATTCTATCAGCTTTTTTAGCTTCGAGGCTATCAAGGAAAATTGTTAAGCCGCTGAACGAAATAGACTTGGATAAACCTTTAGATAACGATGGATACGATGAGCTTTCTCCTTTGCTTCGTCGTATTGATGTGCAGCAAAAAGAAATTGGGCGGCAAAGCGAGGAATTGAAGCAAAAACAAAAAGAACTGGAAGTGATGACTTCCGCTATGTCTGAGGGAATTATTTTGCTGAACAGCAGAGGAACCATTTTGAGTATTAACAAGGCGGCTGCGAAATTGTTTGGGACAGATTGTTTTTGTATAGGTGAAGACATTGTGTCTATAAACCGTAGCTTAGAATTAGCCCAATTGCTTAATAAGGCAAAAGCCGGAAAGCATTCAGAACGAATTACAGAATTTGGAAGCGGACAGTATCAAATGATGGCAAGTCCTGTTATTTCAGACGATATAGTATCGGGGATCGTACTTTTAATACTTGATGTTACGGAAAAAGAAAAGGCGGAGCAATTGCGCCGTGAATTTACTGCCAATGTTTCACATGAATTGAAAACGCCTTTGCATACTATATCGGGAAGCGCTGAACTTTTAGCAAACGGTATGGTAAAAGCGGAGGACATTTCGGATTTTTCAAGTCGTATTTACTCTGAGGCGCAGCGCATGATTCAATTAGTGGAAGATATTATACGATTGTCCCATTTGGACGAGGGCGCTGAAGGTATGAAATGGGATAAGGTTAATTTATATGAGATAGCAGAAGAAACGGTTAATTCTCTCTCGGACGAAGCTGCAAATGCCGAAATAAAACTGAAACTATGCGGAGAAGCCGTTTCCATTAACGGAATCAAGCAGTTGCTTCAAGAAATCATATATAATCTCTGTGACAATGCTATCAAGTATAACCGTAGGGACGGTTTGGTTTCAGTTGAAGTCAAGGATATGGGCGATTTTGCAATTGTTTCCGTTTCTGATACCGGTATTGGTATCCCGACAGAACATCAGGAACGCATATTTGAACGGTTTTATCGGGTAGATAAAAGTCATTCAAAGGAAATCGGCGGTACAGGACTTGGGCTTTCCATTGTAAAACACGCAGCAAAATTGCATAATGCAGAAATTGAACTGCAAAGCGTTGTAGGCAGCGGAACAACAATTACAGTAAAGTTCCCTAAAAATAGTGAACGGAGTATTTGAATGGAGAAACTACGAGAGAAAAAAGGCTTTATTTGCGATATGGACGGCGTAATCTATCACGGAAACAGATTGCTTGACGGTGTGAAGGAGTTTGTGGACTGGCTTTACCGAGAAAACAAGGAATTTCTCTTCTTGACTAACGCCAGCCGTAAAACGCCGAAGGAATTGCAGCAAAAAATGTCTCGGCTCGGACTCGATATTAGTGAGGAACATTTTTATACCAGCGCTCTTGCCACAGCAAAATTTCTGCAAAATCAGGCTCCGGGATGTAGCGTCTATGCTATTGGCGAGCATGGTTTATACAATGCGCTGTATGACGCAGGTATTAGTATTAACGAGATAGACCCCGATTTTGTAGTGGTGGGAGAAACGGACGATTACTGTTATAACCATATACAAACGGCAATGACCCTTGTAAATAAAGGGGCAAGATTGATTGCTACAAATACCGACCTTACAGGACCTATTGAGGGCGGTATTGCTCCTGCCTGCCGTGCATTTGTCCTGCCCATTGAAGCAACTACCGGGAAAAAGGCATATTATATCGGTAAGCCGAATCCTCTTATGATGAGGACGGGACTGCAATTGCTGAATGTTCATTCTTCTGAAGCTGCAATGATCGGAGACAGAATGGATACAGATATTGTTGCAGGAATTGAGACGGGGCTTGACACGGTGCTTGTGCTTAGTGGTGTGACAACAAGGGAAAGCATGAAAGCATTTCCGTACAGACCACGCTTAATTCTAAAAGGAGTAGGAGATATTGTGAGATAGTTATCAATGTAAGACATAAAAGACGCAACCGTAAAACAGGTACTTATGTTTTCGGTAGCGTCTTTTTTTACTTTACAAGAGTTTTACAAAAGTACGATAACAGATTTGATGTTGTTTTGATAAACTTAATCTGATGGAAAAAGCAGCCTTGCGGCTACTTTTCGGGTGCAGTATTGATTAAGGCTTTCGCAGTTGCTTTGACGACTTCCAATGACCGTTCATCGCAAGCTGAAAGCATACGGAGGAGATTTTCTATCTCGGAATCTTTGGACGGCTTCTCAGGGTAGAAAATCGAATCCGCAGAAATGTTCAATTCCCGGACGAGCTTATGTAAAACATCGAAACTCGGCTTTTTGCCCTCGTTCTCGATCCGGTATAGGTATCGCTCGGTAATATTCGCTTTTTCAGCCAACGCTTCTATGGTGATTCCGGCGTGTTCACGAGCTACCTTAATAATACAACCAAGCGTTTCAGGTTTATTATGCACTTACAGTCCACCTCCATATATAATTATACTGATTTGAGCCATGTTTATAATGGCACGACAATTCAATTATAAATGGACTGTCAGTTCGCAAATAACTGAACTATATAGAAATATGAACCCTGCCAAATAAAAAAAACGAGGTTTTGACAGGGCGCTTCAATATGCCTACACCCTCCGATTCTGAGTTTTTTGGATCGGAGGGATTTCTTATGCGCTGGACTGCTTCCGGCGTTCCGCTGCTTGTGATGAGCAGCGACTATGAACCCATAATATAGGCAATATCAGTGGTGTTTAATTAAAAAAGGCACTTACCCTATAAAGGGGCAATGCGGCTTACATACTGAACTGATATGCCATAAATACAATGAAACAAACGCACTTGCACGGCGAAATTTGTCGCTATGCAGGTGCGTTTTTATATTTCCCGGTATTTCGAGCTTTTATAGCGTTGGTTGCCGTTCGCCGCCTTCCGGTCTGAATTTTTACATTTTTGAAAATTCAGACTGGAGGTAAAGAAAATGGCAAGAAGCCAATTAGATGTTCTGAAAGAGGAGTTTCAGAACGAGTGCAAGATTATCAATTTGAAGTATGAGTATGAGGGATACATAGGCGTGGAGAAATGGGCGGTTATCTCGGAGCTGTCCGAAGAAGAAATCCTTAAAAGGTACAAGCCTCTCATTCAGGAGTACATACCGTTTCTTGTATTACCGCCGATGTACGGAGAAGTACGGCAGCAGTTTCGCCGGAATGAAAACAAACATTATATGAGAATGGTCAGAGGGCATTTTTATTCGTTGGAGGAAGATTTAGAAGAACATCATCCTGAAATTGCCGTAGAGGACTGTGTAGATCAGATTTTTGCACAGGAGCAGATCCGTGAACTTTGGAAAGCAATAAATTTCCTGAATGAAAAACAGAGGAAGCGGCTCATTGCCTACTACTTTGAGGGAAAAACCTATCGGGAGATTGCTGATGAGGAGGGCGTCGATCATAAGGCTATTATTCACAGCGTGGAGATTGCTTTGAAAAAATTAAAGATTTTCTTGAAAGAGAGTCCCCAAAAGACCTTTCCCAGTGGGAACAAGTGAAGGGACTTGTTCCTATTCCGGATACGGAACGCCTTTCAAATACTTATATTGAGAGGTTTATATAAATGGGACTCAAAGAAAATCAAAAGGTAAAGCGTGGAGAAATCTATCTGCACGACTTTGGAAGCAATGAAGGCTCTATTCAGAATGGAGTAAGACCAGTTCTTGTGGTGCAATGTGATGAAGGAAATCAGGCAAGTACAACGACTGTTGTAGCGGCTCTTACATCCGTTATTAAGAAACGCTATCTGCCTTCGCACATTGTTTTAGGCGATGAGTTTGGACTGAAAGAGCCTTCAATGGTTATGCTCGAACAACTGAAAACAGTCAATCAAACAGAGCTTACCGAGTATATCGGCTTTGTTGACAGTGACTATCTGCTTCGCAAAATCAATATTGGCTTAAAAAAGGCGCTTGACTTGTGGGTAGATAATCCGCAGAAGCAAAAAGGCGATATTCGCTGTCTGTGCAGCAAATGTTTGGATGACTACAAATCCAATCCCGGCTATATCGTAAGGCGGCTTGATCCGTTCACAAAGGAAAAGCGCAAATGTGATAAGTGCCTGAATATGGGGTACGATTATCTGATTTACGATAAGAGTATTTCTAAGAGGTAACGCATATGGCAGATACAAGTACGACAAAGCCGTATGTGCCTGTTTGGGAAAAATATGCCCTTACGATTTATGAAGCGGCAGAGTATTTCGGGATTGGTGAACATCGGCTGCGAACATTGGTAAGGGAAAACCGTCAGGCAGATTTCGTGCTATGGATCGGCGTGAAGGTTGAAATTAAGCGAAAGCTGTTTGAGAAGTTCCTAAACGAAATAAACGCACTTTAATTGTCAAGTATGCGATTTCAGCCTTCGCACATTTGTTAAAAGGCTCGTGTCTGACTATGATTGAGAGGAAGGCACGAGCCGGACAAATGTAAAAGGAGGACGCCGCATTGAAAAACTATGTTTATGTTCCCGGTCTTAGCGAGGTTGTGGAAGATGAAAGAAAAGCAGAGCCGAGCAGTACCGAAGATGATAAGTTCATTACATCGACAGGAGCAGCCAAAAAGATTGTCACTACGTACGATAACGGCGTTGTGAGAAATAAAAAGGTTGATGACCGCAGCTTTCGGATTCCCGTATGGGAGAAATACGCCCTGACGATAAAGGAAGCAGCGGAGTATTACAACATTGCTGAAACGAGGCTGCGGGAGTTCGTAATGAGCAATCGAACCAAGCCGTTTGTGCTGAAAGCCGGAGGAAGGCTGTTAGTAAAGCGTAAGGTGTTTGAAGCGTTTTTAGACCAAAACAATGTAATTTGATAAGGAGGAAGCAATGGATAAGCAGGACAATCCAATATTTCAGAGAAGTTATCCAAACGCTGAAATGTGTAACCAAAAGCTGAAGGAATTGCCGATATGGGAAAAGCCGCTGTTGACGGTAGTCGAAGCGGCAAAGTATTTTCAGATTGGGGAATCCAATATCAGAAGGCTTACAAGAGAGCATAAGGACGAGGACTTTATTCAATGGAAGGATTCCCGTGTGTTTATCAGGCGGGAGGAATTTGAAAAGTTCTTGGATCGTACCAATGTGGTTTAGAAGGAGGTATGGACTATGGCAGAAAAAAGGCGTGATTCCAAAGGCAGAGTTCTTTGGGCGGGCGAATCGCAGCGTCCCGATGGGAAGTATGAATTTAAGTATGCTGATAACAACGGAGAACGGCATTCGGTGTATAGCTGGAAGCTTGTTGCAACTGACCGTGTACCGGAGGGAAAGCAGGTAACGGAGTCGCTTCGTGATATGGAAAAGCGGATTAAAAAGGACTTGGAGGATAATCTTCTTGTGTACGAAACAAGGAAGATGACGCTCAGTTCCTTTTGGGACGAGTACATAGCTATGAAGCACGAACTCAAAGACTCTACAAGAAGCAATTACATCTATATGTACGATAAGTATATCCGACCGGAAATTGGGCAGAAAAATATCACAATCATTAAATACAGCGATGTCAAGAAGTTTTATATGTCGCTGATTTACGAAAAGGGCTTCAAACCGAACAGTATGGAAATTGTCAATACGATTTTGCACCCTGTTTTTACTTCGGCGGTTCGTGACGGGTATATCCGGCTGAATCCCTCCGATGGCGTGATGGCAGAAATTAAAAAGAGCCATACTTGGGAAAAACCAAAACGCCACGCTCTTACAGAACGGCAACAGGAGTTATTCGTAAATTTTACGGCTCAGTCCCATCAATATAACCATTGGCTTCCGTTGATAACGACAATGCTGGGAACGGGCTGTCGTATAGGGGAAGTTCTCGGTCTGCGCTGGGAGGACTGTGATTTTGAGCAGAATATCATCAGCGTAAACCACACATTGATTTACCGCAAATTCACGGACGAGCCTTGCCATTACGCCGTTACCACGCCAAAGACGAGGGCGGGAGAACGGATTATCCCTATGCTTGCAGATGTAAAGGACGCATTGAAAACCGAATATAAGCAGCAGCTTGAAGATGGCTTTAACGAGAGCGTGATTGACGGGTATTCCGGTTTTATTTTCAAATCCCGATATAACACGGTTTTATCCCCGCATGGGGTAAACCGGGTGCTTGACCGCATTATCAAAGCGTACAACACACAAGAGGAACAGGCGGCGAAAAAAGAGAGAAGAAAGCCTGAGCTGCTTCCACACTTTAGCTGCCACAATCTTCGCCATACTTTTTGCACACGCTTCTGCGAGAATGAAACGAATCTCAAGGTCATTCAGGAGATTATGGGACACGCCGATATTACAACAACGATGGATATATATAATGAAGCGACAAAGGAAAAGAAAATGGAATCCTTCGCCGGACTTGAAGGGAAAATCAAAATAAGATAAAGGGAGGAGCTTGCCGGGGTTGGCAGGCTCCTTGATTTTCTTAGAGAAATATGCTATACTATATAAGAAATCAATCGGTACGGCGTATGTATTTCAGGCATAACCGAAAGGTGCTACATTGCTGGACAATGTAAACACCACCGGATTTTTACGACAGATTTTACGACAAACCAAATCAGAATACGCTGATTTATGAAAGGTTATGCAGAACAATGAAGCCAATTTGGATAAACAAAGTCAGGGAAAAGCAGGATAAATCAGGGGGTATCATTCCTCCCCCGGAAATCCCCACAATGAAGCCGTTGCAGTAGCAATCAAGAGAGATGAATTAAAGTGGGGTGTACTGTTAATTATTTCAGTACGCCCTTATTGTATTTATATTTGAAAGGAAATATGAAATGGGCAGGAAAAAGTCCGATGAAAAAAATGAAATAAGCGTATTTAAAGTTGCCAAAGGTTTTAAGGAACAGCAGGAAGCAGAAAAAAAGCTTGCTGAACAGCGTATGGCTGAAAGAATTGCTCAAAAGGAGAAAGAAAAACAAGAGGCTTATGAAAAACAGCTCAGAGATGAGAAAATTGAACTTATACGTCTGAAACAGGGTGAAATTGAGCAAAGTGAAATTCTGTCAGAATCGAAAGAAGAAAAAGTAAAGCTTCCTTTTTTTAAAAGGATAAGTAACTTTTTCTACCATAATAAATGGTGGCTTGGTATAGGTGTGTTTTTTGTTGCCTTGGGAGGTTACCTGATTTACGATTTGGTGACAAAGACTGATCCGGATGTTGTAATATTATACATTGATAATAATGCGGAAATAGCATATTCTGAAAAATTTACTGATTATCTTCAAAATCTTTGCGGGGATATTAATGATGACGGAAAAGCAGTTGCATCTGTTTATTATATTCCATATACAGGGGTTGAATATACTGACTATAACAACGGTTCGACCACAAAGCTGATCGCAGAAATGCAGAATGCAGACGCAATGCTTGTAATAAGCGGAAAAATGGCTGATGACGCTATTTCACCCGATATAACCCTTGTTGACCTTGAAACACTTTATCCTGATAATCCTCATGTAAAGAAATACGGATTTTATCTGAAGGATACTTCATTTGCAGAGAAAATAGGATACAGCGGTGAAATTGATGATGAACTGTTTTTGGGAATAAGAGCAGTTGCACCTGTTCAGTGGGCAGATGAAGAAGAAATGCAGGAATCGTATGATAAGGCGATTGTCATTCTTGATATGCTTATTAAGGATTTAAGCTGAAAGAATCTGATGTAAATTATCGTATACTGCCTTTACAAATTAATTTTTTTCTGTTATAATTCTTATGATAGATAAACGGAAATGAGGTTATAAATTTTGGCTAGTGATAAAATTCGTAATTTTTGTATTATTGCACATATAGACCATGGAAAATCCACACTTGCTGACAGAATTCTGGAAAAAACTGAAACTGTTGCCATTCGTGATATGGAAGATCAGCTTCTTGACAATATGGATATAGAGCGTGAGCGTGGAATAACCATAAAAGCCAGAGCAGTACGCTTGAAGTATACTGCAAATGACGGCGAGGACTATATTTTTAATCTTATAGATACTCCCGGACATGTTGACTTTAATTATGAGGTTTCACGTTCACTTGCAGCCTGTGAGGGTGCTATTCTGGTAGTTGACGCTTCTCAGGGAATAGAGGCACAAACTCTTGCAAATACTTATCTTGCAATAGAACATGATCTTGAGGTTGTACCTGTTGTAAATAAAATTGATTTGCCGTCTGCTGACCCTGAAAGAGTATGTACAGAAGTTGAAAACGTAATAGGGATACCTGCAATGGACGCTCCCAGAATTTCAGCAAAAATGGGTACAAATATAGAACAGGTGCTTGAAAAAATAGTGACTGATATTCCTGCACCGTCAGGCGACCCTGACAAGCCGCTTAAAGCACTTATTTTTGACAGCTATTACGATGCTTATAAAGGTGTTATAATTTATATCCGCATAAAAGAGGGAATGGTTAAGGTTGGCGATACAATCAGGCTTATGGCTACAGGAGCTGAATTCACTGTTGTTGAGGCAGGTTATATGGACGCTTCTTCACTTATAAATGCAGGAACTCTTACAGCAGGTGAGGTAGGATATATTTCAGCGTCCATAAAAAGCATTGGAGATACTCAGGTAGGAGATACAGTAACAAATGCTGAAAATCCATGTGACGAGCCGCTTCCAGGTTACAGAAAAGTAAATCCAATGGTTTATTCAGGTATTTATCCTGCTGACGGAGCTAAATATGGTGATTTGAGAGATGCACTTGAAAAGCTGCAGCTTAATGATGCTTCACTTTCATTTGAGCCTGAAACATCAATTGCACTTGGATTTGGTTTCAGATGCGGATTTCTGGGACTTCTTCATATGGAGATTATTCAGGAACGTCTTGAACGTGAATATAATCTTGACCTTATTACAACAGCACCGTCAGTTATATTCAAGGTGACAATGACAAATGGCGAAGTAAAGTATATTGATAATCCGTCAAATTATCCTGAACCTGCACTTATTGCATCAGCAGAAGAGCCAATGGTCAAGGCGGATATTCTTGCACCGTCTGAATTTGTCGGAAATATAATGGAGCTTTGTCAGGACAGACGAGGCGTTTTTAAAGATATGAAGTATCTTGATGATACACGAGTAAATCTGCATTATGAACTTCCGCTTAATGAAATAGTATACGATTTCTTTGATGCTTTGAAATCAAGAACAAAGGGGTATGCATCATTTGATTATGAAATGATAGGCTATGCACCTTCCAAGCTTGTAAAGCTTGATATAATGCTTAATGGTGATGTTGTGGATGCGTTATCATTTATTATCCATACAGACAAGGCATACAGCCGAGCAAGAAAAATAGTTGAAAAGCTTAAGGAGAATATACCAAGACAGCTTTTTGAAGTTCCTATACAAGCGGCAATAGGCGGAAAGATTATTGCCAGAGAAACTGTCAAGGCTTTGAGAAAGGACGTTTTGGCAAAGTGCTACGGCGGTGATATTACAAGAAAGAAAAAGCTTCTTGAAAAGCAAAAAGAGGGTAAAAAGCGTATGCGCCAGCTTGGAACGGTAGAAGTACCTCAGGAAGCATTTATGAGTGTTCTTAAGCTTGACAGCTGATGAAAGGAATAAATATGAGTAGTATATATAATTGCCCTAACTGCGGCGAAAAGACATTTAATCCGTTAACAAAGGCTATGGCAGGTCAGCTTAATTCTAAGGGACGTGCCTGCAAAAACTGCGGAAAGCACGTTACAAATGGAACTGCATCATCAATTTTCAGTGCAATTTTCAGTCTAATGATGTTTGTTTTGATTGTAATAACATATCTTAAAGCATTGCCCGGCGAGATTTTTATAATTATAGGTGCGATTGCGGCTATGATATTAGTTCCAAGAATTGTAAATGCGTTTTTCTTTAAAATGGAGCTTACAAGACGCAGGGATTCGCTTTCATGATTGGCAAAAGCATAGGAATATATATTCATGTACCGTTTTGTGCAAAGAAATGTCCTTATTGTGATTTCTACTCAACATCGTACAAAAAGAATACTGCCGACTCATATATTGACGCTGTAATACGAAATATTAATGCTTACAGCAATAAAGAATTAAACGTTGATACAATATACTTTGGTGGCGGTACGCCGTCACTTTTAAGCGGAAATAAGTATAGGCAGGTCATTGATGAAATAAAAGGAAACTTTGACTATTCATCGGATTGTGAAGTTACGATTGAGGTCAATCCGTCAACAGTGAACGAGCAAAAGCTTTGTGAATATTCGGAAGCAGGAATTAACAGAATTTCTGTCGGAGTTCAGTCAATGATTGATTCAGAGCTTAAACTGCTTGGCAGACTTCACAATTCAGGGAAAGTGAAAGAAACGCTTGAAACAGCAATAAAAGCAGGATTTAAAAATATTTCATGTGATTTGATGATAGGACTGCCTAATCAGAAAAAAGAAGATGTTGAGTATTCAATATCTGAAATTACAGATTATCCGATTACTCATGTGTCCTCATATATACTCAAAATTGAAGATGGAACAGAGTTCAGCAGAAAGGGAATGTCAAAGCAAATTCCTGATGATGACTGTGTTTCCGAGCTTTATTTGCATATGTGCAGTCAGCTTGAAAAAAGAGGATTTAAGCAATATGAAATATCAAACTTTTCAAAAGAAGGTTATCAAAGCAGACATAATTTGAAATATTGGCAATGTGATGATTATTTAGGAATCGGATCGGCAGCACATTCATGCTTTGGCGGAAAAAGATTTGCAGTTGATGCTGACTTGCAGAGCTTTGTTTCAGATGAAAAGCAGTCAACCTATATAACAGAGGAAACTCCATACACATTTGAAGAAAAAGCAATGCTCAGATTAAGACTTTCTGACGGTCTTGAAATTTCAGATTGTCCTGAAGAAAAAAGAAAGTTTATTTTAAAAAAAATTCCAATGCTTGAAAAAAACGGTTATATCGTATTCAACGAAAAAAAAATCGCTCTTACAAGTAAAGGCTTTCTGATGTCTAATTCCATAATAGAATATTTAATTTTTGAATAAAACATACAGCATCGCACATATTGTATTGAAAAATATTGTGCGGTGCTGTCTTAAATTTATTTTCTATTCTAAAAGCTCTTCACGCATTTGCGTAAGGAGCTTTTTTTCACGTCTTGAAACCTGAACCTGAGTCATATTGAGTGCTGCGGCTGTCTTAGATTGAGTAAGACCTTTAAAATATCTTAATTCCAGCAAAGCTTTATCCTTGGGGTCAAGTGCTGACAAAATCTGTTTAAGGGCAAGAATATCTACTATTTTATTGTCAGGTGATTCAGACGGAACATCAATTTGTCCCTCATCATCACCGCCTGATGTCAAAGACAATAATGGCTGACTTATACAAAGAGCTTCAGCAGCATCAGCTTCGTCAACCTGTGCCATTTCAGCAAGCTCCTTTATTGTAGGCTCGTGGAATTTTTCTTTAAGGAAAATTTCACGAAATTTTTGAAGCTTTAAGGAAAGCTCCTTCAGGCTTCTGCTTACCTTAACAGAACCGCCGTCACGAAATAATCGTTTGATTTCGCCCAGAATTACAGGAATTGCATAGGTAGAGAATTTTACTCCTCTGTCTGTGTCAAATGCTTTTACAGCTTTCAGCAATCCTATACAGCCTGCTGAATAGAGGTCATCATATTCAATGCCTCTGCCTCTGAATTTATTTGCACATAGATGAACAAGTCCGAGATTATCTTCTGCAGCAGGTCTTTTAACGTCATTACTCATGGGCAGTCAGCTTCTTGCGCATTGTTACGACAGTTCCTTTGCCGAGTGTACTTTTAACAGTGAGCTTGTCCGTAAACGACTCCATGACTGAAAATCCAAGACCTGAGCGTTCTTCTTCAGGAGCAGTTGTAAAAAGAGGCTCCATGGCTTTTTGTACATCAGCAATTCCGCATCCCTTATCTTTAATTCTTATGTAAATCACTCTGTTTTCCAACAGACGCACTATAATTTCAATTTTGCCGCTTTGATGACGATATCCATGCACTACGGCGTTTGTAACCGCTTCTGAAACAGCAGTACGAATATCTGAAAGTTCTTCAACTGTCGGATCAGCCTGAACGAGAAAGGAAGATACAACAGCTCTTGCAACACTTTCGTTAACGGAAAGTGACGGAATAGAAAACCTGACTTCATTTAATACAATCATTTTAACCTCCTACAGCCTATCATTTGTGATTTTAACAAGACGTTCAATTCCGGATAATTTCAGAACTCTTTTAATGTAAAACTGCGGATTTTTAACAATAAGTTTTCCGCCGCATTCTGAAATAAGCTTATGTCTGCCCATAATAAGACCTATTCCTGAGCTGTCCATAAACGAAATGTCTTTAAAATCAATTTCAAGCTCGCTTGGCTGAGAGGAAAGAATGAATTTATCAAGTTCTTCTCTTATTTCTTTAGCGTTATGATGGTCTATTTCACCGCACAGACAGGCAGTAGCCCTGCCGTTTGCAGATACTATATCTATTTTCATTTTAACATCCTCCTTTTCCATAATTATATATTATTTAAAAGTCGAATTCTGCTGAAATAAAGACACAGGTAAAATTAATATTATAAAGGCAACACCGTACAAAGCACGCAAAAGTCACATCAGGGTATTGCAAGCTATAGGAAAAGATGATATAATAAATGCAGCACTACATAAATTATGAATGGAGATAAAAATGTCAAAAGTATTCTGGAAGGGCAGTGTGTTGCTTGCCCCTGTTCCCGCCGCACTTATAACTTGCGGAACGATGGAAAAATCCAATATTATTACAATCGGCTGGACAGGAATAATAAATACACATCCGCCGATAACCTACATTTCAGTTCGTCCTGAGAGGTATTCCCATGACATAATAAAGGAAAACGGGGAGTTTGCAATAAATCTCACAACATCGGCAATGTGCCGTAAAACTGATTTCTGCGGCGTAAAAAGCGGACGTGACACCGATAAATTCAAAGCATGTGATTTTCATAAAATAAAAGGAAGGGTAATTTCAGCTCCTATTATTGAAGAATGTCCTGTTAGTCTTGAATGTAAGGTAATTGAGTCAAAATTTTATGGTACTCATACGATGTTTATTGCAGAAATAGTGAGTGTAGCGGTAGATGAAAATTATATTGACAGCAAGCAAAAACTTAATTTGCAGCAGTGCGGACTTGCATCATATGCACATGGAGAGTATTTTGCTCTTGGACGAAAGCTTGGAGATTTTGGCTTTTCAGTGAGAAGAAAGAAAAAGAAGAAACCTATGAAGTAAAATCCTCAATTAGTGAGTTAAGCTCAGCTTCGGTATAAACAGATATTCCTTCAATGAGGTATTCTTTATCATAGTCGGAAAGCAGAGAAAAGTCACAATCAAGTATTTTATACGGCGAACTGCTTCCTCCTCTGAAAACAGCTAATGAGCCGTTATATTCTTTTACAACATATGGAGCTGTTTCAAGTTCTTCAATAATCGGAGGTGTTTTTGCTTTAATTTTTTCAGCTTTTATGTTCTGAGAAATCGTACATATAACAAGAACGCCTGAAATTGTTGCTGAGGTGAGCAAGGTGTAGAAACATCTTTTTTCGATCATTAATATTCTCCGTTCTGCCAATTACTGATATTGTAAAATCAATAATTATATGGCTTTGCCTTAATTATAGCTGTTTTTATTATTGGCAGAATTTGAATATCTATACAAAATAACCATATTTTAAAAATGGTATTAACTTTTTATTTTTTTTATGATATAATTATTGGAAACAATGAGGTCAATTTTTCAGAAAGGAATTTGTATTATAGCTTGTCTATGATATGCAATGCATTATGAATGAAAATAATAAAAAGCCTGAGGGAACAGGTTTGAATAAAAAGAACAGTTCCTCAGCAAGCAGAAACAGCTCTCATCAAAGACCTGTACAGCATACACAGGTTATGAGAAATGCAGCTCACAATACTGCAGGAGAACATAAAGCAAGGTCAGCTGACGACAGAACTGCTGTTCATACAAGAAGTTCTGCATCTGATATAATACACTCAACTAACAGAAACGGCGAAAATCATCACTCAAACGTACACAATAATTCAAAAAAGAAGCATCATAAGGAAAATAAAATATTAGCAGTTTTAAGAAAATTCATTACAATTATTCTTACAACGCTTTTATCACTGTTTTTGATTATGGTCATTACAGGCACTATTGTCGGAACGGCTCTGACGGTTTATGTTCTTGACTTTATGGAGGAATCAACAACAGGTGTTACTTTCCAGGAACTTGAACAGGGTTATAATACATATTTTTATGCTAACGACCCTGATACAGGTGAGCTTGTTCAGTTAAATGTGATTGAAAAAACAGATGTACAGCGAATATCGGTTGATATTGAAGATATACCACAGCATGTTCGTGACGCTTTTGTTTATACAGAAGACGAGCGTTTCTATACTCATGACGGCGTTGACTATAAGCGTACTCTTTCAGCATTTTTAAATATGTTTTTCCATATATATGATACTGATCAGGGTGGTTCAACAATTACTCAGCAGCTTGTTAAAAATCTGACGGGTGATGATGAAAAGTCACCGTCGAGAAAAATCAGGGAAATTTTCAGAGCTATGCAGCTTGAAAAAATGTATTCAAAAGATGAAATTCTTGAACAGTATCTTAATTATATTGGCTTTGGCGGTCCTATAAACGGTATTCAGCTAGCTTCAATCAGATATTTTGGTAAAGATGTAAGCGAACTTTCATATGCAGAGGCAGCAACACTTGCAGCTATTCCAAAAAGCCCGAATTACTACTATCCATTTTCCGATGAAGTAGACGGTAAGGCAAATAATAAGGAACGTCAAAAATATGTTCTTTGGCAAATGTATAAGAATGGTGCAATTACTTATGATGAATATCAGCAGTCTTTATATGAAAAGTTAATATATACAGATTCTGAGGAATATCTTAAACTTCATCCTGAAGATGTAGCTAAAAAGCTTGAAGAAGAAAATAAAACTTACTCATGGCCTGTTGAAGTTGCAATTGATGAAGTTGCTGCTTATCTTTGTGAAGTGTATAATATTAACGAGGCTGAAGCAGTTAATCGTATCAATAAGGGAGGCTATCAGATTTACCTTACTGTTGACCTCAATATGCAGAAGTATGTTGATGAAAGATTTTCTGATATAAATAATCTTATGAATCCTGATCTTGTAAGGCGTTTTGTTGACCTTGACGGTGACGGTGTTGCAGAAACAGAGGAATTGGCTCAGGCAGGATTTGTAGCAATGAATTATAAAGGCGAAATTCTTGCAGTTGGCGGTGCAATAGGTGAAAAGACAGGTAAGCGTGTTTTCAACTATGCAACAGGAGATCAGCGTCAGATTGGTTCAACTATAAAACCAATTTCAACATACGGACTTGCACTGTTGAATGATACAATACATTGGGGTTCTGTTTATACAGATAAGGCTTATATGGAAGTAAATGGAAAGCCATGGCCTACAAACTATTCTACGGACGGAAGTTTCAGTGTATCAGGTGCTCCTGTATTTGTATATAAAGCAGTAGAGAAGTCTTATAATACAGTTCCTGCTAAAATATGTCAGGACTTAACTCCTAATGCAGTATTTAAATTCTGTACTGAAAACTTGGGCATGGAGCTTGATCCGTCAGACGAGCTAGTATCACCGCTTTCCGTTGGTGCGCTGACATATGGTATTTCTGTTGAAAATCTGGTGAATGCATATCTTCCATATGGTAATGACGGTACATATTATAAAGCCCATATTGTAAGTCGAGTTGAACAGGGAAATCACAATCTTGTTTATGAAAATAACGGTGATCCGCATACAGCTGTTGACAGTGAAACAGCATGGGTTATGAACAGGCTTTTGAAAAATGTAGTTGAATCAGGTACAGGTAAGCTTGCTAAACTGAAAAATAAGGAGGTTTGCGGCAAAACAGGTACAACTGATGAATGGACAGAACTTGCATTTGTAGGATTAACTCCTGATTTTGTAAGCGGTACAATTATTGGTTTTAAGGATCATACTTCATTAAAGGTAAACGGAACAACTGTTAATTCCGCACAGGTATGGAAAAATATGATTGGAGAATATGCAGATTCTCTTGATACAGGAAAAGAATTTGAAGCTCCCGAGGGTGTAACAGCAGCACCGATGTGTTCTCAGACAGGTAAAATTGCAAGTTCATCATGTCCGCACGGAGTTATGGGTTATTGGAAATCTTCCAATGCACCGGTATGTACAGGAGGGCACTATACTCCGCCTGCCGAACCCACTACAGCTGCAAATGGTGAAAATGCAAATAGCGGAAACAATAATACAGAAAACAACGGTAACAATACTCAGAACAACAATGCCGGAGAAAACAATCAGCAACAACAGCAGCAACAACCGCAGCAACAACCGCAGCAGCAAGAACCACAGCAGCAACAGCCTGCTGATAACGGCGGCGGTGATGCAGTACAGCAGCCTGCTGCATAGAGATAGGAGAAAAATTTGGATAATAAAATAAGAATCTGTTGTCCATGCCATTTTGGACTTGAAAGCGTACTGAAATATGAGATTAATAAAATCGGCGGTACGGATTTACATGTTACAGATGGAAAAATTACGTTCAGCGGAGATTTTAATACAATTGCAAGAGCAAATATATGCCTTTCTACAGCAGAGAGGGTTCTGATTGAGCTTGGTGAATTTGAAGCTCGCACATTTGAAGAGCTGTTTCAGGGTGTTAAGGCAATAGAATTTGAAAATTACATAGGCATAAATGATGCTTTTCCTGTTAAAGGACATTCGCTTAATTCTGCATTGCATAGTGTTCCTGACTGTCAGTCTATTATAAAAAAAGCTGTTGTAGAGAGATTGAAGTCAAAATACAATGTGAATTGGTTTGAAGAAAGCAATTCAGTCGTTCAAATTCAGTTCAGCATTTTAAAAGATAAAGTCAATATTTACCTTGATACAAGCGGTATTGGACTGCATAAACGTGGATACCGCAAAAACTCAAATACCGCACCAATTAAAGAAACTCTTGCTGCGGGAATTATTGATCTTGCAAGAGTACGTTCGGATTCAATAGTATGTGATCCATTTTGCGGAAGTGGTACAATTCTCATAGAGGCAGCTTTGAAAGCACTGAAAATAGCTCCGGGTATCAATAGAAGATTTGCAGCTGAAAAGTGGGAATGCATTGATAAAGAGATATGGCGTGAGGAACGTTCAAGAGCTATTGATTTGGTTGACCGTAATGCAAAATTTGAAGGAATAGGCTGTGATATAGATGATTTAGCAGTTGCTTTGACCTTGGATAACGCAAAAAAAGCAGGAATCAAGTCAAGACTTAAAGTCGAACAAGCAGATATCACAAGTTTCAAACAGCCTCAGGGTTCAATTGTAATATGCAATCCTCCATATGGAGAGAGAATGCTGGAATTAAGAGAAGCAGAGGATATTTATAGAAAAATGGGGAAAGTTCTTTTAAAAGGCGGCGGAAGCTCAAGCTATATAATTTCGCCTCATGAAGAATTTCAGAAATTTTTTGGAAAGAATGCGGTTAAAAGAAGAAAATTGTATAATGGAATGATAAAGTGTCAGCTTTATATGTACTTTTGATTTAGCTAACACCGAACAAAGCACGTCAAAAAACTTTGTGAGGTGTTGCCTTAAAAATCTGTCGATTGGAATAACAATCGACAGATTTTTTGTTATAATTATGCAATATTATACCAAAAGTTTAAATACCATTAACTGCGATATAGCATGATTTTTAGCAATTTAACAATTGAAACTTTTGATGAAACAGACTAATAGTATAATATGCCGAAAATACTTTTTAATTATATAAAATAGTGAAAATAAATTGACTTTTTTAGTGGGATAGGATATAATTAAAATATTAAGAAAATAACTTTAAAACTACATTGCGTAAATATCATGAAGTAGAGATATAAGCATTTTTTGTCAGATTTTACAAAAATTTAAATATGCAATGAATTATATTAAGATATTGTGATTTTAAGGATATTAAAAATAAGCGGAGTTATTATGTGTGAGTCTGATAAACGTATTTTGTGCATATCAACTTAATTTTTATAGAAATATTGTTCAATTTACTAAATTGATTTTTTATAGATGTTAATTCATATACAATTATTGCTACTGCTTAAAAAATAATAAATAATGGAAGCAGTCATTAAATGTTGTAAAGTATTAAATTGGCGGCATTTTGCAGTCCAATGAAATAGAAGTAAAAGAAAAAAGGAGTAAATATGAAGAATTATTTTAGTAAATTCAGTGTGAGAAAAGTTGTTTTGGCAATTGCCGATGCATTTATTGTGGCGATTGCAGCCTTAATTTCTAATTTCATTTTATTATTGTTTAATCAATCATTGCCACGTTCTTTAATGGTAATCTCAATTATTTTAAGTGCAATATGCTGTTTTGGTTCACTTTTTGTTTTCGGTGCTTATCATAAAATGTGGAGATATTTTAATGGTAAAGATTATCTTTCTTGTGTAAAGGGAGTATTCTTGGGCATTTCAATATCATGTCTTGTTGCAATTGTGTTTGGCAGAGAAGTGCCTTTTATTTATGTTATTTTGCATTTTATTTTTACTGTATCAGGTATATGTTTGTTCCGTTTTATGTTCAAGGACGCTTTTATTACATTGGTGAAAACAGGACGAAGTGAAGCAGCAATAAAGCGTTCTATGATAATTGGCGGCGGACAGGCATGCAAAATGATTTTAAAGGAAATTGAAAATGCTAAAAAAAGTAATTGCTCAGAAAACAATACATCGTCATTATTTGAACCGGTATGCATTATCGACGATGATCCGGCAAAAATCGGACAGGATATTTATGGTGTAACTGTTTTAGGCACAACAAATGATATATACAAAATTGCTGAACAGGAAGAAATAGAACAGATTATTTTTGCAATTCCTTCATGTCTTGAGGAACAGAGAAAAGAAATTCTGGATAAATGTTCTTCTACGGAGCTGCCTATAAAAGTTGTTCCGTTTTTAGGAAATCTGATTTTTGATGATAATGAACCTAAAATTCTTCATCAGATACGAGATATTCGTGTTGAGGATTTGCTTGGCAGAGAACCAATAAAATTTGACAGTAAAGATATTAATAACTTTATTAACAATAAGGTTTGTATGGTTACAGGCGGTGGCGGTTCGATTGGTTCAGAGCTTGTAAGACAAATTTCAAAATATAATCCTAAGCAGGTTATAATCGTTGATATATATGAGAATAATGCTTATGAGATCCAGCAGGAACTCGTAATGGAATATGGGGAACAGCTTAATCTTGTTACGCTCATTGCTTCTGTTCGTGACTATTTCAGAATGAATCAGATTTTTGAAAAGTATAAACCGGACATTGTTTTTCATGCTGCAGCTCATAAGCACGTGCCTCTTATGGAGGTTTCTCCTATGGAGGCGATTAAAAATAATGTTTTTGGAACATTTAATGTTGCAACACTTGCGGAGTATCATAATGTTGAGAAGTTTGTTATGGTTTCAACAGATAAGGCTGTAAATCCTACAAATGTTATGGGAGCTTCAAAACGCTGCTGTGAAATGATTGTTCAGTATCTGTCACAGCTCAGTGACTGCAGAACAGAATTTGTTACAACACGTTTTGGAAATGTACTTGGTTCAAACGGTTCAGTTATACCATTGTTTAAAAAGCAAATTGAACAAGGCAAGCCTGTAACAGTTACTCATCCTGATATAATCCGTTATTTTATGACAATACCTGAGGCAGTAAATCTTGTTCTTGAAGCAGCATCTATTGCAAAGGGCGGAGAGATATTTGTGCTTGATATGGGCAAGCCTGTAAAAATAGTTACATTAGCAGAAAATCTTATAAGAATGTATGGAAAAATCCCTTATAAAGATGTAAAAATACAGTTTACCGGATTGCGTCCCGGCGAAAAAATAAAAGAGGAACTGTTAATGGATGAGGAGGGACTGAAAAAGACTTCAAATAAATTAATCTTTATCGGTAATCAAATTGAAATTGATGCAGCAGAGTTTATTCCTGCTCTTTCAAAGCTGAAATCAGCTGCATTAACTAATGATGAAGATTTAGCAGTCGAGGCACTACATGAGATTGTCCCGACATTTACAACTCCTAAAGAGTTTAATGAAAAAATATTAGTTACGGTTTAAGGAGAGTTTTACGGTGGAATCAAATTATACTATAAAAAAGCTGATTCAGTTATTTTTAAGTAAAATATATGTGATAATAATATTGACGATAGTGAGCGGAGCAGCAGCATTTGGTTTTTCAAAGTTTTTTATGCCGCTTAAATATCAGTCGTACACATCAATGTATGTAAAAAACAATAATTCAGTGACAGAAACAGATGGTGTTAATCTTAACGACTTAAACGCTTCAAAATCACTTGTAAGTACATATATTGCTGTTATGCAAGATGATGCTGTAATGGAAAAGGTCGGTTCAGAGCTTTTAGCTGAATTTGACAAAGATAAGCTTTCAAAGTGTTTCTCAATAAAGGATGAAAATGGGGAAGAAAGTATTTCAGCTGCTTCAATAAGAAACTGTTTAACAATGGCAGCAGTAGGTGATACGGAAGTTATGAAAATTACTGCTGAAACTGCTGACCCTGAGGTTTCAGCTGCTCTTTGTAATATAATATCAAATGTCACACCTGATTTTCTTATAAGAGTTGTTGGTGCAGGTTCAGTTGAGGCTATCGGCACTGCAAAAGTAAATAATAATCCCGTTTCACCTAACTTTCTGAAAATGGCTGTAATTGGAGCATTTGCGGGAATGCTGCTTGCGGCATTGATTATCCTTGTTATTGACTTTTTTGATAATACAGTAAAGGATAAAGAGGAAATAGCTCAGAAATATGAAAAGGCAATTATTGGCGAAATTCCTGAATTTATAGATGATAAAAAGAAGAAAAAAAATAGTAATGATTATGATTTGCTGTTGACTCAAAAAGGTATTCCATTTACAGTTAAAGAATCATATAAATCAATGCGTACAAATGTAATGTTTTCATTATCTGTTTCAGAAAAAAAAGTAATTGTAGTATCAAGTGCAAATCCGGGTGAAGGTAAGTCAACTACCGCAGCAAATCTTGCAATTACTTTTTCACAAATGGAGCATAAGGTCTTACTTATAGATGCGGATATGAGAAAGCCTGTTCAGCATAAAATATTTGGGCTGAAAAATAAAAAGGGACTTTCAAGTATTATTGGAAAAATGAATAAGTTTGATGAATGTGTGAATAAAAATGTTGTAAAAAGTCTTGATATACTTACTTCGGGAACTAAACCTGCAAATCCTTCAGAACTTCTTGCTTCAGAGCAGGCTGCTGAACTTTTAAATACATTATCAGAAGATTATGATTACATTATTGTAGATACCCCACCTGTAAATATAGTAAGTGATGCTATGGGACTCAGTAACTCTATTGCAGGAATTTTAATGGTTCTCAGATATGGAAGAACAACATTTGATGACTTAGACAATGCAATGAAAAAAATAGAGCTTGCTGATGTTAAGATGCTTGGCTTTATTCTTAATGATATTTCAAAAAAGCATGGTTCATATTCTAAGTATGGATATAATTATAAGTCACATTATTATGACAGCTATGGTTATGGGGAAGAAACATCTGAAGATAAAGATGAATCCAAAAAAGATAAATCCGATAATAAGGTTAAGAAAGAAAAGAAGTAGTTATGCTTACAGATTTTCACAGCCACATACTTCCGGGAATTGATGACGGTTCAAAAAGAGTGTCCGATTCTTTGGCAATGCTAAAAATATTACGCAGTCAAGGCGTTGAAAGAGTGATATTTACACCGCATTTTTATGCACATCGCAATGAATCGGTAAATAGCTTTATAAAGCGTCGTCAAAGAGCATATAATATGCTGAAAAAGCATAATTTACCTGTGAAGGATGTAAGACTGGGAGCAGAAATTGCCATTGAAAAGGGAATAAGCAATGCTGCAAATATAGATAAGCTTGCAATTCAGGGTACAAAATTAATTTTATTGGAACTTCCTTATAAAGCTTATGCTGATTGGATGTCGGAAGAGATTTACGATATTTATTGTACATATAAAGTAATGCCGATTATTGCCCATGTACATAGGTACCTTAATTATTACAGTAAAGCTGAAATTCAAACTATTTTAAATTCAAGAGCAATTTTTCAGATCAACAATGAAGCTTTTTCGAGTTGGAAAGAGAGAAGATTTGTACGCAACCTTATAAAAGAGG
>ERZ857480.40590-NODE-62783-length-27929-cov-66.3100_pt1 | contig 27929 bp, 17 predicted proteins | sample MGYA00519767_ERZ857480 | MGnify/ENA primary metagenome ERZ857480 (study PRJEB31778, sample SAMEA3449210) | human gut metagenome | biome: human gut; feature: human-associated habitat; material: faeces | place: United Kingdom | collected 2010/2012 ...
AGCGGTCGCAGAGTGCGAGGGGCTTTTGCCCCCGAAGCACGATGCGGGTACCGCAACCCGACATTATCGAGCATTTTGGCAACGCAGATGCCGTGCCGCAGCCGCCGGAGCGGTGCTTAGGCCGTAAGGCGGGAATTATGCGGTGTTGCCAATACTTTCTCAAGTTGCAGGCCATCTGCTATTGCTTAAATCGTCAAATTATTCCCGCTTGGTTTCCAAGGAAATCCTCTGTATTAGAATACAAATTGTATTATTTTGTAAGTTTAATACAAACATAGCGTTGTATTCCCGCCATTTCACATCACGTTTCCACGTTTTTGTCTATCAAGCAGCATGCCAACTTCTGCCCTCGCTCTCTCCATATCAACTTTCGCCTTTCTCCCTATCCCGCCAAATCCCATCGTTTGGTCGGCTGTTTTAATTCCAAATCGTATAATACAGCTCATATATGCCATTTTGTTTTTAGTATTTTCCTTCTACTCCGCCTGACAGAATAACCAATACCCTGTGTAAAATTGCAACTCTTCCCTTTCGCAGCGTACAGTGTTGCATCTTTACACAGGGTATTACTATCCCTGTCGTATTATAAAAAGGTAATTCACCCTGCAGATTGTTGCTATTTACACAGGTTTCCCCTCTTTTTTGGTTCCCCGCACCTGATTCACCCAAAATCCGCTTTATTTTGCAAACGCTGCATCGCGCTTTTCCTCATGTTTTGCTCTGTAAACCTGTGTAAAATTCCAACATATTTCTCCTTTTTTCCTATTCTCACCTTCTATCCGTTTTGTTGTAATTTCGCACAGGTTTATGTTTTGTAGTATTTTCAGGCTGCTTTGCATACAAAACGGCACCGCGTCTTTCAAAAAACGCGGTGCCGCCTTTGATTTATTCAAGATTTTGAAGTGCTTACCCTGCCGTGCTGTTCTGCTCTGTCAGCCCCGTAAACACCGGGTCGTTCAGCAGCATTCCGGGAACAACATATCGGTAGGTGATTGCCTGCCTGCCGTTGATCACACGCACACTATCGTTGGCCAGTGCCAGCTCTTTCAGGGTTTGCATATCCTCATCGTTCAGATAGATGGAGATCTGCTCCAGGCCAGATGTCTGCTTATACTTTGTCCCGTTTGTAACGGGAACATAGCGGCTGCTGACGGGGTTCAACTCGTAATTCTGCACCCCGCACAGGCGCGCTTTCGCAGCCTGTTCATGGATCAGCTCCGATGTCAGGGTGCCCAGCCGCGTGCCGCGCCAGTCCGCTTCGCTTTGCAGCACTGCCCGCACAGCCAGGTGCAGCCGGATGACAATTCGCTGTTTCATATCGTGGATTCCTGTATTCCTATTTACATGGATTTTTGTTGCTTGCTGTTTTCGTGGATCTGGATTATTCCACAGCATCAATCAGTGCTTTCAGCTCCTGCGCTGCCGCAATCAGCTCCTGCATCTGGTCCGACATTGCTTTGCGGTCCTCTGCCGTATAACTGCGGATCTTAGCTTCAATATTTTTTGCCGCTGCAATTTTACGCAGTTTGCGGGCCGTGGTAGGCAGCTTGGCCGAAATAAAGTTGTGGTCTTTATCTACTGCCGCCGCCTTGTTTTCCTGCGTCTTGGCCTGACCGATTGCATCCTGTGCATTTTGCAACGCTGCTGCAAATACGCTCTCGCGCTCCTGCATACTGCGGCGTTCCACTGCTACATCCAGCATGGCTGTGGTCAATGCGTCCTTAATGGCGCGGCGCTCATGGCTGCGTGGGTCAAGGGCTGCGATTTTCAAAAACATTGCGGCTGCACGGGCCTGTTCTTCCAGGGTCAAGCGGAGATAGGTTTCGCACTCGGCTCGGTTCAGGAATTCCTCATCCAGCAAGCGGCGCAGATCAGGGTTGAGATCATTCTGAATCGAAAGCGCCTTATCAATCGTGCGGGAATTCAGCGGGCTGACCTCTTTCAGCGCTTTTTTCGCTTCCGCTGCGCTCAGGTTATACGGTGCTTTCTGCAGGTTTTCCACAAAACGCGCCGCCGCCTGGCGCATCACACGTTCATTGCTGATGCCGCCGCGCACTTGCAGGTTTGCGCTGTCAATATACACAACTTTTTCGTTTTCCGTCAAGTTGCGCACCACTTTGCACTGCACTTTCTGCCATTCACTCATGCGGTTGGGCAGCTGCTTTTCTTCCTGCTCGCGTTTATCCTGCTCCACCAACAGGCGCAGCGCACGCAGGCGGCGCTCGCCGGAAAGCAGCACATATTTTCCGCCAACACCGGTCTTAGGGAACACAACTAGGTTGTGCAGCAGCCCCGCGCGGCGGATATCATCGGCCAGCAGCGCAATATCTTCCTCGGTATCCAGCTCACGGTAAAGGGCATTATCCGGGTTTTCTTCAATATCATTGATATTGATCTCGCTGTATTCACCGCCCGGCTCCTGGTCGCCGCGCGCGATCTTACTTAACGCTGCTTCGTTTACTTTAAAGCCTTTCTTCTGCAGTCGGTCCAGTTTGCTTGCCATCACTCTGCCTCCTGTTCAACGCGCGTTTTCAGCTCGGCATACACCTTTGCATAATCCTTTGCCGGGTTGCTGCTGCGTGCACATAGCACAACCGGCGCACCAAGGCGGGTGCTATCCTTTACAGCCTGTCCCTTACGGATTTCGGCAGCAAACAGCTTGCTGCCCAGCTGGCTTTCCCGCAGTTCATTGCGGATCACTTCGGTCAGGGCAGTTTTTTCCACCATAGTCAGGATAATGCCCAAAACATCAATTTTTTCGCCCTCATCGTGCTCCAACTGCTGGCACATGGCCACAGTGCGGTACACACTGTCACGGCTGTAGTCATCGCACACGCAGGGGATCAGCACAAAGTCACTGGCCATCAGGGCGTTGGTCACCATTACATCGCGGGACGGCGGGGTATCGATCAAAATATAGTCGTATTCGCCGGCAACCTGTGCCAGGCACATGGCCAAAAACATATTGATACTGGTGCTTTCGGACTGTTCCAGGATTTGCAGCTGCTTGGCCGCCATTGGGGTGTTGCCATTTGCCGGAATTATATCAATATTATCAAACTGCGTGCGGGAAATATAGTTCTGCGTGCCGCTGATGCCATAGGCACGGAACATATCATACACGCCAGCGCGGTCAAAAGTATTATCGGTTACACGGGCGCCCGTCAGGGTATAGGTACAGTTGCCCTGGGCATCCATATCCACCACAAGCACCCGCTTGCCGTCCTGCGCCATCAGCGCCGCCAGGTTGCAGACGGTAACGGTTTTTCCCACGCCGCCTTTTTCAATGCAGACTGAGATACAATATCCCATTGTTTTCCTCCTTGCGAGCGCCTTTGTGTAGGCATCTCTTCGTTGCTGTCGGTTAATCTTTGCCTTTTGTTCGGTTCTTTTGGCGGTACCGCACGCCGGCATCTTAATCTAAGGCAATACCGCGGGTTGCAAAAACGGGTACCCCATGCCGTGCGGCATCTCTTCGTTGCTGTTATAGCTTCTATTATATCATATGCTTCGCGTGTGTCAACGGATATTTTGACGAATATTATGCAGGCATCTCTTCGTTGCTGTTCACGTTTTTTCTCTGCCGCTTTTCCTTCCCATCCTTCTTCACTTCATCCAGGCATTCCCGCTCACCTGCCTTCATTCTCACCTATTATCCCAAGGTCTATCTGAAATCAAAAAAGCAGCGGCCAGCAATCTGCCAGCCGCTACTTACCTTATTATAATAGCGCTCCCGGATGTTCCGCTCCGCTTCATCTCAATTACTCTTCGCTGTCATCCGGGTTATCTTCCTCAAAAGCATCCATCCAGCTTTCGTTGTGCCACTTATCTTTTTCACCTTTTTCCTTGGCGGCAACCTTTTGCCGTTGTGCCTGGTCGTTCATTATGGTGCCAATCGGGTTCAGCGCGCGTTCTTCAATAATGTGGTAGAACAGCCCCATCGGGTTATTCACGTTGGGGTCCTTGGCGGCCTTTGCCCAGAACACATCAAAGTCCAGTTCATGCGCCATAGCTTCCATCAACGGGGTCAGGCTGCCATACTTTTCAATCACTTCATTCATGCAGGCCAGATAATGCAGCCGCATTTCGTCTTTCAGCCCATTGCGCAGGCTGGAAGGCGATGGCACGCACCGCGCTGCCAGGTGGCGGTAAATTTCGTGGTAAGCGCCGCGCTGGCCGCTCGTCAACGTCTTTTCCAGGTATCCATCATCCACAAACTTTGCAAACTCTTTTCGCATATCCTGCCGTTTTACAATCGTTTCGGGAATCAGCTCTACCTTGGGCGGCTCCGGCTCCGGCAGCGTTTGCTGCACCGGCTCGTCCATCACATGGTACTCCGCTTCCAACAGCTCCTCTTTGGGTTCTGCTGCCGGCTTTGCCTTGCGGAAAATATAAATGCGATAGTTATCCATATCCTCGCGCAGCACCTTGTTCAGGTACCGCGCCGGGCTGCGCATCGTCTGCGACCGGGGAATGATCTCCTGTGCATAACGGGGTGCCACACCGGCCAGCCAACTGGTCAGCCCGCCGCAATCCAGGATGATGGCATTCATCTTTCCAAACACCGTTTTGTTGCCGCCGTCCTGCTCGCCATCGCCTGCCTGGATGGTGCAGCAGGCATCTGCCAACACATCAATGATCACTTCCACCGCGTGCAGCTCTTCGGGCGTAATCTCCGCGCGCAGCTGATCCATGCGCGCTTTCACAACAATTTCCTCCCGCAGCTCGGTGCGGTGGCGTCCAAAGGAATAGGGGATCGTTGTTTCCGGTGCCGAAACATAATCAAAGGTAATCACGCTGGGGTCATCCAGCAGCGAATCCTCAATCGCCACGGTGGGGCGGCCCTTCTTTTTGCTCTTTTTGCGCACTGTGCTGTTGATGCTGTCCAGGTTGGCCTGTGCGGCGGCATCATCCACCGGGTCAATCGTTACCACCAGCGAAAGAACCTTCTGCCCTTTTTTTTCGTACACATCGTAATTAAAAATAATATCCGTCTTTTCGTTAATTTCCACCTTTGCCTTTTCCAGTGCCAGGCGGCGAAAATCCGACCATCGGTTGGCCGTATACGAAAGCTGTTCATACAGCATGCTCAGGTTCCATACCAGCGGTTCCCCGGCCGCTTTCTTTTTCAGGTACAGGCTCTGGTAGCTCTTGCACAGCTCGTAAATGCGGATGGAATAGGTGGACCGCATCAGCATGGTGTAGGTCACATCCATGGTGGTATACAGGGTTTTCAGCTGCACCAGGTGCGGTTTCAGCACCGGATCCAGCGTGATGGTCATGCGCGCGCGGCCCTCATCAATGCGCACTTTATCAATCCAGCGGAATGTTTCCACCGTGGAAGTTCCGTTATTCTTGATCCACTGGATGGGCGCGTTGGCCAGCTCCTCAATATTTTTGCGCACCTGCTTGTACAGCGCCCCGCTGTGCGGGTCCATGCCGGTCATCTTGATAAAATCATAAATGCTCAGCTCATAAGAGGGCAGGTCCGTATCCTCCGGCTTAATCATCGAAAAAATATGCAGCATCAGGCGCTGCTGGCTCAGCGTCAGGTTGTTGCGCGTCATCTGTACAAGGTCATTGGATTTGCGAACGATGGTCTGGTCCCCGCGTTCTTCAAACGTAACGACAAACGGATCATCTTTTTTCTGTTTACTTGCCGCCATAAGCAGGGGCCTCCTATATCGGTTGCTGTATCCCGGGTGGTCACGCACATCATGCTAAACATTATAGCACATCCTGTTGTCCAGCGCAAGAATTGCAAATTTACACAGGGTTTCACCGCCATTACCCTGTGCAAAATGCAACACCCGCGTTGTGGTTTGCCATATATCCTGTGGGGGTTGCAGCCCGGGTGCAGGTTACACAGGGTTTTATTGTGCTTTTCTGTCCTGCTGTTTCAGGGTTCTGTAACCTGATGGAATGGCAACACCAATTTTTTCCCGTTCTCCCCCATCTCGCGGCTTACCTCTGGTTGTTATTATAGCTTAGATGTTTAGTTCTATATTAGTAATAGGTAGAGCCTGTGTAATTTAACAACGCAAACCTGTGTGTTCAACCAACTGCAGCCTGTGCATTCCACCACCATTTTCCTGTGCGGAAAGCAACCTGCGTAAAGTTGCAAATAAGCCAAAAACAGCCAAACCTGTGTAAATTGCAACAGGGGGGAACGGGCCTATCCTGTGTGGTTTTCCAACAGGTACGTGGGTCGCGGCGGGGCAGGGGAGCGGGAATACCCTGTGTAAAATTGCAACTGTTCCGGGGGCAACCTGTGCGTTTTTCCAACGGTAAGCGGCATAGGGAAACAAGGCAATCCTGTGCGTTTTTCCAACACGTTTCGGGAATGTTCGGCACAGAATGCGGGCAATACCCTGTGCAAAATTGCAACAGCTCACAGCTGCTTCAAATAGATCAGTTGCAAATTCACACAGGGTAGCACCCCCTTTATAATAAGGTAAGTGCCGCACAGAATGGCGCGTGAGGGGTTGCAGTTTACACAGGATAGATTGAAAGCTGGGAGCTGGAGGTGTATCTGAAAACAAAGAAAATGACGGATATTTCGCAAACACAAGCAGGATTTAAGGCAGAGAGCCGCAGGAATTCTTTGTGGATTCCAAGGCGCTTTAACGCAAAATCCCGCTGTGTTTGTAGAAATAGACTAAATTTTCGACTTTTCAGATACACCTTAGTCCTATCTGAAACGTCAAAAAGCTCATCTGTTTCAGCAAACGCAGCCGGATTTTGTGCTTGCGAAAGATCCGCTATTTTTGTTGCTCTCAGATGCACCTCAGGAGCTGGCGCAAATAGAGATCGGCAAGGGGGAACCGGGAATCAGGGGCGGGGCAGGGGGGACAAAAAAGCGGATGGCATATCTGCAGCAAACCCGCACCCCGTTGTAAAGGGAGAACGGCGTCCCGTTGGCGGGCGTGCAATCCACCAAACCCGCACCCGCCGCCGCAAACACCGCAAACCGTTTGCAGGGGCGCGGTGTACCCATCGCGCCGCAAAAAAACGGGAACCGTGCGCCGCAAACCTGCCATCCCTCCCACAAGGCGCCCACCCAGCCGCCAGGCCCCGCCGCAAACAGGCGCATGCGAAACAAATAATTGCGCAAAAACAGGAAAATGCAACAAAAAAGGCGAATTTTGCCGCAAAGTTGCGCTCTGTGTGCGCAGAGGATCATAAACGCGCGGTCAAAGTATATAAAAGGGACCGCTGCCAAAAAGAAAATTAGGAGTAAATTATACAAAGGCTTTGAATACATTGTATAATTGGAGGAAAGCGCAATCAGTAAAAGTGCTGAAACACAGGAATTTGCGTGGATTGTATTGTCTTTCTGGTGTAAAGGTGCTATATTAAGAAAATAAAAAGTAAATGCGCAATGAGAAGACTCGATGCGGTTTTTTTTTGAAAACAACATGGCAACGGTTGCGCAAGTAAAAGAAGCTGGCTTCTTTTACTGTTTCACAGGGATCCCCTGTGGAACAATGTGCTTCCATCAAGCCAGCGCGAAAGACGGGTGAGCAGATTGAATAGAACAGGAAAAAACACAACAGGTTGGGCGCGCCGGCTGACAGCGCTGCTTGTCACCGCTTGCCTGGTTATGGCAATGGCCCTGCCTGTATACGCCGAGGTGGATCCTCTGCCCGACGCACCTGACGAAGTAGAGCTGCTGGAGGATGAGCAGGGAACGGCCTCCGGGGAGGATACCGTTCCGCCGGAGCAGAACGCCGCCACCCCGGTGCCGGATGCCGCCACCCCGGAACCGGAACAAAGCGCCGAGCCGGAGCAGCCCGCCCCGACCGAAACGCCGGAGCCAACGGCAGAACCCACCCCGACCCCGGAACCGGCAGCCACCGCAACGGCCACCCCTGTGCCGACCGTGACCCCCACCGCCACCCCGGAACCGACCGAACAGCCGCAGAAGATGTACGCCGCAAAAAGCGTGAATAACGTGCAGGCAGCTAGTGAGCAGGAAGCGACAGATGGATTCACGGTTTACTTTGTCGTTCCGAATACGATTAATGGGGTGACCGTTTTAGCTTCCCATGAAATTAAGCTTAATGTAAGAACTGATGCAACTCCGGGCAATTCTGATAAGGGTGAGTGGTGGCATTCGCATCCAATGGAGCCGACCGGACGGAAAACAGAAGATGGACATAAGATTTATGCCGTTAAGAATTGTAAAGATATAGAAGGAAAAAACTTTCTAGAAATACAGTTCCAGTTATACGAAGGTTCTACTTGGAAAGGAGAGATTAAGCTAAATAGTAACCTGGGTCCTATAAGCGACTACAATAATAAAATGTATGATCCAACTAAAGGTGAATGGACAGACGATTCCATCCTGACGAGTCATACATACTATGCAGGCAAACCCATCAAGTTCGAAAACCGCAGTACAGCTAATTTGACGAGCGTAAAGGCAAATTTCTATATCCCTGATGAAAAAAGTGAAACCTTAACATTGGTTAATGATGGCTCAGAAGCTAAACCTGTTGCTAAGGAAGAATTCGTTACTTTTACCATCCCAGACGTGGAATGCTCTTATGTTCAGTTTACATGGGTTGAGGACGGTAAAAACAAAACCAGCAAATACTATAACTTCTATAACGAATCTGTTAGTGATGATAAAGAATCCTTTCTATACAGTGAAACAAGTAACTGCTTTATCTATACTGGCACAGACAACGTAAGATGGGGTAAAGAAAACTCTTTCCGTATCTATTACGATGCTACTTTCTCAAAGCTGCCAACGAAGAATGAGGATACTGGCGGCGACTATTCAATCCCCAAAGCCAATCAAAGTACGGTTTACTACCGCTTAAAAGGAGATGGCAAAGAAAGCATAGGCGGCACAATGAGCCGGATTGAGGACACAGATTACTATGCAGCAGATGTGCCGGATGGCTATACCAAAATTGTATTCTCCTCGTATCCGTTGAGTGACGATGAGGACCTTGCAACCTGCGGCAACAGTACAAAATGGGAAGACATCCCTTCAGGCTATAAGGATACGGAACAGTGCTTCTATGCGGATACGAATGACGATGCAGTATATGGCAAGGGCCAACGTGGCGGCTACTGGGCTCCAAAAGACACCACCCCGCGTGATGCCGAAAAGGGGAAGAGTACTGGCACTGAAGTAGTAGATGTAGTAGATATTGCATCCGCTCCTTTTACGGAAGAAGCAAACACAAAATATGTTACCAGTACGCTGTATGACTATTATACAGATTACGAGTTGAACGGCAAGAACCGTGATGGCTACGGTAGCTATACTGATGCAAGTCACCGCAACTGGGTACCCTTCCGTGAATTTGATCAGGCGCTGAGCGATTATTATCAGGATGCAAAGGCCCCATACCCGATTTATACCGGACATTTCCAGCCTGATAATGGACATGAATTTAGCCAGATTGCAGATACATTAAATTTGTTTGGGTACGACAATGATTCCAGAAAATTTAATCATTTTATGGCAATCAATAACTCTCAGCGTAATGACGATAATACCAATGGAAGTAATCATACAAACTATGCCTATCAGGGATTGGTTGCGGATAAAACATCCACCGGTAACGCAGATGGAGCACCGTTGTTAAACGGAACAGAAAAAGCAACAGTAGAGCCGCACTTTAACAAAGAGTTCCTCTTAGGAAAGAATAGTAAAAATGCAAAGCTTGGTGATGTGTACGACAACGTTGCGTTCCCCTTTACCAAGGAACAGATTTTTAATGAGGATCAGGGCGTTGATTATTGGTACTTTGACAGCAAGGATACAACCTTGTATCTAAAACAAGATTCGGAACAAAATTCGGATTCAAAATATTTTCTCAAAAAAAGTACCGACAGAGGGCGTTCTGAGAATGTGAATGCGTCATCGGGCCCGCAAGGCCACTATGGCTACTTCCCGTTCAATGAAACAGCAACCGGTGGTAAGGCTTCTACCTACAATTACGGCTTTGGCACCAAGCTGCAGATGGATTTTACCCTGACGGATGACGGCATGGTGGAAACCAATAAGATTGGTAAAGATGGAAAAAAGGAAAAAACCAACATCAAGTTCTTCTTCTCCGGTGACGATGACGTTTGGGTATTCATTGATGGCCAGCTGGTGCTTGACGTTGGCGGTGCCCATGGTAAGGTTTCCGGCCTGCTGGAATTTGGCGAGGTAGATACAAAAGAGGGAAAGAAAAATAGTGTAACAGCCTATGTCAGTAGGGTCAAAAAAGGCGGAACGGCAAAAAATAATGATATAGATGAAAAAGGCGGTTCCCCTGTCAAGACCGTGAAATATAATGGCGAGAACATTGATTTCTACGCGAAAAACACAAATCTTGAACCACTCGACAAAGGCCAAAAGCACACCCTTACCATGTACTATATGGAACGCGGTATGTGGGAGTCCAACATGGCGGTGGCGTTCAACTTCCCGGATAATAACGAGCTGCAGGTTCAAAAAGTGGTCGATCTGAGCAACGTTACTGATCAGAAATTCAAAGAATGCTTTGAAAAACAGAAAATCTTCAACTTCACCATCCAGAACCAGGCAACCCATTATGGACCAAAAGCGGCCGTTGGCCCGGATGAAAGCGGAACTCAGTCCAAAGTGGTGGATTTGACTGCGAAAGAAAACAAGATTGAACCCGCAACCCCAGGAAAAGAAAGTGAGTACATTTTCAGGTTGGAACCAAACCACTGGCCAGATTCCGGGCAAGATACCGAACAGGTCCTTCACTGGTACGCACGCTATACGGATACGGAACCCGTCAGTGCAGCGCGTGAGAAACGTTATGGCATCCTGACGCTGAAAGACCCCATCAATATCAAAGACAAGCGCTTCCTTACGTTCCAGGTTTACGTTGCCAAAGAAGATGGTGGAGGTGACCTTTCCCTCAACAACCTGTATCTGGAACTGCTGGATGATCAAACACCTACCCCCGTCCAAAAAGGCAGCCTTGGCACATCAGGCATTAACGGCGCAACGTATGGCTCGGTCGAAGTGAAGACAGGCGAATGGGTCACCGTAAAGCTGGACCTGAACAAGATGAAAGCGCAGGGCGATTTTAGCGGCAACGTCAAAACCATCCGCGTGGGCGATAATTATAGCCGCCACATCTATTTCAGAAACTTTACCTTCATTCCCAAAGCGGTGCCAAAAACGATGACCGGCTTTACAACCGATCAGAAGGACATCCCGGATTACGGCTCCGTCCAAAGCGGTCATTTGCAAAACGCCATAAACGCACAGTACACCTCCACCAAGGACAACGACACCCAGTTGGTGGACGATGACGGACGCTTTGTTCTGGAAGATGGAGAAACCGTTACCTTCAGCGACCAGTTCCGCCGCGGCAGCTACATTTCGCTCAAAGAGGAACTGAACCAAAGCCTGTACGACACCACATGGACCGTGTACGAGAACGGGCAGGCGGTTGCCTGGACGGAGCCGACGGGTACGAGTAGTTCGCACGTAACATTCGGAACGCCCAGGTCGCTGGATGGGCAGAAGGTTCCCGCCGACGGCCCCGATGATGACCGAACGGAAGTTTATGTCGATGAAGATGGGGTAAAGAATGATGGCTACACGAAGGACGAGAAGCCCGGCACCAACACCATCGTCTTCCGCTCCTATAAGGACCCGGACGAAAATAGCTCCACGCTGACAAAGCTAAAGGTAAAATACGTCAACACCGTCAAAACCGGCGGGCTGAAAATCCAAAAGAAGGCCGCAGAGGGGGAGGAAGGTACCATTAATGGCACCTACACCTTCAAAGTTACCTTTAATGATGTTGGCGGTGAGGGTCTGGAAAAAAAGGACATCATAAAGTATGTTGAGATCAACATGAGCGATGAGAACAACTCAGAACACACCGGAACCATCACCGGCATCCCCGTTGGCACCCGCTATACCATCGAGGAAGTCAAAACCGATGATTCCAGACTGCAAAGCGTAACCGTTCCGGATGGTCAATACGCCCATGTGATCGACAACACCATGGTGGAAGGTGAGATTGAGGAGAGCAAAAATCCGAACAATCCGGAACTTACCGCAATCTTTACCAACACCCAGCGCACACTGATCAACATTGAGTTCGATAAGCTCTGGAAAGATGCAAATGGTAAGGACCTTACTACAGAGAACCGGCCGGGTACAATCTACATCCAGCTCCAGCGCCGTCTGGCAACCAGCCAAAACGATGCAGACTGGAAACCGGTAAACTACCCGAGAGCAGACAGCCCAAACTATGTTACCATTAACCGCGGTACTTACGGCTGGCTGTATACCTTTAGCGGTTTGGATCAGTACCAAATCAATACGGATAAAAGCCAGACCGATTATGTGTACCGCATTGTGGAAGGTACGGTGGAGAATGACCAATTTGAACAGGTAGCACCAGGCGAAACCATTACGATTAAGGGCAATACGTATGTTGTAACGGCTGAAGCAACAGCAAAAAGCGAAAAGGACAGCGAAACCGGCGCAACTACAACGCCAGCCAAAGTAAACGGTGGAACCATCACCGGCGGCAGCGGCAAGATTGTGCTGACCAACAAGCTGCAGAACCCGAAGTTTGTACTGGATATCATCAAGAAGGACGCGGAACCCAATAATGCGGGCGAAGAAGTATTCTTGAAAGATGTTGAGTTCAAGCTGGAAAAGCTGAAGCAAGCAAAAACTGGAGGAACGCAGTGGGAAGTAGATACTTCCTATACATTCAACAACAACGACAACCTACATTATTTGACCGGTACAACCGGAACGGACGGCGAGATTAAAAATAACCCGTTCAAGGATCTGGAACCCGGCAGATACCGGCTGACGGAAACCAAGGCACATGAGGGGTACAACCTGTTGTCCAAGTCGATTGATATCGAATTTACCCAAGACGGCAAGTACAAGATAGACGATGGTCCCGCCCAAAAAGCAACGGGCGATGCAGCCAGCGGCTACACAGTTACCTTTACCGTTCTGAACCGTAAAACGCCTGAGCTGCCCCACACGGGTGCAGACGCGCCAAGCCTGTGGCTGCTGATCGGCATGCCGCTGGCGGTGGCAGGGCTGTTGATATTCACATTCCGCTACAACAGGAAAGGGGGCCGGCGACATTAACCATCCCCCGGAAACCCAGCAACCCCCAGGATGCAGGGCCTGCCCGCCAGTGCGCGCCCGTTTACGGCAGGGCGCAGCCATAAGCCGGGGTGTGTAACTGAAAAGCTGAAAATATCGCCTGTTTCTATAAGCGCAGCCGGATTTTGTGTTAAGAAGCCTTGGGATCCGGAAAGGATTCCGGCGGCTCTTTGCCTTACATCCTGCTTGTGGCTGCGAAATATCCGTTATTTCCTTTGGTTTCAGATGCACCTTAAGCCAAGTGGGCAAGCGGCCCAGTTTTTCCTCCTTTTTTCTTCACGGCACAGTGCGGGCGGCGCGGCAGCGTTTCCCCGCTGCAGCGCCCCGCACTGCACGCCGTGCTGATGCAGAACCCTTAAGCCGGGCGGCCCCGCCGCCCATCCGATGATGATTTTTTTTAAGAGAAGAGGTACTGAAATGAAAAAAGCAAAACGTTTTCTCACAGGCCTGTTGAGCGCCGTTCTGGCCCTCAGCCTGTGCGCCATGCCAGCAATGGCAGAGGGTACAGGTGAAACTACACCCACAACTCCCCTGGCTAGCGCTATTGATAAAGATGCAAAGGGTACCATCACGATTCATAAGTATGAATATAATGGTAACGAGGATAAAGCCGGCACAGGTGTAGCAGGAGACGAGAACAATGTGCCCACAGATGCAAAAGACTTGGAAGGTGCAACCTTTACCTATTATCAGGTAATGACTGCGGATGAACTGGTCGAGTACTATAATGGTAAGAGCACAGAGAAGGTAGGCATCAACACTTATGTTGATAAGAATGGTCAGATTCTTTCTGCTTATGCTAATAAGCCAAATGGCTCTGGTAAGACGGGCAAGAATGGCATTGTAAAGTTTGGCGATGGCGAGACGGGCCTGCCGGTTGGATTGTATGTTATTATCGAAACTGAAACCCCCGCTAAGGTAACGACCCCGGTTGAACCGTTCCTGGTATCGCTTCCTATGGCAAATCCAACCAATAAGGCAGAGTGGATGTACGATGTGTATGTATTCCCTAAAAATGCAACGACCTACGGCAAAGTGACCTTGGAGAAAAAAGGCCGCGTGGGCGGTGGAACTCCAGAGAATCTGAATGGCGTTACATACAAGCTTGAAAAGAAGGTAAAAGATGATCCCGAAACATGGGAAGAAGTAACCAAAAATGAGCAAACGGATGAAGATCTTGGAACGTTAAAGACGACTGATGGCAAGATTACTGTAAGCGGTCTGTCTCAGGGTACCTACCGTTTTATCGAACAGAGCTATGATCCAGATACTGGTTATATTCTTGATCAGACTCCGATTGTGTTTGTAGTTGACAGCGAGGGCAAGATTACGTATGGTAGCAAAACGGAATCAAATGTTACCATTGAAGTTATCAATGAAAAGCCGGATTTGGAAAAGAAAGTAATTGATAAAGACAATACCGAAACAGAAGATACAGATTACAGCGTAGGCGACCATGTTCCGTATACGATTACAGTAAGTGTTCCTAATAACATTACGAAGCTTAGTACCTTTGAAGTAACGGATACGCCTAACAACTTGAAGTATGATGGGAATGCTACATTGACCTGCGAAGGCATTGCTGTGGATGAAGCGGTATATAGGATTACTACCAAGGGTGAAGATGTTCCTGCAAATGGCTTTAAGATTACATTTACCCCTGCTGCTATGGAAAATTATGCAGGGAAGAATATTGTGATTTCTTATACTGCCGAAATGACGGCTGCTGCTAGCACGCCGAAAGATGGTAATCACAATACTGCAAAGTTGAAGTATACCAATAAGATTAATGTCGATGGTCAGCCGGATGACGGCTCTAACAGCGAGATTCATGACGATACCGTTGTTTATAGCTATACAATCAATGTGCATAAAGACGGTGATGATAAAAAGAATCTAGTCGGTGTAAAGTTTGACTTGTACAAGCAGGTTCCGGAGCAGGAAGCCGGAGATAAGGCTTTGACAGCGGATGAAGTGAAAGCATATGGTCTGCCTACTGCAGAAGCTGGAAAAGTGTGGGTTAAAGTAAACACAGATACGTTGGTAACAGATAGCGAAGGTAATATTCATCAGGATGGCTTAGCAAATGGTGATTACTACTTGGTTGAGAAAGAGACTCTTGATAGTTATAATTTGCTGAACGGTCCTGTCAAGGTTACGCTGAACATTAGCGAAGAGACGTCTTGGAATGAAAACTTTGAGTACAAAGATGGCGTTTTGACAAAGCATGATTGGGATCAGAAAACAACGAAGTTTACCGATGATAAGGGAAAAGACGTTACTGACACTGCTACAATCACGGTTACTGTCATCAACCGCAAGGGCTTCGACCTGCCCACCACCGGTGGTTTCGGCACCCTGCTGTTCAGCGGCATTGGCGTGCTGCTGGTTGTGGCCGGTGTTGGCGTGCTGCTGAGCCTGAAAAAGAAGAACCGCACCTGATGCGCCTGCCGCAAGGCAAAACAATGTTACAATTCACCAATAGGGTATAGAGGGATAATCCATCATACACAGGGGGAGGGCCGGATTTGGCCCTCCCCCTATGGTGGGTTATTGGGAAATAAATTTTTTTGGGTGTACATGGCCGTTGTTCGGTTGATTTTTAGGCCCTGCGTGGGGAACCACCCTACGGGTTAGGTTTGTGGCGGGGAACCACCCCATGGGCGTCAGGTTTGCGGCGAGGAACCACCCCACGGGCGTTAGGTTTGCGGCGAGGAACCACCCCTCAGTCTGCGTTGCAGACAGCTCCCCTCAAAGGGGAGCCACCGCAAACATAAGGTTAGATATTGGCGCCCCTTGAGGGGTGACTCCCCGCGGGGCGGGGAGATGTCGCGAAGCGACAGAGGGGACGGGGCGCTGTTTGCGCTGTCACCGAAGGTGACTGAGGGGTGGTTCCCCGTGCAGAACCTAAGGCAACACCGCACAATTCCCGCCTGACGGCTTAAGCACCGCTCCGGCGGCTGCGGTACGGCATCTGCGTTGCCAAAATGCTCGATAATACACAAAGTATTATCTGCGCTTTTGGCTTAGCATCTGCCGTACCTCGCTCGCCGTATCGGCACTTAGAATTATGCGGTATTGCCCTAAAAATAAATAGGGCAAGGCCCGTCAACGGGCCGATGGCGAGCATCGGCCCCTACAAATGATTTGCAATGTTTGCGGCGCGGGGTGGATGGGCGGCAATTATTAGGCCCGTCAAACGGGGCGTCGGGGACGCCGCCCCCTACATGCAGGGCGAGGTTTATTACAATTTTGTGGTGTGCAACGCCGTAAGGCCCTACAGATTATTTTATTGTTATTCACTACCCTAAAAACCACCCCCAACCCAATATCTCCTGAGCGGCGCAATGCGGCGCGGTCCACCACAATGATTCATTATTCTTTATTATTTATTCTTTTGCCTACTTCCAATTCCTAATTTCTAATTTCTAATTGCATCAGCTCCCAACTTCAACCCTCTCACGGAAAGGTTCGCGGTGACGCTATGGATACCACAACAAAACTAAAAGTCGGCTTTGCGGCCTTGATGATCCTGTCCGGCATTGGGGTGGCATCGTACCCGGTTATCAGCAACGCGGTGGCGCAGCGCCACGCCAGCGAAGCGATCCAAAATTACGATGATACCGTAAAAAGCATGGATACCGAAAAACTGGACGCCGCCAAGGAGGCCGCCCGCCGCTATAACCAGCAGCTGGACAGCGCCGTGGAGCGCGATGCCGCAGGCGAAGCGGAGGATACCGGCACCAGCTATGTGGACCTTGTGGATGTGGGCGAAAGCCTGGGGTATATCACCATCCCGAAAATTGACGTCAACCTGCCTATTTACGAAGGCACCAGCGATGATGTGCTGCAAAGGGGCGTTGGCCATCTGGAAGGCTCCAGCTACCCCCTTGGCGGCGAAAGCACCCACAGCGTGCTGACCGGCCACCGCGGCCTGCCCGAAGCCGTGCTGTTCACCGACCTGGACAAGCTGGAAGAGGGCGACTGTTTCTACCTGCATATTCTGGATGAAACGCTGGCGTACCAGGTGGATCAAATCAAAGTGGTGGAACCGGAGCACACCGAGGATCTGGAAATCACCGCGGGGCAGGATTACTGCACCCTTGTTACCTGCACGCCGTATGCCATCAACACCCACCGCATGCTTGTGCGCGGCACCCGCATCCCTTATAATGGAGAGGAAGAAACCAACACCCCGCAGGCCGTGCAGTATCAGGCGCTGCGCACCGGAACGGTGGTCAAGCGCGTGGTGGATGCCTGGCCGTGGATCGCGGTAACGGGCAGCATTGTGATCGGCGGCGAAGCGCTGCTGCTGCTTTTGCTGCTGCACCGCTGCAAAAAGCGCGAGGAGGATGACTAAATGGGACGGCTGATTGCTAAAATTCTGGCCTGGCTGGCCATTTTGCTGGGGCTGGCGCTGTTGATACAGCCCACCGCCGCCCAGTGGTGGACCAGCACCCGCAACGCCAAAACCGCTGCGCAGTTTGCGGCCCGCGCCGAAGCCCAGCCCACCGCCCCCGCGGCGGAGAAAACCACAGCCGAACCCCCGGAGCCGGAACGCGCCTACCCTGAACTGTACGCCGCGATGCAGGACTATAACGCGGAAATTTACGCCGGGGGCCAAAGCGGCCTGACCGACCCGTTCGCCTATGAGGAAGCACCGCTGGACCTTGCTGCCTATGGCTATGACGATGATGTGCTGGCTGTGCTGTGGATCCCGCGCCTGAACCTGGAGCTGCCCGTTTACCTGGGCGCCAGCCGCGAAAACCTGGCCAAAGGCGCGGCGCTGCTGGGCCAGACCTCGATGCCGCTGGGCGGCGAAAACACCAACACCGTGATTGCTGCTCACCGCGGCTATTATGGCGCGGAAATGCTGCGCAACGTGCAGCAGATCCAGGTGGGGGACAAGATCCAGCTGACCACCCCGTGGGAAACGCTGATTTACCGCGTGAGCGAGCTGAAAATTATTGACCCCAGCGATATCAACGCCGTGCTGATCCAGCCGGGGCGGGACCTGCTGACCCTTTCCACCTGCCACCCCTACACCCGCAACAGCCAGCGCTACCTGGTAATTGCGGAGCACGACACCGCCGCTGCGGACACCACCAAAGAGGAGGATTTGCAGGAAAGCGCCGCTACCTGGGACGAAACGCCGCGCCAGGTGACCGTGGAGGATGCCGGCGGCAGCTCCATTGCCGAAGTGGCCCCCCAGGCCCTGACCCCATTGCCGGGGGAGGGCAGCGCGGAATCCGAGGGAAGCGCGATCTCCAATACCATGATCTGGCTGGAAAACAACGCACTGTGGGCCGGGCTGGTGGTTATTGCCGCCGCCGTTGGCATTATGGTGATATGGAAAAAACACCGGGAGGATTAACCATGCAGTACACACAGCAGGCCGCCGCCGTTACGGCCGAAGTAAACAAGGCCGTGCAGGGCAAACAGCAAACGGTAAACACCATCTGGATGGCCATGCTGGCGGGCGGCCATGTGCTGATTGAGGATATTCCCGGCGTGGGCAAAACCACGCTGGCGCTGGCTTTTGCCCGCGCGCTGGACCTGAAAGAAAGCCGCGTGCAGTTTACGCCGGATGTTCTGCCGTCCGATTTGGTGGGATTTTCCGTTTACCAGAAAGAGACCGGCAAGTTTGTGTACCACGCCGGTGCGGTGATGTGCAACCTGTTTTTGGGCGATGAGATCAACCGTACCTCCTCCCGCACGCAGTCGGCTTTGTTGGAAGTGATGGAAGAAGGCACGGTGACGGTGGACGGCGTTACCCGCCCGGTGCCCGCACCCTTTACCGTAATTGCAACCGAGAACCCCATCGGCGCCGCCGGCACGCAGATGCTGCCGCAGTCTCAGCTGGACCGTTTCATGGTCTGCGCCGTAATGGGCTACCCCGATGAGGAAGCGGAGCTGGCAATTTTGGCCGGGCAGAGCAAAGGCCGCCTGCTGGACCGTGTGCGCCCCGTTGCCGGTCAGGCGGATCTGCTTGCCATGCAGCAGGAGGTCAGCACGGTATTTGTGCATGAGCTGATGTACCGCTACATTGTGGCGCTGGCCCAGGCCAGCCGCAAGGACCCGCGCCTGGCCGTGGGGTTAAGCCCCCGTGCCACCCTGGCGCTGACCAGCATGACGCGCGCGGCGGCGTACCTGGCGGGGCGGGATTTTGTTGCCCCGCAGGATGTGACCGCTGTGTTTGATGCGGTTGCCCGCCACCGCCTGGTGCTGAACGACCAGGCCCGCGCAGGCGGCGAAACGGTGGACAGCGTAATGCAGGACCTGCTGCGTACCGTGCCGCGCCCCCGCCCCGAAAAGGCTGACCGCCATGGCAGGTAAGCTGGGCCGGGCGCTGGTGCTTTTGGTGCTGCTGGCCGCGGCGCTCATCACCCAGGCACCGCTGGCGGTGTTCCTGTTAGCGTTTGCGCTGGTGCTTCTGGTGCTGCTGCGGCTGGACGCCGCCTATCTGCGCAGGCAGGTAACGGCAGAGCTGCTGGTGCCGGACAAACCCGTGATACAGGGCGAAGATTTTACCCTGACGGTTCGGCTGCGCAACCGCAGCCGGTTGCCCATCCCTGCGCTTGTGGTGCTGCTGAACGCCGCCGATGAATGGGGCGGCGGGCAGATCACCCTGCGCTGCGCCGCCATGCTGGGCGGCAAGGAGAGCGCCGAACAGCGCATTACCCTAAACGCAGGCAAAAGCGGCGTGTGGAGCATTGCGGTGCGGGGCATCACCCTGCGGGATCACCTGGGGGTGTTCACCGCGGCGTGCCCGGCTGCCGTGCAAAGCCAGAGCATCTGTGTGCTGCCCGCTGCCGCGGCTGGCAAAGCCAAAGCGGAAACCGCCCCCGATGAGGACGGCGACGAAGCCGACACCCGCGCCGCCCTGGGCGGCAGCTATGAGCTGCGGGAGTACCGGGACGGGGATACCCTCAAGCAGGTACACTGGAAGCTGAGTGCCAAACTGGACCGCCTGATGGTGCGCGAACCGCTGACCGCCCTGCGCGCTGCCCTGACCCCCGGTGGGGACCTGGACGGAGCGGAGGAATGGGGGGATTTTCCCCAACAGGCGGCGAAGCACCGCAAAAACCCGCCCAAGCGCAAAAAAGAACGTACTGCCCTGAGCCGGCGCGGCGCTGCCGACCCCGGCAGTGGGCTGAAGTTTGTGGACCGTGTGCTGGTGAGCACCCAGCGCCCCGCAGCGCACCCCGCGTTGTGGCTGGCGGCAGATGCCGCGCTGCTGCTGGCGCTCACCTTTGGTTTGCTGCTGGTGCTTTCCACCGGGTTCGGCATTGCGGTGCCGTTGTGGGTGTGGCCCGCGGCAGCCGCTTTCTGCGCCGGGTGGGCGCTGTTCCTGCGTGCGCCGCAAGCCCTGCGCCGCTGGGGGCTGCTGGCGGGGGTGATTGTGTATCTTGTGGTGTTGTTCATCTGCCAGCGGAACTTTTTGGCCGGGGCGCAGCAGTGCGCCGGGAACATTGCCCAAAGCCTGAACGCCCGCCTTGGCAGCGCGCTGCCGGTGGCCCAGGGCGGCAGTGCGGCGCAGCTGGGGCTGTTTTTGCTGCTGGCCGCCCTGCCCGTTACCGGGGCGCTGGCCGCTGCGGCCCTGCGCCGTGCGGATGCCCTGCTGCTGGATCTAATGCTGCTGCCCGTTGTTGTGCTGCTGGCGCTGGCCGGGGCCGCGCCTGCTGTGCCCGCCTGCCTGCTGCTGTTGGCCGGTTGGATGGGGGCGTGGGCGGCTTCCTGCTCGGTGCAGCGGCGGGCCCTGTGGGGCAGGCGCGATACCGAAAACTACCGCCAGAACCTTTGCCGCCATTATAACATCCAAAAGTCTGCCGCGCTGGCGGCGGGCGGGCTTTGCCTTACGCTGGCGCTGCCCTGTTGGTGGCTGCTGCGCCCGGCGCTGGGGGTTCCCCTTGGCTGGCTGCAGCCCGCGGCCCAGCGGGTGGAATCCGCCGCGCTGAGCACCGCCATTACCTGGCTGCCGCGGGTCAGCGGCGGCAGGCTGAACATTCAGGTAGAAGCCGCTGCCGGTGGTGTGGCGGATGGCGCCTTGAACCAGGGCGGGGGTATCCAGGTCAGCGGAGTGACGGATCTGGCCCTGACCGCCAGCGACAAACCCGAAGAAACCGTATACCTGCGGGGATTTATCGGCGGCAGTTATGACGGCACCACCTGGCAGGCCCCTGATGCCGATGCCTTTGACAGCGCCGCTATGAACTGGAAAACCGAGGATAATGCCCGGCTGACCATTGCCAGCCTGCCGTTTTTGCGCACCGCCTATGACGGCACCGCCCAGCCCCAGACGTTGACGGTGGAGCGTATCCACGCCGATACCCAGTACACCTATGCACCGTACAACGCCTACTGGGGTGATTATTACACCATCCAGGGCGATGGCGCCGCCGCGGGCCAGACCGCGCAGGACGATGTGTTCCTGTATTACCCGCGGGATACCGCCCAAACCCAGTTGGAAGCCCGCGCCGATGCCGACCCCAGCGTGCTGGACCGGATGGAAGCATCCTATGCCGCTTACGCCGCCAGCCGCTACACCGCCGTGCCGGACGGCTATGACGAGCTGCAAACCCTGTGCGATGAAGCCAAAAAGGACCAGAAGCTGACCGAAGCTGCGGACATTGGCGATTACATCCGCGCCTACCTAAACACCAACTACCAGTATAACGCCAGCGCTCCTCAGCCGCCGGAGGGGGCCGACCCCATCCGTTACTTTTTAACGGAATCCAAACAGGGGTACAGTGTGCAGTTTGCTTCGGCGGCGGTGGTTATGTTCCGCATGTTCGGGCTGCCTGCGCGCTATGTGGTGGGCTATGCCGCGCCGCAAAGCCTGTTTACCCAACAGGAGAACGGCAGCTGGCACGCCATTTTGCAGGACGATAACGCCCACGCCTGGGCGGAGGTGTACATTTCCGGCCAGGGCTGGACCCCCATGGAGATGACCCCCGGCGTGCTGGTCAGTGCCCAACAGGCCGACCTGCGCACCGACCCGCTGCCCGAAACTCAAGGTCAAGACACCGCCCCCGCAGCAGGGGAGAGCAGCGCAAACGAACCCGCAACCACCATCGTGCCCCGCAGCAGGCTGGTTTTGGCGGCGTTGCTGGGGGGGTGCCTGTTGGCTGCTGCGGTGCTGCTGGTGCTGGCCCGCCGCCATGCCATGGGGTATGGCCGGGGCAGCTGCAACGCGCGGGTGCTGGCCGTGTTTGGCAGCATCTACCGCCTTTTGGTGCGCCGCGGCCTGCCGCCGGATACACCATCCGATGCGCCGGAGTTTGCCGCATTTTTGCAAAGTTGTGTCCCCACCCTTGAACCCCAGGATGCCGAAGCTCTGCTGGCATTGGCCCAAGCCGCCCAATTTGGCGCAGGTACGATGACTGAGCAGGATACGGACAAAATGAGAAAACTTTACCAGGTTATAAAACACACTGGAAAACGGAAACAGAGCCAGAAATCGGTTGAAAAGCAGAGCCAGGAATGATATAATGACCCCATACTGGGGTAGCGTGTTCTTTGCTTTCTTTGCACAGGGGGCTACCATGATCCAGGGAAATGTGGTATAATATGTTAAGTCCATTGACCAAGTAGGGAATGGCCGGGGTGGGGGACTGGTTTCTGGAACGGTACCCTGGGAACTGCCCGTGGGGCGGAAAACCGGCAAGGACAGAAAGAAGATCTTATAGAAGCAAACGTTAACAGGAGTAAACCCATGCCGCGCCGTAAACAGACAGAAGGAGAAAAAAAAATTGACATCAGCCAGATGGCTGAAGACCTAGGCGTGTCCAAGACCACGGTATCCCGTGCCCTTTCGGGCAATGGCCGTGTCAGCGAAGCGACCCGCGCCCGCGTGGTCCAGTACGCCAAAGAGAAAAACTATGTGCCCAATATGCTGGCACGCGGGTTGGTAACCCAGCAGTCTTATAATATCTCACTGGTGTTCTCGCGCCAGTTCGGAAACCTTGCCGCACCATTTTTGCGCAAAACCGTCAGCGCCGTGTACGATGTTGCCACCCGCAATGATTATGATGTGCTGATGACGATGGTGGGCGAGCGGGAAACAAGCCCGATGCAGCGTCTACTGGTCAACCGCAAGATTGATGGCGTGATTCTGGCCCGCACGCTGGAGCGTGATCCGCTGATCCCCATGCTGCAAAAAAGCGGCATCCCCTTTGTTGCCATTGGCCGCCCGGCTGACCAGGATGTCATCTCGGTGGACCATGATCAGGTGGGCGGCTGCCGCGAGCTGGTCAGCCTGCTGCTGATGAAGGGCCTGCACCGCATTGCTTTGCTGGGCGGATCCATGCTGTACACCGTCAACCAGTCCCGCCTGGAAGGCTATAAGCAGGCGCATGACCGCGCCTGCTGCAAGATTGATGAGAGCCTGCTGTTTTTGGAGCTGGAAAGCGACGATCTACGCACCAGCGCTGTGGAGCTCGCGGTACAGCGTGGGGCGGACTGCATCCTGTGCATGGATGACCAGGTTGCCCTGCTGGCTTTGAGCACCCTGAGACAGCTGAACCTGCGCGTGCCGCAGGATATCCGTCTTGCCTCCCTGTATGACGACGAAGCGCTGCAGGAGTGTACGACACAGATCACGGCGGTCTCTTTTGATGCCGAACAGCTGGGCCGCCGTACCGCACAGCAGCTGCTTTCCCTCATCCGCCATCAGCCGGTGGAAACCCGCACCCTGCTGGGGTATCAGGTGGGGTTGCGCTTATCGACCCAGACCTGAGAGAAAAGTAGATAATGATAAATCAACTGCCCGTACACGGTATGATAAGCCGTTGTGCGGGCAGTTTTTTCGATAAGGGGTTTTGAAAAAATATAGCGGTCACATAGTATCCCAGCGCCGCAGCGTCAAGCACAACAGGGCAGGGACACAGAAAAACAGGAGGCAACAAATATGAAGGCATGGATAAACATGAATTTGAGCAGCAGAATGTTTTTGGAACCGGTGCCGCAAACACCGCTTATGCCAAGTTTTTCATTGGCCAGTCGTTCCTGAACCCGCTAACCGACCCTAAAACCGGCCTGTTTTTGGCCAACGTTACCTTTGAGCCCGGCTGCCGCAACAACTGGCACATCCACCACGCGGCCAAGGGCGGCGGCCAGCTGTTGGTTTGCACCGCAGGCGAAGGCTGGTACCAGGAAGAGGGCAAACCTGCCGTCGGCCTGACCCCCGGCACCGTGATCACCATCCCGGCCAACGTCAAGCACTGGCACGGTGCCAAGGCCGACAGCTGGTTCAGCCACATTGCTGTGGAAGTTCCCGGCAAAGATTGCAGCAACGAATGGTGCGAGCTCGTTACCGACGAAGAGTACGCCAAACTGAACGGATGAACAGCCGCTAATAAAGGCAACACCGCACAATTCCCGCCTTGCGGCTTAAGCACCGCTCCGGCAGCTGCGGCACGGCATCTGCGTTGCCAAAATACTCGATAATACACAAAGTATTATCTGCGCTTTTGGCTTGGCATCTGCCGCACCTCGCTCGCCGTATCGGCACTTAGAATTATGCGGTATTGCCTAAAAAATAAAATCCAACCGGCACGACCCGACAAAGAGTAGTGGGTAGTGCCGGGTTTACTTTTGGATGCTTTTTTGTCTACAGGTTCTTGCGCCGGGGCGGGCAATCTGCTACACTGAAAAAAATGTTATGTACAGGAGGCTGCAATCATGTATTATCTGGGTGTGGACCTTGGGGGAACCAATATCAAAGCTGCGCTTGTGGATGCAGACGGTGCTATTATAAAGGAAGCGAGCACCCCCACCAAACTGCCGCGCCCGGCCGAGGCCGTGTGCGATGATATTGCAGTCCTCTGCAATCAGCTGGCACAGGGCCAGCAGGTAGCGGGCATTGGCGTTGGCTGCCCCGGCACGGTGGATGGCGGCATCGTGCGCTACTCCAACAATTTGGACTGGCATGATTTTGCCATGGGGGATTATCTGCGCGCCAAAACCGGCCTGCCGGTTGCTCTTGCCAATGATGCCAATGCCGCCGCTTTTGGCGAAGCACTGGCGGGCTGCGCCAAAGGGGCCGAAAGCGCGGTGATCATTACGCTGGGTACCGGCGTGGGCGGCGGTGTGGTGCTGGGCGGCAAACTGCTGACCGGTTACACCGGCGCAGCGGCGGAGCCGGGGCACATGGTTATTCTGGACACCCCGGATGCCCCGCGCTGCACCTGTGGCCGCCCCGGCTGCCTGGAAAGCCTGGCCAGTGCCACCGCCCTGATCCGCATGACCAAAGAAGCCATGGCAGCCCACCCCGAAAGCGCCCTGCATGGCATAGCCGCCCAAAGCGGCGGGGTAAATGGCCGCACCGCCTTTGATGCCGCCGCCCAGGGCGATGCCGCAGGCAAAGCCGTGGTGGAACAGTACATTCATTACCTTGCGGTGGGCGTTGCCAACATGATTAACATCTTCTTCCCGGAAGTGATCGGTCTGTCCGGCGGGGTGGCCAACCAGGGGGAGAACCTGCTGGCTCCCCTGCGCGCCGCGGTGGGACCAATGGTTTTTGGCAATGCTTACGCCCAAAAGCACACCCGCATTACCACCTGCACCCTCGGCTACCGCGCCGGGGTGATTGGGGCAGCGCTGCTGGCCAAAAACCAGGGATGATGCCTTTAGCGGGATAAAAAAGAGAAGATAAAACAAAAAACAGGAAGGAAACACCTTGAGTTTGAACCATACAAAACAAAAAAGCTGGCCCCAGCGCCTGCTGGCTTTGCTGGCGGCGGTGGTGCTGTGTGCCGCGCTGCCTGCCGCCGCGCTGGCAGAGGAAAATACGGCCAGCATCCAGACGCAGGTGAGCGAAACGGATGAGGATATCCCCTGGGCGGATCCGCCGCAGAGCACCCCCGAAACCGGCCGGCCTGACCCTGCCGTGCCAACTCCGCCGCAGGATCCCGCCACCCCGGAAACCGCCCAGACCGGCGAGCATCTGGAAGGCTACAGCCTGAGCCTGGGGGAGACAGTCACAATTTATTTTTACGTTACCCTGCCGGAAGATACCCCGCAGGATGCCGCCATGCAGTTTACCCTGCCGGATTCCACCGTAACACAGGTGGCAGTGGCAGATGCAAAGCAGGTGGAAGTAAACGGCAAAAGCTGCACCGCTTTCCCTTGCCAGGTGGCCGCCAAACAGCTGACGGATGATATTGAAGCCCGGATGGTGGTAAACGGTAAATATGGCCCGGTTTATACTTACACCGTAAAGGATTACCTGAACTACTTGCTGGAACACGATTATCCCCAACAGGCAAAGGAGCTGGCCGGCACCCTGCTGGTGTATGGCGGCAAAGCGCAGCTGTACTTTGGCTACCGGACCGATGCGTTAGCCGGCACCGCGGAGCCAAACTCCACGGCCAACTGGGGCAGCTACCAGTTTGAAAGCAGCGGCACCCAGACCGATGATTATTACGGCAGCAGCCTGCTGCTGGAGCCCGTTATCCAGATCCGCCACTATTTTATGGTGCCGGACGGCGCGGAATGCACTTTTACTTTTGCCTGGAACGCGGGTGAGCCCGAAACCGAATTGCAGCCCGTGGATACCAACACCCGCTTTGACGGAAAAAAGGTATATTATGTCGTTACACCGGCCATTGCGTTCCGCCGCGCGGATGCCATGCCGGTGGTTGCCATGCGGCAAAACGGGGCGGACCTGTGCATCCTGCGCTATGGGGTGTTCAGCTATGGCGATATGGTCCGCGCGCTGGCAGCGGTGGATGAAAGCCAGCTGCCGCTGCTGAACCTGCTCCGCGCGCTGGATGACCTGACCACCGCCGCACAGCGTTACAGCGTGGCAGGCTGATGCCGCAACGCCCCCAAATATAAAAAGGAAAACAGCAATGAAGAAAAAAATAGTCCTGGCCGTTGTGGTGGCTGCCGTGGTGCTTGCCGCTGCCTTTGCACTGCACCGGCCGCAGGCAGGTACCCAGCCAACCCCGGAGCCGACCCGGCAGGCGGAAACGAATGATGCCGTCCCGGCAGAGCCCACGCCGCAGCCTGCCGCGACGGCTGAACCGCAGCCCACGGCAACTACTGTCCCGCAGCAGACAACTGCTCCCAAGCCGACCCAGAAGCCCGCAACGAAAAAAACACCGGTGCTGAACGCCGCCGGTCAGCCCACCGCCAGTGCCGCGCCCGCAGAAAATGGTGACGGCGAACCGGCGGACAACACGAAGGAACCGACAGAAACCCCGCCCCCCAGCGCAACCCAAACCCCGCCTGTGGACGAGGAAAACATTGAATTGCCGTTTGTTCCGGCAGAATCATAGGCCATTTGGCTGCGGGCTGCAACCATACCGATGTAAAGTTATGGTGAATCTTTTGCAAAGTGCGGGCTTACCCTAGGGTGTCAGATACACCTTAGTTTTTTCAGCGTGCCGTCCGGCAGCAGGGCAACGGTATCGCCCTCCTGGATGTTCTGGGCAGTCAGGGCTTCATCGGGGTAGGGAAGCACCCACTGGGTACCGGCGGCATCGGCCAGCAGAACATCACACAGCACCGGCTGCCCGGCAGGCAGCTCCTCACAGCCATACAGCTGTTCATCAATGCGCAGAACGCGGCAGGTCATAATACAATACACTCCTTTGCCTACAGGGGCGGTCATCCGTTACACTTTAAGGCAATACCGCATAATTCTAAGTGCCGATACGGCGAGCGAGGCACGGCAGCTGCTAAGCCAAAAGCGCAGATAATACTGGATGCTGCAAAGGTGAGCGCCGCCAGTGGCGGAAACAGCGAACCGAAGCAGGGGCAGCGGTCGCAGAGTGCGAGGGGCTTTTGC
>ERZ857480.74734-NODE-115762-length-27919-cov-10.9856_pt1 | contig 27919 bp, 27 predicted proteins | sample MGYA00519767_ERZ857480 | MGnify/ENA primary metagenome ERZ857480 (study PRJEB31778, sample SAMEA3449210) | human gut metagenome | biome: human gut; feature: human-associated habitat; material: faeces | place: United Kingdom | collected 2010/2012 ...
AATTGACACGCGAAGAAGATCTCGAAATCTCGAGACTGGACGGCTACGACGCCGGCGTAAAAGACGGCGAGAAATCCGGTTTCACCAAAGGCGAGAAATCCGGTGAGCGCAAGGCGGCATTTGATATTGCTAAAGGCATGCAGAAAGAACACATCGCCGCAGATGTGATTGCAAAAATAACGGGGCTTACGCTTGCGGAGATTGAGAAATTGTAAAGCTGTAAGAAACAGAAATACGAAGCAAGACCTAAATAAAAACACAAATTAAAACATGACGGGCGGCCCATCGGCCGCCTTTTACAGGGGTAATTGGATGAAAATGAACAAGCAAAAGACACAGCATAGATGGAGAAAAGCTGCGGCAGGGTTGCTGGCTCTGCTGCTTTCGTTTGGTATGGCGTGCAGCGCCTTTGCCAAGACCGGGGCGGACGCGGGAGCATTGCGGAAGAGCGCTGCCGCAGGTGTGCAGATGGTGGACGCAGGGATGCAGGACGCTGCTGCGCAGGCGGACAACACGCCGCGCAGGATGGAGAATTGCGTTGTCAAGTTGGATCGCTATTTGGCGGTTTGCAGCGGACAGGCACAGACACCGAAGGTGCTTGCGGTCACTTATACCTATACTCGGGAAGTCAGTAGGCCGAAGCCAGGCGTAAACCGGGAGGAATCGGTGCAGACAAAGCCGGAGGAATCTCAGGCAAAGGTGGAAACGCAGACAAAGCCGGAGAAATCTCAGGCAAAGGTGGAAGGGCAGACAAAGTCGGAGAAGCCTCAGTCAACATCGGAGAAGCCTCAGTCAACATCGCCGGAGGCAAGTGAGGAACAATCAGGCACCGCCGCTGCGGAGAATTCTTTTGGCACAAAGAAGCGTAACGCTGACGCGGTGGACGCGTCTGCGGCCGCGCATAGTAGAACTGTGGACGAGGGAAACGCTGCCGACACGCCGGCAGGGGAGGAAGGCGATGAAGAAGAGGCGGAATCACCGGAGATAGAAACTATTACCGAAACGCTCGCGCCGCAGGAATACACAGTCAGGTATTTAGACGCGGACGGCAAGGAGATACAGGAATGTACCGAGATTGGTGAGTATACGGTCGTGGTTACCGGCAAGGGACGCTATACCGGCACTGCGACAGCGGCTTATACCATTCTTGGCAAACCACAAAAAATGACCACATCTAAGATGAGATACCGTATGATACGCAGTGACAAGCCGCTGCAGCTTTCGGCGCGCGCGGACGGAGACGGTACCGGCATCACCTGGGCAAGCCGTAACGAAGGTGTCGCGACAGTCTCGGAGAACGGCCTCGTTACGCCGCAGGGACTTGGACGCGTGTATATTTACGCGCAGACGACGGGCAATCGCGTCTCGCAGCCTGCCAAGCTGCGCTTTACGGTTGAGATTTGTCCGGAAAGAACGACACGCCTTTCTGTAAGACGCAGCGGCGATGAATCCGCAGATATCAGCTGGAATCCGGTCAGCGGTGCGGACCGATATGAACTGCGCTACGCGACCGAAGCAGATTTCGCAAAGAAACAATATCAGAGCCTGACGGTCAACAAAAATACCCTTTTCACAGAGCTTACGTCTCTGCGAAAAGGGCAGGCTTATCTCATCCAGTTGCGTGCTGTCAGTGAACATGAGGATGGCCGCGGCAACACATATCGCTTATACGGCGCATGGTCTTCCGTGAAGAAGATTACCGCCGCGCGCCGGTCAATACAGATGTCCGACCACCTCATGAATGTGCTCAAAGTGCGCGCGCATTTCCTTCGCTAGGGAGACGGGTGTTTTCACGAAGAAGCCGTCATTATAGCGATTGTCTTCGGGCATCAGGACGAAAGACTCGTTTTCATAGAAATCGAGCATGTAGCAAGGATAATACCTTTGACTTTTGAGCGATACCTTGCCATTTTCGTCACGCTGCAGGGTCAGAGAAAGAATGATGGTCTCCTTGGTGTTGTGATCTGTCATGCCGGAAACGAAATTTCCCATGGAGTAGAGCACCGGATAGACGGTGTCATTTACCTTGACCTTGCCGAAGGGCTGCAGGACATGCGGGTGCGAGTTAATGATATAATCCACACCGGCTCCGGCGAGCATTTTGGCGTAGCGCCGCTGCCTTGCGGCAGGTACCTGCGAGTATTCGGTACCGCAGTGATTGTAGGCGATGATGTACTCCGCGCCGGCCTTTTTGAGCGCTTTGACATCTGCCTTAATGGCTTCCTCAGAAGCGCGGTTGAGCATATAGCCTGCTTTGCCGCCCGCGAGGAATTGTTCTTTTTTGTTAAAATACGTTGCGTACGCGAGAATGCCGACCTTGATGTCATCAGCTTTGGCGAGTACGTAACGTTTTTCTTTTTCGGTTCGGAATGAGCCGGTATGCGCAAATCCATGCGCGTCAAGCGCGTCCAAAGTCTCCTGAATTCCTGTTTCTCCGCCATCACAAACATGGTTGTTGGCGGTAATCAGAACGTCGAAGCCGGCATAGCTCAGTGCATCCAAAAAGTTGTCCGGCGCGTTGAGATACGGCCTTGTCTGCACATAGTTGATGTCTTTGGACAGCGGCAGGCTCTTGCTTACCAATGTTTCTAAATTGCCGACAACCAGATCCGCCCGCGCGAAGATTTTTTTGACATAGCGGAAAGTCGGTGTGAAGTCATACGTCTCTCCGTCATAAGCGGCCTGCTGTTGCGTCGGATGGCACATCAAATCTCCTGTCAGCATGATGGTAGCCTTTGCTGTCGCTGTTTTCGCTGTGGCGGCGGGCTGCTGTGCCGATGCGGTCTGGGTACCGGACAGGCCGGCGGGCAGAACGAGCGCGGCCATTAAGGTGACGGTAAGCGCCGCATGCAGGAATTTGTGCTGATTGCGTGTCAGTGATACCTTCTTTAAGTGCAATGTTTTCCCTCCTGTGATTTTCTCCGTTTTCTCTATCTCCATCTCAATGTCCATAACCCCATGGATGATCTTACATACCCATTTATTCTATCATATTTTTTGCGGAAAGTCACAAAAAACTCACGATTGCCACCGCCTTTTCACAAAAAAATCAGTTTGGGATGTGAAATCCGACGAAATAGGTGGTATAATAGTCTTTAGCATACGGCAATGCCGTAAGGCAAGGTTCGCGGAAACACGCGCGATGTGCCGGAATTGCCGGATACCATGCTTGACGAGGCGCATTCTCCGCACGACAAGCGGGTCCGGAAACGTTGCGATCTGCGGACGGAGTGGAAACAAACGCGAACACGCGAAATGACAAAGGAGGATCCCTATGCACGAGGTGAAAAAACCGAAGAAAAATCTGGCCTATTACTACTTGATCGTATTACTTGCGCTCATGCTTTTTAACGCCTTTGCGATGCCGTATATCGCGGAGCAGCAGGTCGAGGAGGTAGATTACGGCACCTTCATGTCTATGACCGAAAAGGGCAAGATCGGACAGGTTGAAATCCAGAGCAACCAGATTATTTTTACGAATAAAGACAACAGCAAAATTTACAAGACGGGGCTGATGGACGACCCCGACCGTACCGAGAGACTGTATGAGTCCGGCGCGAAGTTTTCAAGTCAGATTGTGCAGCAGATGTCGCCGCTCGCGAATATCCTGCTGACGTGGATTCTGCCGATCGTGATTTTTGTGGCACTCGGACAGTATCTGTCAAAAAAAATGATGGGCGGCAAGGACGGCAACTCAATGATCTTTGGCATGGGAAAATCCAACGCCAAGATCTATATCAAATCGTCGGACGGCATTAAGTTTTCGGATGTCGCGGGCGAAGATGAGGCCAAGGAGAATCTGACGGAAATCGTCGAGTATCTGCATAATCCGGATCGCTACAAAGAGATTGGCGCGTCGATGCCGAAGGGCATCTTGCTCGTCGGCCCTCCGGGAACCGGCAAGACTTTGCTCGCTAAGGCAGTCGCAGGCGAATCAAATGTTCCGTTCTTTTCCATGTCCGGCTCGGAATTTGTTGAAATGTTCGTCGGTATGGGCGCGTCCAAGGTGCGCGACCTCTTCAAGCAGGCCAAGGAAAAAGCACCATGCATCGTGTTTATCGATGAAATCGACGCGATCGGCAAGAAACGTGACGGACAGTTTGCCGGAAATGATGAACGGGAGCAGACGCTCAATCAGCTGCTGACCGAAATGGACGGCTTTGAGGGCAATAACGGGGTTATCATTCTGGCGGCGACCAACCGTCCGGAATCGCTCGACCCCGCGCTGACGAGACCGGGACGGTTTGACCGTCGAGTTCCGGTAGAACTGCCGGATCTCAAAGGAAGGGAAGATATCCTCAAGGTACACGCAAAAAAAGTCAAGACAGATGGACACATTGATTACCTGAAGGTCGCGCGTATGGCCTCCGGCGCTTCCGGCGCGGAGCTTGCCAACATCATCAATGAAGCTGCGCTGCGCGCGGTCAGAGATCATCGGGAAGCGGTTTCGCAGGAAGATCTTGAGGAAAGCATCGAGGTGGTTATCGCGGGTTATCAAAAGAAGAACGCGATTCTCACCGATTCCGAGAAGTGGACCGTCGCGTACCACGAGGTGGGACACGCGTTGGTCGCGGCGAAACAGACCAATTCCGCGCCGGTACAGAAGATTACGATTATTCCGCGTACCTCCGGCGCGCTGGGCTATACCATGCAGGTGGAGGAAGGCAACCACTATCTGATGACAAAGGAAGAGTTAGAGAACAAGATCGCGACACTGACTGGCGGCCGCGCCGCCGAGGAAGTACAGTTCGGCAGTATCTCAACGGGAGCTTCCAACGATATCGAGCAGGCAACCAAGCTGGCGCGCGCGATGATTACACGTTACGGTATGGATGAAGATTTCGATATGGTCGCGATGGAAACCGTCACCAACCAATATCTGGGCGGTGATACCACCTTGTCTTGCTCCGCTGAAACGCAGGCGAAGATCGACCGCAAGGTTTCCGAGCTGGTACGCGGGCAGCACCAAAAAGCAAAGGAAATCCTGCTTGCGAATCGCGAAAAGCTTGACGAAATTGCGAAACACCTTTATGAGACAGAAACCATTACCGGCGAGGAATTTATGGAAATCCTGAACGGCGAAAAAAAGCCGGAGACACCGGTAACACCATAAAAACGCAGGACGAAAATGACTTCTCTGTCTGTACGTAAGTTAAAAAGAAAAAACTGTATCTATAAAACAAAAATAATCCTTATCTTGTCGGATGGAATGAAAACTGTATATATTAAAATAAATAAAACTATCTATTTTCATATATATAGATTTGCGGTATGATAGTAGCATCAACCAAAAGGATAAGGAGAATAAACGATGAGTACACAAAGAGAAGCAGCAATTTCAACGCAGGACAAGACAAAGGAACTGGTCATTGACGCGCTTTTTATCGCGCTGACATTCGCGGCGACGATGTTTATCAATATCAGACTTCCGCTGATGGGAAACGGCGGCTTGATTCACCTTGGCAATGTGCCGATGTTCTTAGGCGCCTTTGTTTTCGGTAAACGCACCGGCGCTCTGGCAGGCGGCATCGGCATGGGCCTGTTCGATCTGATCTCAGGCTGGACAGCATGGGCGCCGTTTACATTGGTCATCGTAGGCTTGATGGGCTATGTTTCGGGAATGATTTCCGAAAAATTGAAGGTACGCCCTATCATCGCCAATACTGTCGCGGTCATCGCGGCGCTCATCATTAAAATCGCGGGATACTATCTTGCCGAGGGCATCCTCTTCGGGAACTGGGTCGCTCCGCTCGGCTCGATTCCGGGAAACATCATTCAGGTCGCAACGGCGGGTGTAATCGTAATTCCGTTCGCGGGCAAGCTGAAGCAAATCGCGGCGAGATACTAAAGCTGCAAAAAGGAGGAAACGGTTATGTATAAGATTATGACAGCGGGACCGACACAGGTTCGCGAAAATGTCAGAAGAGCAAGGAGCTTTGTGACGACCAATCCGGATCTGGATGAAGCGTTCTTTGATTTTTACAAAGAGACTTGCGATCACCTCCAAACCCTGCTGCACGCCTCAGGCAGCGCGTACATTCTGGGTGGAGAAGGCATTTTGGGTCTGGAAGCGGCCTGCGCGAGTCTGACAGAGGCGGGAGATCGGGTTTTGGTACTCAATAACGGCATCTTCGGCAAGGGGTTCGCGGATTTTGTCAGCATGTACGGTGGAGAGCCTGTTCTGTTCACCTCTGATTACCACAATCCGATTGATGTGGAGGCACTGCGCGCCTTTCTCGAAAAAGATTCCGACTTTAAGTATGCGACGGTCGTTCACTGTGATACGCCGAGCGGTGTGCTCAACGATATTTCCAAGATTTGTCCGCTGCTTGCGGAGTACGGCATTTTGAACGTGGTGGACTCGGTAGCAGGCATGTTCGGCGAGGCGGTAGATTTTGACGCGAGCTGTATCGATATTCTTTGCGGCGGCTCTCAGAAGGCACTTTCCGCGCCGCCGGGTCTGACGATGGTATGGGTCAGCGAAAAAGCGAAGCAGGTGATGCAAAAACGCAAAACGCCGGTGGCCGCGTTTTACGCGAACCTGCTCAATTTCCTGTCGTACTATGAGGACAAGTGTTTCCCATATACCATGCCGATCAGCGATATCGTAGGGCTGCGCACGGCGGTGGACAATGTGCTCGCGGATACGGAAATTTACGCGCGCCATGCCAAAATCGCGGCGGCGACGAGAGAGGCGCTCACGAAGGCAGGTCTGCACCTGTATCTGCAATCCGGTTACTCCAATACGGTTACGGTCATCGAGGTTCCGGAAGGTTTGACGGACCAGGCAATCCTTTCGACGATGAGAGACAAATATAATGTGATGATTTCGGGCTGCTTCGATGTCCTGGCCGGCAAGGTCATCCGCATCGGACACATGGGCGAAAACGCGAACGAGGCGGATTTGTGCATGACGCTCGCCGCGATGGATAAGACCTTTGCGGATCTCGGATATCCGCTGCAGTGCAGCATGAAGGAGGTATTCCTCAAGAGTCTCGCTTAGGAGCTTTCGAGGCGAAAATATGATTGACAAAAATCCCATAGAGCTTATGGGATTTTTTGCTGCCAGAACGCGAAATCTTAAGATTTCTTGCGAAAATCTGACAATTCACGCTAAAATATTGCAAAAACTTTGACAAACAAGTATAATAAAAGATACGCGAAACAAAAGGGGAATCGTATGGACAAAGCAAGCAAAAGGGAAAACACAATTTCAGATCAGAAGCGACAGGGAATCGCAAGGATCATACCGCCTTACGCGGTCATTCCTTTGCTTTCCTGTCTGGCATGGAACTGCATCGTTTATTGGGGCACACAGGTTCTATGCGCGAACCGACCACATTATGATTTCAGTACGCCCTTTGATCTGGCGCTGCCGTTCCAATCCTGGTGGATTTTGATTTATGTATCCAGCTTTGTGTTCTGGCCTCTGTGCTATGTGATGACCGCAAAATATAACAGCAAGGAATTTTTGTTTCGTTTCGTAACGGCAGATTTGCTGTCAAGAACCATCTGCGGAGTCTTTTTTATCGTGCTGCCGACCACCAACGCGCGGCCGCAGTTTGAAATCGATGGCTTCTGTGACGCCTTGCTTGCATTGATTTACCATGTGGATATGCCGTATGATCTTTTCCCGTCTATTCACTGTCTGGTGAGCCTGATGTGCTGGCTGGGAATTTACCGATGCCATGAGGTGAAGTTTGAGGTCAAGGCAGCGGTGCTTGCTTACGCGCTGCTGATTTGTGCCTCCACACAGTTTACAAAGCAGCATTATATTGTGGACGTGGCAGGCGGACTGTTGACGGCGCTGCTCGCGTTCGCTTTGGGCATGCGCACGAACTGGTACTGCCCTGTGCAGCGCATGTTTGAGCGTGTCAATCAAAGGGTATGGCGCGATATGGGAGAAACGCATGAAAGATAAGAAAAAAATCATTTTTAACGCTGTTTTTCTGATTCTGTGCTTTAGTCTGACTTTGTTTTATGTATTCAAAGGTGAGGATTTTAAGGCAGTGCTCAGATTTATCAGACGCGCGGGCAGCGCTGTTTGGCTGATCGGCCTCCTGCTTGTGACGGCGTTCATCCTGTGTGAATCGCTCATCATCTACTATCTGATGAAAAATCTGAAGCAAAAGCCGAAGCTGACGCATTGCTGCCTGTATTCTTTTGTGGGATTTTTCTTCAGCCTCGTTACGCCGACGGCGTCCGGAGGACAGCCGATGCAGCTTGTCTTTATGGGCAGGGATAAGCTCCCCGTTCACATTTCGTCTATGATCTTGCTGTTGATTACAATTGCCTACAAGACCGTTTTGGTGATGATCGGCGCGCTGCTGCTGCTTTTCAGACCGCAGCGGCTGATGCATCTTTTGAGACCGGCGCTGTTCTGGGTGAAGCTGGGGATGCTGCTGAATGTGCTCTGTGTGAGCTTCATGGCCGCGCTGGTATTCTGTCCTCTCTTTACCAAAAAACTGGTGTTGCAGCTGATGGAACGGTTCTCACCGCTTTTTCCGCGCGAAAGATGGAACGCGATGAAGGGAAAGGCCGCAGCCTATATGGATGAATACCGGGAAGCCTCCGCGTATATTAAAAAGAACAGACGAATCACCGCGCATGTTTTTTTGATCACCTTCGCGCAGCGCTGTCTGCTCTTTGCGGTCACCTATCTGGTCTTTGTCAGCTTTGGTGTCCGCGGCATCGGCATGGCGGAAACGATCACCTTGCAGGGCACGATCTCCCTGGCCGCGGATATGCTGCCGCTGCCGGGCGGTATGGGAATCAGCGAGCATTTGTTTGAAAGAATCTTTACGCCCGTATGCGGCGTGAAACTCATCACGCCAATCATGGTCGTGTCCAGAGGCCTGAGCTTTTATGCTCAGCTTCTCATCAGCGCGGTGTTTACGGCAATCGCATATTTGGTGATATTCGGAAAGGAAAACCATAAACATGATAGGATTTTATAACTATACGGTAATTTTGACTTATATGAGTCTGGTGTCTTCCATCATCGGCATGACGCTGGCGCACGCGGGAAAATTCGGGGCAGCGGTCTTCTGTCTGGCACTTTCGGGCTTCTTTGACATGTTCGATGGTAAGGTTGCCCGCAGGAAAACAGACCGCACAGACGATGAAAAGCTGTTCGGCATTCAGCTTGACTCTCTCTGCGATGTGGTCGCGTTCGGCGCGTTTCCGGCATTTTTGTGCTACTGTATGGGCGTGACGGGCAGAATCGGATTTTTAGCCATCGCGTTTTACAGCGTCAGCGGTGTCATTCGTCTGGCATATTTCAACGTGTTGGAGACAAATCATTTTTTCTCTGAAGAGGAAGAATACGAAAAAGTATATTATGGTCTGCCGATCACTTCTATCGCGATCATTTTGCCGATCTTGTTCGTCATCCACATGATTGTGGGGGCACAGATCTTCAGTCTTGTTCTGACAATCATGCTGTTTACGGTCGGCATGCTGTTCATCGCGAATTTCAAGCTTCGTAAGCCGAGCAACAAGGTGCTGCTTTTGATTTGCCTTCTGGTGGCAGCAGCACTGATTTTTTCCTTTGTGCAGGGCGGGGGCATGCAGTGGCACGCGGTCCTGTTTACGACCTAGCGAGGGTGGCTTGCCTATGGATTGCAGAGATCGAGCAGGCCGCCGCGTCGAGGGCGGAGAAGGGCAGGATCGTTTCCTGCGCGGGCTGTACGGAACTCGCGGCGGCAGAGTTTGTGTTAAGCTTCTGATTCAGCCCTGGGTTTCCAAACTCGGCGGACGGGTCTTAAACAGCAGACTTTCGCGCGTGGGGATTCCACGTTTCATTGAAAAAAACAAGATTGACATGAGCCAGTATGAGGAAAGAAGCTTCCGTTCATACAATGACTTTTTTATGCGCAGGATCAAGCCGGAGATGCGGCCGGTGAGCATGGAAGCGACGCGTTTGATTTCGCCATGTGACAGCAGACTGACGGTGCATGAAATCACCGAAAGTTCGTGTTTTGCTATCAAAGGAACTATGTACACCATGGAAAGCCTTTTACGAGATAAGGCGCTCGCGCGTGTCTATGACGGCGGCACGCTGCTGCTCTTTCGCTTGACGGTGGACGATTATCACCGCTATTGCTATGTGGACAGCGGCCAAAAATCCAAAAATCACTGGCTGCCCGGTGTTTATCATACGGTCAATCCGGCGGCAGCGGAGGTTTATCCGATTTATAAGGAAAATACGCGCTGCTACAGCTTCATTGATTCAGAGAATTTTGGGAGAATCCTGCAGATGGAGGTCGGCGCGCTGATGGTCGGCAAAATCATCAATTATGAGGAAGCCGCGCAGGTCACGCGCGGCGATGAGAAAGGACGCTTTGAATTCGGCGGCTCTACCATTGTGGTCGCGCTGCCAAAGGGGAGCTGCGTGATCGACGCGGATATCTCGGAAAACAGCCGTGCCGGTATGGAAACGAAGGTGAAATACGGCGAGGCCATCGGGCAAAAAAAAGCCTGTCGCGGGGATCATACACCTGCGTGAAGCGATAAAACGGAACTTGAAATTTAACAGCCGCCGCGCCTTGCGCGGCGGTCTTGCTTTGCATGGAATGAGGGAAGTGCCACCGGAAACGTGTCTGACAAAAAATCTAAAAAGTTTTTAAAAGATGAAACTTTTTGACGGGCTGTGGGATATATGAAGTGAAATGCATTTCGAAGGGGAGGTACGCGAGTCTTGAAAGGCGTGGTATTCGAGGCGGTTGCGGAGCGATATGCGGATCGCATTTACGCAATCGCGCTGAACTATTTCAAAAATCCATACGACGCAGATGACATCGTGCAGGAGGTATTGCTCAAGCTCTACCGAAGTGATACCAAATTTGAGAGCGAGGCGCATCTCAAGCACTGGCTGCTGCGCGTGGCTGTCAACCAATGCAAGAAGATCTCGCTTTCGGCGTGGCGGCGGCGGAATATCTCGCTGGAGGGTTATCTTGCGGGTCTGCAGACGGAGCCGGGCGCGGAGTACGCGAATGACGCGGCACAGGCAGCGGAGGAGGCAGAGCGCCGCAATGAGATCCTGCGGGCGATCTTGAAGCTGCCGAAAAAATATCGTCTCATTATACACCTCTATTATTATGAGGATTATGACACGAAGGAGATCGCGGGGATTTTGAGGATGAACGAGGCGACGGTGCGGACCAGACTGGCGCGCGGTCGCAAAATTTTGAAGGAGGTCTTTTCGGATGTATGACACAGAGCAAAACGAACAAAACAGACGCAGAGAACAAAGTCTGTACCGCGCGGCGTTTGCGGGGGTGCATGCCTCCGAAAGCTTGAAAAGGGAGGATTTTTATATGAAACATAATAAACCGGCAAGGGTGCGGGTCGGACGTCTGGCGTTCACCTGCATGCTGCTTGCAGCACTTTTGTGCATGATGTCGATGATGGCCTACGCGGCGACTGACGGAGAAACGGCGAACCCTGTGACTGCGGTCAGGATCTATATCGACGGGCAGGAGGCGACCGGGCAGCTCACGAAGCAGGCGGATGGTTCTTATCAGCTGCAATATGGTGAGGAAGCGGACGGCGCGCAGGTGGAGATCGAATTGGCGCCGGAGGAGGCGTGGCCGGAGGACTGCACAGAGGGTGGCTTGGAGTTCCGGATCGAGACGGAAACGGAGGGAGAATCGCAAGACGAGGGCGTAGACAGAGCTTAGAACTTATGATATAATTACTAAAAAGAGAAGAAAGAGGGAGGACTGCGAAATGAAAAAGAGTATGTCACTTGCGCTAATATTTATTTCTGGATTTTTGCTGTATTTCATTCTTTCGAGCTTATATCACTATCTTGCATAGGTTCTGCGCCGGATATCGGGACGAAACAAAGCACATGGTTTTGACCCTGTGCCGGACGTTGGTGCGGCGCAAATCAAAATGATTTTTCAGAGGACTTCGGTCCTCTTTTTTTTGATTATTCCGGAAATATCGCTATGCGATATTTCCGGAATAACGACAAAAGCACCTTGCGAAGCGGCGCTCATGGGTGAGCGCCATATGCGCATAGAAATCTCAGATTTCGTTATGCGCGCTTTTGTCCTTATGGTGTGTCCAGCAAAGCTGGACCACACTTGCCGGTGTAAGACCGGTCACGGTAATCGCCAGTGAGCTGTGTAGTTAAACTCGGTGCGTTGTAGTAATACAGGGTGCTAAGCGAGTGGATAAAGTAACGCCGGGCACGACAGCGAGAAACAGTGGAGAGAACGGTGCCTGCAGGTAAGAAAAACAGAAAAAAAGAAAAATATTTTTGCGATAAGGCTTGACAGCGCACACAAAAAGTGATATTGTCTTAGGTGCTTAGGACAACATGCAAAACAAAAAGGGAAGATAACATGCGGCGCGCAAGGATAAAAGGCGCGTGGCGCAGCGCGAAAGGCAGGCAGAGCAGGAAGCTTGCCCGCGCAGCGAGAATGAAAGCTGACAAAGCGGACAAAGCGGACAAAGCTGACAAGTCGGCAAGTCGCGGGAAGCCGCATGCAGGACGCGCAAGGAGTGAAAAAGCAAACAAGGGGGGTGAGAACATGGATTGGGATCTGGACGACAGCAGATCGATTTATCCGCAGCTGAAGGAACTGATCAAGCGTGGCATCATCACAGGGGAGTACGCGCCGGGGAGCGCGTTTCCGACGGTACGGGAGCTGGCGAGTGACGCGGGAGTCAATCGCAATACCATGCAGCGCGCGATGGCGGAACTGGAGAGCGAAGGGCTTCTGATCACCAATCGGACGGCAGGGCGTACGGTAACGACCGATTTGTCGCTGATTGAGCAGATGCGTCGGGAACTGGCAGAGCAGCAGGTGGATACCTTCCTGCAGGAGATGAGATCGCTGGGATACAGCCTGCAAGGGGCATTGGCAGAAGTCGCGGCGCGGATAGGGGCGGCGGCGCGCGCGAGCTGTGAGACGCGCATCGGCAGCACAGTGTCCGCGAGCGACGGGAGCAGCGCAGATTGTGGAGACGATATGCGTCATACAGACGATGCTGATACTGCAAGCACTGCAGATGCTGTGGGCGCTGCAGAAACAGCGGACGCTTCGGATGAGGCAGAGGGTAAAAATGAGGAAACGAAAGGGGATTATGACATATGAAATCGGAAATTTTAGTACAATGTGAACATCTGACCAAGATCTTTCCGGGGAAGAAGGCGCTGGACGATGTGAATCTCAAAATCGGCAGGGGCAAGGTAGTCGGGCTGCTCGGACCAAACGGATCCGGCAAGACAACCCTGATCAAGATCTTGAATGGGCTGCTGCAGCCGAACTTTGGAAGCGTGATGATCGACGCGACACCGATCGGAACCTACACCAAGTCGCAGGTCAGCTATCTGCCGGACAAAAACTATTTTGCCGACTGGATGACGGTCAAGGACATCTTTGACCTGTTCAGTGACTTTTACGCGGACTTTGACAGGCAGAAAGCGCTTCACATGTGTGATTCGCTGGGCATTGGAGAGGGCGATCGCATCAAGAGTATGTCCAAGGGCACCAAGGAAAAGGTGCAGCTCATTTTGGTGATGAGCCGCAACGCCCAGCTGTATCTTTTGGATGAGCCGATCGCGGGGGTCGATCCGGCAGCTAGAGATTATATCATGGGTACGATCATCAACAATTACGCAGATAACGCGACAGTCGTCATCTCGACGCATCTGATCGCAGACATCGAGAGAGTGCTGGACGAGGTGATTTTCTTAAAAGACGGGAGGATCGTCAGACACGAGACGGTTGATGAGCTGAAAGCACAGGAAGGAAAATCCGTAGATGAGGTATTTCGTGAGGAATTCAGAATGGGGGAAGTAAGATGACAGGGAAATTGATGAAGTACGAGTTTCGTTCGGTCTTTAAGCAGATCGGGGTGATTTGGGCGGCACTGCCTGCTGTGGCGATTTTGACGAGCTTTACGGGCTGGATTTACGCGAGGTCGGCGCTGGCGCAGGAAAACGATCAGCTCCTTGGGGCGCTGCTGTCAAGAATACCGATGTTCCTGTATGTGGGACTTTTTATCGCCCTGGTGGTTGCGACACTGTTTGTCGTTGTGATGCGGTTCTACAAAGGGCTGCTCAAGGAAGAGGGGTATCTGATGCATACGCTGCCGGTCAAGGAATGGCAGCTGATCGCGTCGAAGGGCGTGACCGCAACGGTGACGGTACTGATCAGCATGGTGCTGGCGGCGGTGTCCATCGTTCTGCTGAATCTGGTCGGTAATCTATCCGGAATCGGGGAACTGTTTCAAGCTGTAGGGGAGGCATGCCGGAAGCATCCGGAGAGTTTCCTGTACGCCTTGGAAGCCCTGCTCGTGGTACTTGCCGGCATCATGACAGAAGTTTATAAAATTTACGCATCGCTTTCTATCGGGCAGCTCATGACGAAGCATCGGATGATTTGGAGTGTCGCGGCGTACATCGGCATCGGGGTCGTGCTTACCCTGCTTGGGTCGATTCTGCTGACCGCGTTCGGACATCCAATCGTGGTGATTTCAGACCGGATCTTTACCGATTTTTCCTACCGGCAGATCGTCCAGACCGTTTTGGGCACAGCGTTTGTGTACTTCGCGGTGCAGATCGCGATCTTCCATGTGGTCAGCGAACGGATTCTCAGCCTGAAGCTGAATCTGGAGTAGGTGTACGGAAAGAAGCGCGGGCCGCTTTGCAGTGTGAGAGGCTGCACGCGGCATGCGAACCATGTAAGCAGGCGTCCGCTTCTCGACGCAGGGGCTATGCAGATAGGCATCAGGCCCGCGGGCAGCGAATACGAAGTTAGCCATGCACATGCGGCCGGCTTGTGCTTGTGACCGCAGTGCGGATCGCAACGTGAATCGCCGCAAAAACAGCCAGGACTGCGGTGCTCGTCAGGGCCGCGTCGGCATCGCGGCGCTAGCGTTCGTGGCTGCAGTGCGGGTCGTGGGCAGCGTGGCAATGTGCGCAGCCGCAGCCGGCACCGTGCATCTTGTGCTCGATGTGGATGAAAGCGATGTCGATGATATCGACGACATGCTGGTCGTCCAGCGAATAGAACATATTTTTACCATCTCGGCGGCTTTTGACCAGACCTTCGCTCTTTAAGAGACGAAGCTGGTGGGAGACCGCCGATTTTGTCATTTCGACCTCAGCAGCGATGTCGTTGACGCAAAGCTCGCCGCCGGCGATGGTACATAAGATTTTCATACGGGTCTCATCGCCGACCACGCGGAAAAATTCGGCGGCCTTACTGATGAGTTCTTTGGAAATGTGCGACATAGTTCTCCTTCTTTGTTAGCATAGATGGCATTGGCATAGCTGCGCGTGCCGCAAAGCCTCACGCATCCCGCGCTGCAGCGTAAAGCTGCGCATCACAGCGCGGAAGCCCTGGCGGCCATATTAAGAAAGGTAGCAGTGCAGACAGCCAGCTTCTTACCGGTGGTTTTGGAGGTCAGTACGGCCTCCGCATGCACGAGGGTCTGTCCGGCGGCAATGATCCTGGCTTCCGCGCGGATGGTATCGCCGGGCTGACCGGGGCGCAGGAAGTGCACCTGCAGGTCGACCGTCGGCGCCCAGCCGCCGACAAAAGCGGCGACAGTGATTCCCGCGGCATGGTCGAGCATGGTGGACAAAATTCCGCCGTGCAGGATGCCGACTCGGTTCATTTCCCAGTCTTTGACGTCATACTCGATCACAAGGCTCTGCGCGTCCATGTCATAACTGAGATAGCGCGGCGCCATCATGCCGTTGACGATATGCGGGTTGTTGCGGTTTTCTTCTTCCAACAGGCGGAAGGTCGCTTCAACCTCCGCCCGGTCAGTACATAAAACAGAGTGGCTCATGAATATCAGAAATCCTTTCGTTTTTTGTTTCGATGCGTGCTGCATACGCGGAGGCTGTGCATCAGCGCATGGCAGCCTTGCTATACCTGTGCAGCCTTTCCGCGTTCGTAGTAACGCTGCATTTCCTCCTTCGGCACCATGCTGCCGCCGGTCGCCCAGAGGATGTGTACGGCGTTTGCCATACTGTCTGTCAGGTCTTTGACCGCAAGATAATCTGACGCCTGCTGCACAAGCGCAGGACCCGGAAACGACGCACAGGAGGATGGCTCGATATACAGATTTTCACTGTCTGCCAGTGCAGTAAGGTACGGATATAGTTTGGCATCATCCACCGTATAGCAGCCGTCGAGCAGGGTTTCCATAATGCTGCCGACCAGACCGGAGGCTCTGCCGACTGCGAGCCCGTCGGCATCGGTGATGCCGTCCACACCGATATCCGCGCAGCTGATTTGGTTATGCAGACCGGTGATCAAACCGAGTGTCATGCAAGGCGCATGGGTTGGCTCCGCAAAAAAGACATGGACATACGGACCGAAGACTTCCTTAAGCCCGAAGGTCACGCCACCCGGCGCGCCGCCGACACCACAAGGAATGTAGACGAAGACCGGATGTGCCGCGTCCGGATGGATGCCAGCCTTTTCAAATTGACCGATCAGGCGCTTGACGCTGACCGCGTAGCCGAGAAACAGATCCGCGGAGTTTTCATCATCGACAAAGTGACAGCGCGGGTCATCCGCTGCTTCGCGGCGTCCCTGCGCGACCGCGACCTGATAGTCGCTTGGGTATTCGATTACCGTCACGCCTTTGCTGCGCAGGAGGTCTTTTTTCCACTGACGCGCGTCCGCAGACATGTGCACAGTGACTTGAAAACCGAGTTTCGCGCTGATGATGCCGATCGAAAGTCCGAGGTTGCCGGTGGAACCGACCGCGACAGAGTACTGCGAGAAAAGGTCACGGAAGCGCTCTTCGGTGAGGATTGCGTAATTATCATCTAAATGCAGCATACCCTTTTCGAGCGCAATTTTTTCGGCAAATTTGAGGACCTCATAGATGCCGCCGCGCGCCTTGATCGAGCCGGAGACCGGCAGATCGCTGTCGCGCTTGAGGAAAAGCCGACCGCCAAACTTATCGGTCATTTTGACAAGGCGTTCCTTCATGCGCGGAATTTCGGTCAGTTCGGATTCAATGATGCCGCCGGATTTGGAGGTTTCCGGAAAAGCCGCCGCGATATATGGTGCAAAGCGTTGCAATCTTGCCTCAGCGTCCTCGATGTCTGCCATCGTGAACGGCAGCTTCGCAGGCTGATCGCTCCGCGGATTGATCCAGAAAATTTCCTTGCAGTCCGCCATATCGCGGATGACAGGCTTTTCTTTGATGAGTTGGTTGATGTCCATGAGATGGTCTCCTTTCTGTTGCGCTGCGGTGTATGCGCTTTGAGTGTGCGTACACGAGACAGGGCGGTGAAGTTTTAAATGCCGTTTGGGCGGTTCAGAAGCGGTCGCTGTAGTTGAGCAGCTCACGCAGATGCCCACCCTTGGCCTTCGGCTTTTTTTTAGGATGCGCGGGAGCGATGCCTGCCGCGTCCGCTGCCGGATTCGCATCTGTTTTGCCTGCCGCGCCCGCTGCCGGATTCGCATCTGCTGTGCCTGCCGCGCCCGCTGCCAGATTCGCGTCTGTTGTGCCTGCCGCGCCCGCTGCCGGATTCGCGTCTGTTGTGCCTGCAGCGCCGGACAAAGCAGCTACGCGGCTTCCGCCGGTTTCTGCCATGAAATCTTCATACCGGTAGATCTTGCCCCAAACACCTTCTTCGTCGGTGATCAGCAGGCCGAAGGTGCCGCCGGAGCCGTCGCGCGGTCGGGAGAGGCTGCCGGGGTTCATCAGGTACACATCATCGACCTGCGTGTAGACAGCACGATGCGTGTGTCCGAACAAAGCACCGACGCAGTCATTTTCGAGAGCCGTGTAATAGAGGTTCTGCATGCTGAGGTCAACGTTCTGCATGTGACCGTGGGTGATGAGGAAATTGCCAGCCTCGGTTTCGAGGATTGAGAAGTCGGTATCCTCAAAGCCGCCGTCGCAGTTGCCGCGGACCGAAGCTACCGGCACACCGAGGCGCATGCGAATCTCCTCGGCATCTTTGCAGTAATCGCCGCAATGGACGATGTAGTCCACCGGGTTTTGTTTTGTGAGTTTGCGATACACTTCGTAGACACGGTCGCAAACACCATGGGTATCGCTGATTACGAGTATGCGCATAAATTCTTCCTTTGCTTTCTTTATAATTATAACCTTTATCATGAAGGCGCGAATATCGCTGTGCTTTCTCAAAACGTTTCGGAGACACAAGGGGTGTACCTGCTTGCGTATCGCCGCTTGCTCCTGCCGCGTGTTTTTATCCGGAGCTTTTGACGCGTAGTTTGCCCGAGATTTTAGGGCTGAACAAGGGAAAGTTCCCATTCTCGACTTTTTTGCTCAAAAAGATGTCATGCATCTCTTTGTCTGCTGTCACAAAGAGGACGTTTCTGGATGAAGTGAAAAATATACCCATGGAATGTTCTGTAAAATTATATCTGATAACAATTTTGCTGTAAATTCTTTGAGATTTCATCCAAAAACCGAGCAGCTCGCCTTCTGTGTCACGCGCAAAAGGTGAAGGCACTGCGATTGCGTTACATCTTTACGCGCTTTTTGAGCCAAAAAGCGGCGCGCGCGTGAGAAGAAGCGATCCAAGGCAGCCGGAGCGCCCCACGCGTTCGACCCTCGCACGATGTATTTCCCTACGGGCGTGCGCAGGGAATTTACGACAGGCAAAATTCCATCTGGACCGGGTTGTGATCGGAGTACGCGAACTGGGTATCGACGACGCGGTTTGTCAGTACGGTAACATTATCCGAGACGAGGAAGCCGTCGAGGGTGACCTGGAAGTTCGTCTGCGGGTCCCAAGGGGCGTCCGCGTTGCGGCAGCTCGGCACCGGATTGTTCGGGTCGAGCGGCGCGATCAGACGAAAGCCGTCCGGGATGTCCTCCGTCGGCAGCGGCTGTGCCCAGGAGTATGCCTCCCCGCTGACCCCAAAGATCTCCGGACTGTTGCCCAAAAGGTCTTTGTTGAAGTCCCCGCCGCAGATGACGTAATTGCCTGCTTCATATTCTTTGACCATGTCATCGTAGAGCATGGCAAGCTGCTGATCAGCGATGGTCGGGTCGGTCGTATAAGCAGAAAGATGCAGATTGATCAAAATCAATTCCTTACCGTTCGTGGCAGGCAGACGGTTGACGCAGTAGCAGCGGTCAAGATCGAGCACCTTCGCGATGTCAGTCTGGATCGGCAGGCTGCGGCGCAGGGCCGAGGTAATCGCGTAATTGCTGAAAGTCTGCAGACCCGCTTTGGACGCGCCGTGCGGCTCCAAAATCGGATAGAACAGATACGGCGAGTCGTAGTTGATGGCAAAGGTCCAGTATTTTGTATGGTCTGCGTCCAGACTGCGGACCAGCATGGCACGCTCGTCAACCTGATAGGAACGCGTCGCGGCGATGTCGACTTCCTGGATCAGCGAAAAATCTGTATCAAAATCCGCGAGTTCCTGTCCGATGGCGGTGAGATTTTCTACGACGGCAGACTCACTGAACGCGCGCGAATATTTTCCCCCGTCCATGAAGAAACTATAGTCGTCGGTGTAAGCACCGAAGCCGATGTTCCATGAAGTGAGTGAAAGCGTCTCGCCGATCGGTATTTGCGCGGTTTGCGGCTGTGATGCCTGTGGAGTCTGAACATCCTGCGCCGCGGTTTGCTCCGGCCGGTTGACCTTGAGCGTGAGGTTATCCTCGATGCGGTCGTAGCTGGCAAAGACGTAGATGACATAGCCAAGGACGACAAGCACCAGAACCAGCAGCACAAGAAGCAATATTTTGAATGGTTTTTTCATAAAAAATCCCTCCGAAAATGTGAACTGATATTACTTCCTATTTTATCACAATCGCAGCTTTTATCCAAGAATGATTTATGTTATACTAAAAAAAGAACAGCCGCGCAGCGCGGCGGGCAGAAAGAGTTACGACAACAGGAGGCAGAATGGCATTTACGCATTTACATGTACATACCGAATACAGTCTGCTGGACGGGGCGGCGCGCATCCGGGACGTGGTCGCGCGCGCCAGGGAGCTGGGCATGGAGAGTCTGGCAATCACCGACCATGGGGTGATGTTCGGCGCGGTCGATTTCTATAAAGAATGTAAGAAGCAGGGGATTAAGCCGATCATCGGCTGCGAGGTCTATACGGCGGCGCGGCGGATGACCGACAAGGAATCCGACAAGGATAAGGGACAGGGGCACCTGATTTTGCTTGCCAAAAATGAGACGGGGTACAAGAACCTGATCAAGATCGTATCCGAGGGCTTTATCCGCGGATTCTACTATAAGCCGCGAATCGACAAGGAGGTGCTGCGGGCGCACAGCGAGGGCATCATTTCGCTTTCGGGCTGTCTGGCGGGCAACGTGCAGCACCGGCTTCTGAACGGAGATTACGCGGGCGCGAAAGCCGAAGCCGAAGAGCTTTTGGAGATCTTCGGCGCGGGGAATTTTTATCTGGAGCTGCAGGATCAGCACCTGGAGGAGGAACGCGCGATCTATGACGATATGCTGAAGCTCTCGCAGGAGCTTTCGATCCCGCTGGCAGCGACCAACGACGTGCATTATGTGCGGCGGGAGGACGCCAAGGCGCATGACGTGCTGCTGGCGATTCAGACAGCGACGACGCTCGATGACGAGAAGCGGATGCGGTTCCCGAACGATGAGTTCTATCTCAAGAGCGAGGCGGAGATGCGGGAAATTTTCGCGGCTGTGCCGGAAGCCATCGAGAACACCAACGTGATCGCCGAGGCGTGTGCGTTTGACTTCCGTTTCGGCGAATATCACCTGCCGGAATTCGTGCCGCCGGAGGGCATGACGAACCGCGACTATCTGCGCAAGCTTTGCCATGACGGACTGATTGAGCGTTACGGAGATAATCCGGCGCAGAATCTGATAGACCGTCTGGAGTATGAGCTCGGCACGATTGAGTCGATGGGCTACGTGGAATATTTCCTCATTGTCTGGGATTTTATCAATTACGCGAAGCAAAACAAGATCATGGTCGGGCCGGGGCGCGGCTCGGCGGCGGGTTCGATCGTCGCCTACTGTCTGGCGATCACGGATATCGACCCGATCAAATACAATCTGATCTTTGAACGTTTTCTCAATCCGGAGCGTGTCAGCATGCCGGATATCGACATCGACTTCTGCTATGAGCGCAGGCCGGAGGTTATCGACTACGTGACGCGCAAATACGGTGAGGATCGTGTTTCGCAGATTATCACCTTCGGTACGATGAAAGCCAAGCAGGCGGTGCGCGACGTCGGCAGGGCGCTCAGCGTCAGCTACGCCAAGACCGACCAGATTGCCAAGGCGATTCCGTTTGAGCTGGGCATGACGATCGATAAGGCGCTTGCAACCAGTCCGGAACTCGCTGAGATGTACGAGTCTGATGTGGAAACGCGCGAGGTTATCGACATGGCGAAGGCGATCGAGGGCATGCCGCGTCACGCGTCCACCCACGCGGCGGGCGTAGTGATCTCCAAGGCGCCGATCGATGAATATGTGCCGCTGTACCTGTCGGATAAGGGCCCGGCGACGCAGTTTACGATGACGACGATCGAGGAGCTGGGGCTGCTCAAAATGGACTTTTTGGGGCTTCGCAACCTGACGGTCATTCGCGACGCGCTCGAGATGATCGAGAAAAATCATGGCGTCAAAATCGATTTCGCGAAGATGGATTACGACGATCCGGGTGTTTACGAAATGATCGCCGCCGGCAATACCGGCGGGGTGTTCCAGCTCGAAAGCGGCGGCATGACGCAGTTTATGAAAAACCTCAAGCCGACCTGCTTTGAGGATATCGTCGCGGGGATCGCGCTTTATCGGCCGGGTCCTATGGATTCGATCCCAAAATATATCGACAACAAAAAGAATCCTGCCCATATCCGTTACGCCTGCCCGGAGCTGGCGCCGATCCTTGACGTTACCTACGGCTGCCTGATCTATCAGGAGCAGGTTATGCAGATCGTGCGCGATCTCGCAGGCTACAGCTACGGCCGCTCGGACCTGGTGCGCCGCGCGATGTCCAAAAAGAAGATGTCCGTTATGCTGGAGGAAAAAGAATATTTCATCAACGGCAAGCTAAACGAAAACGGTGAGGTCGAAATCCCGGGCTGCATCCGTAACGGGATCAGCCGCGAGGCCGCGGAGGCCATCTTCGATGATATGGTCAGCTTCGCGCAGTATGCGTTCAACAAGTCGCACGCGGCGGCTTACGGCGTGGTGGCTTACGAAACGGGCTACCTCAAAAAGCATTATCCGGTCGAGTTCATGGCGGCGCTGATGACGAGCGTCATGGGCGATACCGCGCAGATTGCGCGTTACATCCGCAACTGCGGCGACATGGGCATCGAGGTCCTGCCGCCTTGCGTCAACAAGAGTATGAAAAAATTCAGTGTGGAAAACGGTAAGATCCACTTCGGGCTTCTGGGCGTCAAGAACGTGGGCGAGGGCGCGATCGACGCGATGATTCGCGCACGGACCGAAAAAGGCGAGCCACGGGATATTTTCAGTTTTATCAACAATCTGGAGATTTCGCTGGTTAACAAAAAAGCGGTCGAGAGTCTGATCAAGGCAGGCGCGTGTGATTGTCTGTCAGATAACCGCGCGGCAATGCTGGCGATTTACGAAAGCCTCGTCGAGTCTGCGCAGAATACGGCCAAAAAAAATATCGAGGGGCAGATGTCGCTCTTCGATCTGGCGGCGGAGAGCATCCCCGCGGAAGCGAGCGGAGGCAGGCTGCCGGATGTCGCGCCGTTTGACAGAAACATCGAGCTGGAGTTGGAAAAGGAGATGCTTGGCGTCTATCTGACCGATCATCCGCTCAACAGCTATAAGGAAAAAATGCAAAAGGTCAGCACCCTGACCGCGGATGACATCGCGCGTCTTGCTGCCGGGGAAACCGGACTGCAGGAGGGCAGCGATGAGATCGCGGGAGCGATGGAACGCAGCTTCGCGCGGGAGCGCGGCGGTGAAATCCGCGATGGAATGAAATGCGTGATGAGCGGCATGATTTCCGGACAAAAGACCTTGATCACCAAGAATAATAAGATGATGGCTTTCCTCGATCTGGAGGATCTGTTCGGACTGACAGAGGTTGTCGTGTTCCCGAATGTGTACGAGCGCTGTCTGGGCGCGATTCATGAGGGCAGTGTCGTGGCAATCCGCGGCACGCTGAACTTTAAGGAAGAGGAAGCGCCGAAGATTTTGGCTGATGATGTGCTGGATTTGGAGGACGCTTACGAAAACGGATTCCCGCAGCGCCGCAGCTATGGAAACCGGGACGGCTACGGCGGACGTGGACAGGCGGGCTGTACGGGCGGCTACGCGCAGCAAAACGCGGGTAGCATGCAGGCAGGCGAGGAGTCAAGGATACAGAAAAACGGCAGGCCGGAAGGAAATGCGAAAAACGATGAGGCACATGATACGCGGCAAAGCGTGCAGGCCGCGCCACCGGACGGTCTGATCAAGCTGCGCATTCCGTCGGAAGGAAACCCGCAGCGCACGCTGGAGCAGCTGATGATCAATTTGGCGAGACATCCGGGCAACTACGATGTTTTGATCTATCCGCCGGGCGGTAAGGCCATCCGCCCTCGAAACGGTCTGCGCGCCGACGCCTCGGCATCGCTCCTGCGCCAAATGCAGGCGATCCTCGGTGACGGCAATGTCAAAGCGGAGGCGAAGCAGGGATAGCCGCGAGCCAACACGCTTACTGTCGCGGCATCGGACGTTGTGCATTCGCGGAGAGCATAGCTGCCTTTGCGCAAGGTAGAAGGACGAGGTGCAGTGGTTCTGCGATGATAGAAAGTGACAAGGCACAGAAATCGAGACTGCCTTGGGCAAGCGAACGTACCGATAGGGTAAAAGAAGAGCGGAGAGGAAGAATAACATAAGATATGATGCAAAATGATAAAAAAGTGGATCCGCAGCGCACGATTGTGTTGTATACGAGTAAATACGGCGCGGCAGAGACCTACGCGCGATGGATTGCCGAAGCGCTCGGCTGCTGCGCGGTCCCACTGGACAAGTTTTCAAAAAAGGAGTTGCAGGGCTATGATACGGTCATCTACGGCGGCGGCGTGCAGGCAGGCGGTATTCGCGGCTTGGAGCAGTTCACCAAGTGGATCAAGGGCGACCTGAAGCTGCGGCAGATGGCGAAGCGAGGCACGATTTCGGAGGCAGAGGCGGCGGAAATCGGCGCTTTCGACAGGCAATACTATATTTTTGCGGTCGGCATCAGCCTTGACAGCGAGGAAAACCGCCTGCAGCTGCGTGACATCAATTTCGACAAGAATTGGCTCAGAGAACTGCCTTGCTTTTTCCTGCCGGGTGCCTTTGATCCGGCGAAGCTGGCAGGCGTTGACAAGGCGATCATCAAGGTCGCGACGAAGATGTTTCTGGACAAGCCGGAAGCGCAAGCCGCCGCGGAGGATATGCAGGTGCTGCGCTATTTTGAAACCGGCTGCGATCTGATCGATCGCACGCGCACGACGGCGCTCATCGAGGCAGTAAAGAGCGGCGTTGTGCCGGAGGAATTCCGCGATACGCGCGAACCGGAGCCAAAAAAGAGCTTTTGGAAGCGGTAAGACATGCTGCGAGACCGAGCGGTGCCAAATACCGGTACGCAGGCATACAAAAGGGTTCGCCACGCAGCGAAGAACCAAGACAGTGTGCCGCGCAGCGAGGGAGCGCTTTGCAGGCGGAAGCGGAAGAAGGAAGAAAAAAAGCGTGGAATGATTCCCTTCCGCGCGACAGACGGCGATAAAAGTCATAGAAAACATGCAGTGCAAAGTGCGGTGCTGAAGAGATCTGACCTGCGCGGCGAGCAATGGTAACGCGCCACGCGGCGCGGTGATGAAAAGACGAGCGGCTGCAAGGAAAGCCGCGCAAAAAAGAAGAAAGAGGAATGTAAGCATGAAAAAGAAACTTTTGATCGTGGTGGATTATCAGAATGATTTCGTATCGGACAGTTTAGGCTGTCCGCAGGCGGTCGCCATCGAGGACACACTTGCGGAGAAGATCGCGGCGTATCGCGCTTTGGGTGAGGAAGGTCAAATTATCTTCACGATGGATACCCATGAGAAGAACTATTTGGAAACACAAGAGGGACAGAATCTGCCGATCGCGCACTGCATCCGGAATACAGACGGCTGGCCGCTGTATGGCAAGATCCGCGCGTTGAAGCAGGAAGAAGATCTGGTTTTCTCCAAGCCGACTTTCGGCTCGCTGGAACTGGCGGATTATCTCAGAAACCGCGGCTGCGAATATGAAAGCGTGGAGCTCGCAGGGGTTGTCACCAACATCTGCGTGATTTCCAACATGGTCATCACCAAGGCCGCGATGCCGGAGGTGCCGATTCTGATCGACGCCGCCTGCGTGGCGAGCAATGATGATGCGCTGGATGAGGCGGCACTCAAGGTCATGGAAAGCATGCACGTCAAGGTGCGGCGCTGAGAAAAGCCGGCTGAAGCGCCGCGGCAAGGATGCGGGGCGGCGCGGAACTTGTAAGGAAATTTCCATGTATGCGCGTGCGTTAGTACATGATGATGGCGCGCACCGGGCAGCCCTGGGCGCAGTATCCGCAGGTCAGACATTTGGATTGGTCGATTTCGGCCAGTCCATTTTTGTTGTAATGCACAGCGCCTGCGGCACAGATTTTGAGGCAGGTACCGCAGCCTTCGCAATCCTCCTGGTTGACGTACATTTTTTTACGGGAAACGTCCGGATTGTACGAAGATTCCATCTTTCCGGACAAATAACGCATCATATCGTCAATTTCCGATGTATTGGTAAAGCCGAGCATGACGGCGTCTACACAGTCCTGTGAAAACACATAGTCGAGCGCTTTTTGGTAATCGGCGGTCAGATTGCCGCCGCCGAGCGCTTTCATGGTATAGATACCTTTGCCGGCCGCCTTGCAGACTGTGAGGGCGGCAACCATATCCTCTTTCGTACCGGCTTCCTGCCCGCAGCGAATCCCCATACCGCGGTAATTGAGCAGCGCGAAAACCACATCACAGGCAGAGACGTCTGCCATCGCGCGCGCCACGTCAACATGATGCGTGGAGATGCCGATGGCGCGCACCAACCCCGCGCGCTTGGCGTCCTGCAGCGCCTGCCATGCGCCGGCGCGCGCCGCGAATTGTCCGCTTCGCACCTCATGCATCAGGAAGATGTCGATGGTTTTTAGACCCAGTGCGTCCCGACATTCCTCGATGGCTGCCATCATATCGCCATAAGACGATGCAAGAGACTTGGAACTGATGACCGGAAGGTCCGCGTCGTGTGGATTTTTCCCGGAAGACAGAGTAGCCGCGCCGCAAATGTTTTCTTCGGTCACAAAGCCCATAACCTCCAGCGCGTGCCGGATATAGGGGTAGGTTCGATAGTATTGCGCTGTATCGATGAAGCTGATGCCGCGCCGCAGGGCGTCGCAAATGACTGCCGAACCTTCTTCAAGCGGAAGATTCAGCTGTCCGGGACCGATAGGCAGCGCGCCGATGCCGACGCAGCTGACCGCAAGACCGGTCTGTCCGAGCATGCGTGTCTGGGGCCTAGCTTCTGTTAAAAAACACTTCTTCATGATTTCTTCACCTGAAAGCCTTTCTTTTTAGATTATAGTAGAGTATAATAGTTTATGTCAATAAAATATCAAGAACTTCGCAGGTTTTGGAAAGGGAGGGCTTTTTGCCATGAATTTGCAGCTGCAGGATCAGGAGGGTTTTGAGGCATTCAGACATGCTTATCGAGCCGCCATCAAGGAAGTCAGAACCAAGATTGAGATTTTGAGTGAAGATTTCGCGGTACGTCACGATTACAACCCGATTCATCATATAGAGAGCAGATTGAAGACAACGGAGAGTATCGAGGAAAAACTCATGCGGCTGGACAAGGAGATCAGCATCGCGTCTGCCAAGGAAAATCTTTTTGACATCGCGGGAATTCGTGTCGTCTGCAATTTTATCGATGATGTGTACGCGGTCGCGGATATGCTGACTTCACAGAGTGACGTCCGGCTGCTGACCGAGAAAGATTACATAAAGAATCCCAAGCCGAACGGCTACCGCAGCCTGCATCTGGTGATCGCGGTACCGGTATATTTTTTGGATGGCTGTGAGGAGGTTTTTGTGGAGGTGCAGCTACGTACGGTGGCGATGGATTTTTGGGCCAGCCTGGAGCATCAGCTGCGGTATAAGCAGAACAAGGATATCTCCTCCCGCATTGACATCGAGCTCAAGGCCTGCGCAGAGGTCAGCGCGACCCTCGACCGCAGGATGCAGAAGATCTTTGATGATTTGAATAAGATGGATTGAAATTTATGCAGCATAGAGACGAAGTGATCAGGCACGCATAAATGATAGACAGATCCCTTGGAAGGAACTCGCAGGGATTCGAGATATTACAGCACACCGCTATCAAACACTTCGAATGGAAGATGTTTTTATTATGTAGGAAAAGGAGCTGCCGCACAGTTGATGGAACCTATCGACCGGAGCGCCAGCTCTTTTGTGTTGATTAAAAGTCAAAAAAACCTTGTAAATTCAAGGATTAACAGGCGTAAGGAACTATAAGTCTTGCGGTTGGACAAAAAAGGCGCTATGTCTGCCGAGGCAGGCTATATCAAGGAACTTTAAAACAAACTTCTAAAAAGCATGACGCAGCCAACTAGACTGCAGGCCGTTTGATCGACGGGGAATTTACTCATTAACAAAGCAGACTATATAGTTCATGAAATTTACAAAATTACTCGTTAACAGTCGGCTCGCTTTATCATGTGATTTACAATTAAACCCCAAAACCTTACGTTTCAGTACCAAAATACAACATATTTAGAAAATATAGTTGATTTAGTTTTGCTTTTCTGCTACATTGGAGCCATCCCACAAGCAGGTATCACCGCGCAGCAAAGGGTGACGCCGGATCTTTCGTCCTGCTGTCAATGCGGTCGTGGGAACCTGCAGGAACATTGCCTTG
>ERZ857480.9021-NODE-13884-length-27912-cov-75.8921_pt1 | contig 27912 bp, 22 predicted proteins | sample MGYA00519767_ERZ857480 | MGnify/ENA primary metagenome ERZ857480 (study PRJEB31778, sample SAMEA3449210) | human gut metagenome | biome: human gut; feature: human-associated habitat; material: faeces | place: United Kingdom | collected 2010/2012 ...
GTCTGTGTCCGAATATTTTCACGCTCTATCTCTGCCACCGCAGAAAGGACAGAAATCATCAGCTTGCCGGAATCTTTGGAACTGTCAATGCCGTCTTCCACACAAATCAGATTGACACCAAAGTCCTGCATCAGCTGTAAGGAATTGAGAACATCCGCCGCATTTCTTCCAAAGCGGGAGAGTTTGAACACCAGTACAAACGAAATATCGTCCTTGCCCTGTTGGATGTCACTCAGCATCCGCTGGAACTCCAGCCTCCCCTGGATGTTCTTGCCGGAGAAGCCCTCGTCAGAATACTCTCCGACAATGGTCATATCTTCATACTCGGCATACTTCCGCAGCTTATCCTTCTGGGCGTCCAGACTGTATCCATCCACCTGCATGGAGGTGGAAACTCTTGTGTAAATATAGCACTTAGTCCGTCTTTTCATGGCTGGAACTCCTTTCTCCGGCATGTTTCTGTTCAGCCGGTGATTTTATCAATCCCTCATTGCGGATGTAATACTCCAAAAGACGCAGGACATATTCTGGCGCATGGCGGTTATCCAGTTCCCATTCCGTTACCGTCCGATAGGGGATATGAAAGAATTTACAAAAGTCCTTACGGTTCATACCGGTCATTTCCCGCAGTTCTTTTATTTTGGTTTTGCAGTCCATCGCACCATCTCCATAAACAAAAAAACACACGTTGCGTAATTATTATAGCATTGGCTTAATAATTACACAACGTGTAAATTGTAAACTTTTAAGCAGCGTCGGCAAAAGAGCTGCTTTGCTCCGTGCCTGGCTGTTCCTGCAAAGAAACAGGAGCAGCCATCTGGTGCCGCTCTAAGACTTGATTTCCATATTTCAGCATCAATTTTGTCATTACATCAATACAGCGATCAAAAGCCGCATTATATTTCGGATCATCATAGATTTTGCTCAATAGGCCGCTCCTTTCTCCTGTGACCACCACAGGCATACGCATCCAGCACTTCCTTTGGAATGCGACCCAGCACAGCAACGGCGTCTGCATAGTCCCGCTGCAGCTTGGCATCGGCCAGCTGCCTCAAAGTGCTTTCTTGGGTCGCTTTCTCCAGAGATTGCTCCAGCTGAGCGTTCTCCTGTTTCAGCTTTTTGTTCTCCACGGTGGTTTCCGTAAATGCCACCTGATACTTCTTCATGGTGCTGTGCATCTGCTCCACCGTTGGGATATACTTGTCCAGCAGAGCCGCAATTTCGGCAGCTCTGCTTTTGACGTTAAAGGCTCCAATGCCGGACAGCAGTTCCTCCAGCTTTGCTTTTTGCTTGGTCAGGCGGGTCATCTCTTTGAACACTCTGGGCGGGATGTGGTCACGTCCGGTCTGGCTGGCACTTTCTCCTCGCTCGAGGTCGGGATATTTCCGTACCATGTGCTCCCAGAACTTGTCCTGCCACTGGGTCAGCTTTTTCTTGTTTCCTACGATCTCCTTGGCGCTGAGCCTGCCGTCCGCAGTCAGTGGGACAAAAGAAAGGTGCATATGGGGCGTTTTCTCGTCCATATGCACCACAGCGGATATGATTGTTTTGGGGGCTTGGTTTTGCTGGAGAAAGGTCAGCGCCTCTTGGAAATAGGCTCTGATTTCAGATTTCTTCTTTCCCTGGAAGAACTCCGGCGTGGCAGTTACCAAAGCTTCCACGACTCGAACACTGTCTGACCGGGTACGGCAACCGGCTTCTTTGATTTGCCGCTCCGCCTCCGCACGATATTTTCGTTTCGGCTCGATCAGATGGAAATTATACTTACTCCTGCTGATGTCCACATCGGGGTTGCTGGCGTATTTCTCTTTGGTGCGCTCGTTGTGGGCTTCAATATTCCCGATCTCCGGTCCCTTGTACTTGGCAAAACGGAGAATGGCATACTGCGGCTTGCTCATACTCTGTCCCTCCGTTTCTGCCAGATAATGTCGTATCCCAGCACGTCGGCCAGCTCCACGACCTCCTTGTAGCGAATAGATTCACGCTGGAGCTTGGCCGACAGGTTGGAAACACTGTCCGACCAGTCGTATTCCTCATGGAGCCGGTCAACTACCTCCTGCATGGTGTATCCGGCTCGGACGATCTGCGCTTTGATCTCGTTGCGTACCGTCATCATCAAAAATCCTCCTAAATTTACTTGATAAAAAAGCGAAGCCGGTACGCCCTCTGGCATAGCCGCTTCGCTGCGTCGTGAAAAATTCTCTTGTCAACAAATCCGTTCAGAATTGCCGGTGTGATGTCCTGTCCGTAAGCCGCACCTTCCGACTTTCCCGTTCCGTGTGACTTGGCTTGAAACCGTGCATTTCCCCATGATTCCATGCACCCGGTTCGCTGGTTCGAGAAGCACGGTTTCGTAAAATAATTTCTGCCAATCGTCAAATACTTTCCGATTCTCACTTGCCTTGATTTACCCCTCCAATTTTGCCGGTAATTTTGAGCCATAACCGCCGAATTGCTATAAAAGGGAGAACAGCGGTCAATCACTGCGTACGTACGTACACATCGAATCACCAGAAAACACCGACATATTGTTTCTCACCAGCACCTCGATGCCCAGAAAGCCGCGCACCCGCCGTCCGGCGGCATTGGTCACATTGTTGCAGTATTCCAAGTTGTACCGGCTCTGGCAGGCAATCAGGGCTTCGCTGAAGCTGCGGGGTTTCAGGGCGGGCAGATTATTTTCGGTGCAGTAAATCTGATATGCCTCATACAGCTCTTTGGAGCTGGCAGATAGATCGGCTTTCAGGCGAACATACCCGTCAGAATCCAAAAAATCATACACATTGTTGTTGTCTCGTTTGACTGCCTCCCGGTTTTCTCTGGTGCGGTCACTTTCGGTAAACTTGAAATTGTTGGCGGCCAGCCGCTGCAATCCCTCAAAAGCCCACAGCAGAATGCCCTCCACCTCGGCTTTCATCTTCTCCGCAAGGTCGGGATCGTCCACACGGCCAGCTGGTTTTTCTTTCGTGGTCAGCACCAGCTGGCGGCGGTAAAATCCGTCGCTCCGGTCAAACAGGGCCTGCAAATCTCCGTTGGAGAATGCCAACAGCCGGGCGCACATCCATCCCTGATAGCTCTGCTTGCCCTTGCGCTCCAAATCCATCTTGCCCTGGGCGGTCACGATGGACTTTACATAGTTGGTTTGTCGCAAGGCTTCCATTCGCATATCGTCATCCACGCACAGGAGGATATGCTCCAAATCCGCACGGGCAAACCGGTTCTCCGATATTTTCCCAATGCTGCCGTCCTTCATATTGGAGCCGAATAAAGCTCCCAACACAGCGCCTATCTGTGACTTGCCCTCGCCGCCGTTGCCCTTAATCACCATCATCCGTTGTCCCTTATTGCTGGGGATCAGGCAGTAGCCGATATATTCCTGCAAAGTGGGGATGTCCTCCGGATAGAGCAGCCCATCCAGAAATTTCAGCCAGAGAACAGGTTTCGGGGCGTTGGGGTTATAGGCCACGGGGAACCGGTTGCGAACGATTTCAGGTTTTCCCTCCACAAACCTCCCATCCAGAAAAAGTGTACCGTTAGAAAGATGAATCCGGTCCGGCTCCGGGGGAAAATCCTCCACCAGCGCCGCCAGTTTCATCAGCTCCACAATGTTGCTGATTTTGCGGGGAATGTTGCTGACCGCACAGCATTTCAGCTCCTCAAAAATTTCTCCCCGCAGGGGCAGTTCATCGGTCACACGGCCTTCGGGCGTAAAAAAAGCCCCGTTTGTGAAGATGATCTTGTGTGTCTGCAAGAACTTCTCACAAAACAGGGCTTCGTTGATGCTTTTTCCATCGAACCAGACGGGCATCCCGTCAGGCTGCTTGTTTTTCTTCATGGGTGACTTCCTCCTTTTCCAATCGCTTTAATCGCTCCTCCAAACCGGCGATCAGGCCATCCTTGTTCAGCATTTCTACAATTTTTACCCGCTGTTCCAGCTCGGCGGCAATGAGCAAATCTGCCAGATACTCCACATAGTCCAGCATCTGGCAGGCTTCCACAAACCGGTCATCCAGAGCATCTGCCGCTGTCTTGGGTGCGTACTGTACCTTCCAGCGTTCCAGAAGATGCAGATAATCGCACAGCACCCGCAGGCAGCGCACCTCCTCCTGACGGTATGTTCTCAGCAGGGGGCGTTCCGGTTTAGGCAGGGCGATTGCCGCCGGTGGCTTGTCCGGGTCAATCTCGAAGTCATGAGCCAGCTTCTGCGCTGCCTCATAGTTGCTCAGATTAAATAACCTCGCCACAAGATCGATCACGTCGCCGGTAGCTCCACAGCCAAAACAGTAAAAGTATCGCTCGTTCAGTTTCATGCTGGGGTGCCGGTCATCGTGAAAGGGACAGCAAGTCATACCGTTTCGACTAACTTGCAGCCCATAGTGTTCAGCAGCTTGTCTTACGGTAACTGCTGCCTTTACCGTTGCAAAAATATCCATGCCATTGTTCCTCCTTCATCTTTGTACAGGTTTCTCCTGTCACTTCAATGTACGGAGAAAAAGGGCATGGCTCAAAAAATCCGTCAGTCTTGCAAGAAAATAAAATACCGCCTCCAAAACTTGCAAAATTGCAAGATAGAAGGCGGCTGGATTCTTAAAATATGGATTGAGATTATTCCTGTTATGGAATATAATAAAAAGTAGAATTGTAAACAATGAGGGCTGGTTATGAAATATCTTTCTACATTTGAAATTGCAGAGAAATGGGGGATTTCTCCCCGACGGGTCGGCATCCTCTGCAACCAAGACCGGATTCCCGGCGCACAAAGAGCAGGAAGCCGCTGGATCATCCCGGAGGATGCAGAAAAACCAACCGATGCCCGCATTAAAAGCGGGAAATACAGAAAAGAAACGAGGTGATCTGCCTATGGAACAGGAATATCTCCCTGGTGATACTCCACAGCAGAGATTACAAGACTTGATGAAGGAGTATAAAATTACTCAGGCAGAGCTTGCTTCTAAAATTGGCGTTGCGGAAAGCTCCATCAGCCGTTTTCTGAATGGGACAAAGAATAAACTGACTATCGAGCAGATCATCCGTATTGCCCGGATTTTTAATGTATCCTCGGATTTTCTCCTTTGTCTGACCAATGTACCGGACAAGAAGAATTATGACATCTCTGAGCTTGGCCTTTCTGCCGAAGCCGCACGCAATCTCTATACGGGACGGGTAAACCCGGAAGTGGTGAGCCGCCTGCTGGAAAATCGCCGTTTTGCCCAGCTGACCAGTATGATTGCCCTATATTTTGATGAAACGATGGCCTCCGGATTTGCGGCACAGAACCAAATCCTGCAATCATTAAGTTCCATGCTGTTGATGACAGGTAAAGAACAGCCGGACATTCGGAAAGCGTCACAGCAAGCGGCACAGGCAGTCTCTCTTAATAAGGTTCCGATTTTTCAAGCCGATCTGACCAATATTCAGAATCAATTCATGGCAGTTCTTAGAGAAATCAAAAAGGAAATGACTTCTGGGGAGGAAATTTCCCAGAACATGACAAAAGAGCTTACCGAGCAGATGTTCTCAGAGCTGACCAAAGGACAGGATCTTCATCATCCATCGGTTTCCCCAGAGCAGCTTGCCGCTATGGTCGTGCAGCCAATCTCCCAGATGGGGTTGGCAGAGGATGAATCACTGGTGGAATTACAGCAGGCGCTGCTTCACATGATGGAGAGTATGCAGCCAAAACAAAGCGATGAAAACGATGACCAATGAGCGACTTTGCACGCTGGCACAGCAAGGGGATACACAGGCGCAGGAGCAGCTGGTGCAGAACAATCTGGGGTATATCCGAAAAACTGCAAATGAATTGTACATCAGCGTTGGCCTTGTGAACAGTGAGCTGGGTATCGACCACGATGACCTGATTCAAGAGGGGAGTATCGGCTTGCTTCGGGCGATCCCCCTATATGATCCCGGCAAAAAAATAAAGTTTTTGACCTATGCGGGGTCTGCCATCCGCAACGCTATGTTGGATTTAATCTCGGCTACCTTTGCAGCTTTTGAACAGCGAATGCAGTCAGATCAAGACGGCATCCCGCTGGAACGAATCCACCTAGATGATTTGCTTCCCGGCGAAGATTCCATGCAGCGTTCTGACCTGATTGCCGACTCCTATGCATCAGAGCCGGAAAAGATTATGGAGGAAGCGGAAAACCGGAAAGAGCTCTATGAAGGGCTGCGGCGCATATCAGAACGAGAGCGAGTTTATCTGCTGTACCGCTTTGGCTTTGAGGATGACATGGAGCATCCTCTTGTGGGAACAGCTCTGCACTTTCATCTCAGTGAGAGCCGTGCAAGGTCAACCGAAGCATTGGCGCTGGATAATCTCTGGCTGGAACTACCATGGTGGTATTAGCGTTTCGCTGCGGCGAGACGAGGGATGATATACCTCTGCTTCCTTTTCCGGACAGACGGATTTTGGTTTTAGGCAAATCATGATTTCGTCTGTAATCGTACAAAATCCGCCTGTCCTACTGCCGCCGAAAAGTGACTGTCACCCGCTATCTGCCCGCACAGCAGATGGCGAAGCCAGCCCCTTTCCAGCGTCAGCCGGAAGCAAAGGTATAACACACTAGACTTTCCTACGGAAAATCGTGTGCCAACAGGGATGCTGCTCGCCCCTATTGGAAACCCAGAGCCAAGGGGATATTCCCCTTTGGATACCCTATTATTTTTGGCAGCAATGGTATCCACCCTCTCAAAGCTGGGTGGTTTCCACGCTGTCAAAAATGAAAAATCTGAAAAACACTTTCACCATGGGGTGGTGGTTCTCAGATTTTCCCGCATGGGATATTGCCTTGTTTTTGCAAATTCCCATGTGTCCGCTATGGCGAAAGCAGAAGAAAGAACGGTTTTCGTATGATTTTATATGGAGTATAAGCAGGAGGCTAACATGGAGAAAACTAATATAACAGAAATTATCACGAAATACTTCAAGGCGGTGTGTGACGCATATAGCCTCGGAAATGTCGAATCATCTTATAATGCCCCAATAATGGCTTTATTTACGGATATTGGCTGTGCAGCCCGTGATTTGTCTGGTGAACGCAAAGGCCAATCTGGAGAAAATATTGATATCAAGCTTTGGCATACCGAAGAAGAAGTTACAGAAACCGAACCTTTTGCCGGCGTTGAAGTTAAAAAGGTTGGTGGCATTGATAAAAGGGCGCTCTCTCAGATCAAGATTGAAGCTGATAGATATGGCAACGCTATTTTGACTGACAATATTGAATGGCGGTTTTGGCGTGCAGGTGATACAGAGATGTACACCGGTCTGCGAATTATGGAATTGGTCGATGGAAAGCTAGTTCTGAGAGAAGACAATATCGAACTGTTTTTTAGCCTTTTAGAAGATTTTTTGCTCCGTGACCCTGCACAAATAAAATCATCTACTAAGCTGGCTGAGTATATGGCAATGCACGCCCGTACAATACGCAGCATTATTTCTGGTATTCTTAAAGATGATGGTACTGGGCAACCGCTCTTGACTGATAATCAAAAGAAGCTGCCTATGTTCATGGAGCTATACGGGTTATATCGCAGGATTAAATCTGACCTTCGTCCCTTAATGAACACTCGTGAGTTTGCAGATATGTATGCCCAGACTATCGTTTATGGGTTATTTATTGCCAGGTATAATGACACAACGCCGGATTCATTTGATAGGTATGAGGCCATCAAATATTTGCAAGAAGAATCTGAACTTCTCAAGCAGTTCTTTTTACATATTGCAGGAAGTGGAAGAAAACATCCCACCCTTGAAGGTGTTATTGATAAGCTATGCTCTTTGTACCGCATTTGTAATATTTCTAATTTGCTGGAAAGAGACGAGAAGAAAGATACGATCATCCACTTTTACGAGGAATTTTTGACTTTTTATGACCCGGCATTAAGAAAATCTCTTGGCGTTTTTTACACACCAGTTCAAGCTGTGCAATACCTGATTTCCTTTGTAGATAAAATTTTGGTCAAAGATTTTGCTATTGAAGGTGGGTTGTCTAATAACGAACAGATCACAACGAAAGTTCCGTGTGCGCCATACAAGATAACGAAAAACAAGTGGTCAGACGAGATGACAATTTCCGTACCCCGTGTAGCCATTCTAGATCCAGCCTGCGGTACTGGCTCTTTTGGTGCGGAAATTATCAAATACATTAAAAACACATATTTTTCTGGTGCTCGGTCAGTATTTTACGAAAACTATATTCAGCAAGAGAACGGCTTGCTTTCCCGCTTAATTGGGTTTGAGATTATGATGACGAGCTATGTTGTTGCACACTTGAAGATTCGTCGTACCATTGATGAAACACTTGGTCATTTGCCGACAACTCAGCTTCCCACAAACATTTTTTTGACCAACACTCTGACACCGCCCATGTCCGATTTGGAACGTGGAGAACAATTGACCTTGTTTGATTTTTCGGCTGCCATAACAGAGGAAGCCTATAATGCTGATACATGGAAAACACGCCGCCCAATTAAGGTAATTATTGGCAATCCCCCATATTTGGCAGCATCTACAAACCCATACGACATTTCAGCATACAAGACTGAAACAGATGGAGTAACCGACTTCGGTGAAAAGAAACACTGGCTGAATGATGACTACGTAAAATTCTTTCGTTTTTCCGAACAGATCATTGATAAGAATAAAGAAGGCGTACTCGCCTTTGTATCTAATAATGGGTATCTAGATAATCCGACCTTTAGAGGTATGCGTGGTAGCCTTCTGCGAACCTTTGATAAAATTTATATTGTGAATCTTCACGGTAGTGCCAACAAAAAGGAAACTGCTCCAGATGGAAGCAAGGATGAAAACATCTTTGACATTATGCAGGGGGTTTCTTTGTTTATTGGTGTCAAGAAAACTAAAAAAACCGATTGGGCAAAGGTGTACTACACGGATATTTGGGGAACTCGAGAAGCAAAGTTTGAAGCCTTGGCCAAGGGCAACCTGGTTTTCTCTCAGTTGAAGCTAGATCAAAAGATGGCGTATTTTATTCCGTTTGGAAGTAATGATAAGGAAGCTTATGATAAAGGTGTTAGCGTAGCCGAACTGTTCCCAGTAAATGTGACAGGGATTGTCTCTGGTAATGACGGAGCATCCATTGCTCCTACAAAAGCTGAATTGATTAGGAGAATGGACATTGTTAAGAATGCCACAGAAGAAAAAGATATTTTCGATTTATGGGGCAGATTTAGCCGTGGACAAACAGCTGAGAAAATCCAAAATGATGTATTGTCCGGAGGCACTATAACTCCGATTTCATTTCGTCCGTTTGATTCTCGTTGGACATATTATTCTGGGAATTCTTGTGGATGGGTTCTTTGGCCCCGAGAAAAGAACACGATGGGACATTTGCTGGCAGAACCAAATTGCCCGATTGGAGCGAATATCGGTTTGGTCTTTTGCAAAACTTCCAGAAGTTTCTTTTCCCCATTTGTATCACAAAATATTATTGCCCATCGGCTGTTCTCAGCTATGTGCGAGATTACCTATATTGCCCCACTTTATCTCCGCTCTGAATCTGGACTGACTGGCGAAAGCTGGACTGCCAATTTGAACGACGAAGCATTCAATAAATTAACGCAATATCTGTCTGAAAAGCCGGAGCCAATAGAGATATTTGATTATGTGTATGGTATCTTACATGACCCTGTATATTGTGAGAAATACGAACAGTATCTTTGCAGGGATTTTCCTCGTGTCCCAATCATCAACAAACCGGAGAAAAAACGAGACGAAGGGGAATTTTATGTTAGCGAAGAACTATATCGAGAGTATGTTTCTGCGGGTGAGCGATTGAGAAAGCTGCATCTAATGCAAATTAAAGCCCCAGCAGAACTCGCTCTTGAACCCAATACCCCCGATGATATGGAAGTCGGAGCCATCAAATATAAAAATGGAGCGCTCCAGTTAAATGCCAATAAACGTATCACCGGCATTTCTCAAGAAGTATGGAAATATCAAATTGGTGGGCATCAAGTGTTGGACAAGTGGTTCAAGGAACATAAGGGTGAAGCACTTACGATTGATTCCTTTACTCACATCGAAAATATTGTGGGTGCTCTCGATGAGACAATAAAATTAAGAGAATATCTACGAGGTTTACATTGTGAAGAAGATTCAACGAATCAAACACATGAACGTTAACTTTCATAAATTATACCTAAAGGTGGAGGTTCGATAATGTCCAAAACTAAAAAGTCAAAGACCTTCATTAAAATTATCTATTTTGATGAAGGATCAGCAACCGACTTGCTTTATATCCTTGGTGGCGGAAAGAGCACCGATAAGGAAGAAAAAATAGTGACAAAAACTACGCAATTAGCAGCTGGCGCAGAGGCACAGGCTGGAGCTAAAATCAATCTCTTGACCAAAATAACCGCTGGTATGGGCATTGATGGGAGTGCTGATGCCTCAAGAGAAGGTCGATCTATTCTCTCCAAGGCAATAGAAAGCACTGTTTTAACAGATTATATTAGATGTACAGAGAATGAAGCTAAATCTCATATAACTGTTTTTACAAAATGCAAGCCTTACGCTTTTCCTGGATCATTTACCTACTTCAAAATGCTTACTCCGTTTTTAACAATGACAGACGGTAAAGTAGAAGTAGCAAAAGGCTTAAATTTTAATCTTGCTCTTATGGATCAGGCGCTAAGTTCTAGCCGTGGCTATTACGAGCTTATTGTTCAACAGCCTTCAGAAAAAGTGGTTCTTCGCTTCAATATCAACGCATTTAGGAATAATTATTCCATTTCTGATATTGTTAAGATGGAATTAGATTACCATGCAATATATGTTGGAACAATATTTGAAGATAGTCTGGAAATGCAATCTGAGTTTAGTGAAAAGAAAAAAGAAATTAGTGGATATGATATTGTCAAATCTGATGCCACAGTAAGTGCAACAACATCCCTTAAAGTATATGATGTCATTCTAGCAGGAGTTTGCGTATGAACATCCATATTTACTACGGTAGCCTTACAGTCTTTACCGAGAAACTTCCTAATAACTATGACTCAATAGTTGATTTGGCAATTCGTGATGACGAGAAACACCGGAAACTAAAACTTGATGATGGACGTGACGATGCTGATGAGGAGCTGCCTTATTACGAAAATGTCGTTGCTTTTTCAGACGATTATCCCGCATTAACAGAAAGTCTTATTGAAAGCTTTGTTAGTTTTATTTTCCGCTTTGACATCGACAATTTGTATTTGCAAAATCCTCCAGACAGCATTGCAAAACATATTAATGAACTTTCATCTGCGGAACATTCCATAGAGCGACAAGACTACAAAGTTTTGAATATGGATATGCTCAGAGAAATCAAACAAGAGTTCCCAGATGCAATTATAGGACAACCCGTTGCTCAAAGGCAAATTATTGGAACGCTGTATGATGTTGCAAAGGGACGTTTTAATAAACCATGCGTTATGCTTTTCTACGGAAATACAGGCATAGGAAAAACGGAAACTGCCAAATATATTGCTGAAAAGCTCAATGAGAGGTTGTTCCGCAAGCAGTTTTCTATGTTGCATAGTGAGGAATTTACCTCATACCTATTTGGTGGAAAACACAATCAAAATAGCTTTGCTAAGGAACTTCTTGAGCGTGAATCAAATGTCATTTTGTTGGATGAGTTTGATAAGCCAAACCCGGTTTTCTACAGTGCTTTCTATCAGCTATTTGACGAAGGTGTTTTTGCAGACAAAAATTACACTGTAACAATGAAAAATGCAATTATTATTTGCACATCAAACTTTTTGTCTGAAGAGCAAATTCGTGAACGGCTTGGAGACCCAATCTACTCTAGATTTGATGCGGTTATTCATTTTACAGATTTACAACCTGAAGCGGTACAAAAACTTTTGGATTGTGAGATTGACAGACAGTATAGCAAGCTAGATGAAGAAGAACGAGCCATTATTGATTCAAGAAAAATTGTGTCATTACTCAAAACAAATAGTTACCGTCTTTCAAATGCTCGCCAAATTAAAAAGTTTGTACGAGAAGCTTTTAGCGCTACCATAACAGATGAAGTGCTATAAATAAAGAGCCTGTTGCAAAATGCAGTTTTCAGACCCAAGCGGAAAATTTGTGCATTAAAAAAGTTAGCGAAAACCGCCATCTTAACGGTTCTCGCTAACTTTTTCTTTGGCCTGATTTTTCAAAATCCTATTTTGCAACGGCCCCTTGTGTTTTTTGTGACTATAAAGAATAGTTTGTTTTATCTATCAAGACAGTCGCATGTACTGTTTTACGATCAATTTCCCCAATATTGGCAATTCTCAAATCATCCCAAAATACTTCAATGCTTCCGTAATTGCCGCTTCCTTTTCCGGCGGGCATTTCGGCTGTCTGGTATTTTCAGACTTTGTCTTGTTGTAGTTCTCCCGTTCAATAATGCCATGCTTTTGTTTGATCTGAGCGATGTAGAGAGAGGAAACCTTCAAGCCAGTCTGCTGTAAAACACGTTCTTTGATCTGACTATAGGTGGCATCGTTCTGGAAACCGGACATATCCATGTCCTCCAGAGAGAACTCCACACGAACCTTCTTGGAGTCGATTTCTCCCTTGGAAAGTAAGACAACCGTTTCCACATTCGCCGTACCGGGGAACATATCCACCGCCGCGGCGCGGACGGCGGCATAGCCCGCCTGGGCAAACCGCTTCACATCACGCGCCAGCGTCGCCGGATCACAGGAGACGTAGACGATACGCTGCGGCGCCATCGATGCCGCTGCGGCGACCACCTCCGGGCTGAGCCCCTTGCGGGGCGGGTCCACGCACAGCACGTCCGGCCGCAGGCCCTTTGCGGCGAAATCCGCCGCGGCCGCCGCCGCGTCGCCGCAGAGAAACTCCACATTTCCGATGCCGTTGCGTTTTGCGTTTTCTTTGGCGTCGGCAATGGCCTCCGGCACGATCTCCGCGCCGATGACCCTCGCCGCCCGCCGGGCCATCACCTGGGTGATGGTGCCCGCGCCGCAGTACAGGTCCAGCACCGTCTCGTGCCCGGTCAGTCCCGCGAAGTCCACAGCGGTATCGTACAGCACCTCCGCCATGTCATGGTTCACCTGATAAAAGGACGGCACGCTCAGCCGGAAGGACAGGCCGCACAGGGTATCCTCCAGCACGTCCGCGCCCCACAGGGTGCGGTATTCGCTGCCCAGTATGGCCCCGGTGGGCTGGGTGTTCACCCCCAGCACCACACCCACGGCGTCCGGCAGGGCCTGCCGCACAAACGACACCAGCGTGTCCTCGCGGGGCAGCTTCCTCCCGTTGACCAGCACGCAGACCAATGACTGCCCCGCGCTGTTCGTGCGGACATACAGGTGCCGCACCAGACCCCGCCGGGTCCTTTCATCGTAGCAGGGCACGCCGCACTCCCGGATGTACTGCCGCAGGGCCTCCGCCGCCGCGTCGGCCTGGGGCTTCTGTATCCGGCAGCAGTCCACCGGGACCACCTGATGGCTGCGGGCCTTGTAGAACCCCACCTGCCCATCGGCGGACACGGGGTACTGGCTCTTGTTGCGGTAGTGCAGCGGCGCACCGGAGAGGATACCCTCCACTGTCACATCGCTGCCGCCGATGCGGCGCAGGGCGTCCTGCACCCGCTGGCGCTTGGCCTCCAGCTCCTCTTCCCTGTCCATGTGACGGAAGTCGCAGCCGCCGCACCGCCCATAGTACGGGCAGTCCGGCTCCACCCGGTGGGGCGAGGGCGCGTATACCCGCACCGCCTTGCCGAAGGCGGCGTTTTTCAGCGCCTTCAGGATGAGCACATCACAGTCCTCGCCCCGCAGCGCCCGGTGGACGAACACCGCCTGCCCGTCGATGCGTGCCACACCCAGTCCCTCGGAGGTATACCCCTCGATGCGGGCGCGGTAGGTCTTGTTCTTCTCCAGCACGGCTCAGAACTCGAACTTGCTGATGACCTTGCCGATGGCGTCGGCAAAGGCGGCCAGCGTCTTGTTGTCCCGGCCCTTGCTGCGGCGGATGAGGCCGATGAGCATATCGCCCAGCTGGACCAGCTTCTGGTACGCCGCCGTGGCCTTGGGCGCGCCCTCGTAGGCGCGGGTCCTGCGCTCCGGCAGGTAGCCGGGGGCAAGCTGCTTGTCGGCGATCAGATCGTACTCCTCGGTATACTGGGGCGCGTGGGCTGCAAAGCCCAGCCCCTTTACCGTCTCGGCATAGACAGGCGCCACCTCGCGGTCGCCGTGGACCACGAACACATGGGTAGTCTTCGCCGGATCAAAGTGCTTGATCCAGTCCACCAGGTGGTCGTGATCGGCATGAGAGGAGAGTCCGGGGAAATTGACGATCTTGGCCCGGACGGCCACATCCTCGCCGAAGAGCTTGACGCTGTCGACCCCGTCCAGCAGGTTGCGGCCCAGGGTGCCCGGGGACTGGAAGCCCACGAACACCACGGCGCTGTCGGCGCGCCAGAGGTTATACTTCAGATGGTGGCGGATACGGCCCGCGTCGCACATACCGGAAGCGGAGATAATGACCTTGGGGGTCTTGTCCACGTTCAGCAGCTTGGACTCGTCCACCGTCTCGGTCAGGTGCAGGCCGGGGAAGCTGAACATATGGGTGCCGTCCTGCACCAACGCCAAAGCGTCCTCGTCCAGATAGCCCCGCAGATCGCCGCAGAAAATCGTGGTGGCCTTCTTGGCCAGCGGGCTGTCCACGTACACCGGGAAGTCCTTGACGGACGTGACCAGATTTTTGTCCTTGATCTCGCGGATAAAGTACAGCAGCTCCTGGGTGCGGCCCACGGCGAAGGAGGGGATGACCACGTTGCCGCCCTTGCCCAGCGTCTCGTCGATGATCTCCGCCAGCTGGCCGGTATAGCTCCACACCTCGGTGTGGTTGCGGTCGCCGTAGGTAGACTCGGTAAGCACATAGTCCGCACTGTCGAAGAACTGGGGATCGCGGATGATGGGCTGATCCACGTTGCCGATATCGCCGGAGAACACCACGGTGCGCGTTTCATCACCCTCATGGCAGGTGAGCTTGATGCTGGCGCTGCCCAGCAGGTGGCCAGCATCGATGAACCGGGCGGTGACGCCCTCCACCACCGGGACCTCCTGGCCGTACTCGCAGGTCTGGATAAACTCCCGCACCCGCAGGGCATCGGCCACGGTGTAGATCGGCTCTACCTCCGGACGTCCGGCGCGCTTGTTCTTGCGGTTCTGGTACTCCGCGTCCTGCTCCTGGATATGGGCGGAGTCCTGGAGCATAATGTCCAGCAGATCGGCGGTCAGGCGGGTGGTAATGATCTTACCCTGAAAGCCGTTTTTGATGAGCATGGGGATGCGGCCGGAGTGGTCGATATGGGCGTGGGTCACCAGCACCACATCAATGCTGCCGGGGTGAAAGGGCAGCGCGGTGTTGTCGATCTCGTCCCGGCCCTGCTGCAGGCCGCAGTCCACCAGGATATGCTTGCCGTTGACCTCCAGACAATGGCAGCTGCCGGTAACGCACCGGTCAGCGCCGTAAAAACGCAGCTTCATGGCGAAAACTCCTTCTCTTTGATAGTACCGTCAGTATACCACACTTTTCCGCGCTGCACAACCGCAAAGCGGCACGACTGACCGATAACTGTTCACAGAAAATCTTTTTGCATTAGACAAAAGAGTGTGGTATACTCTACTGGTATAATTATGTACGATTATCTTTTTACTTAGAAAGGATACAGAATATATGGGACTGTTTACCAAGGTCTTCGGCACCTACAGCCAGCGGGAGCTGAAGAGCATCTACCCCATCGTGGACAAGATCACCGCCCTGGAGGACGAGTACAAGCAGCTGACCGACGCCGAGCTTCAGGCCAAGACCCCGGAGTTCAAGGAGCGTCTGGCCAACGGTGAGACGCTGGATGACATCCTGCCGGAGGCCTTTGCCGCCGTGCGGGAGGCCGCGGACCGCGTGCTGGGTATGCGCCCCTATCCCGTCCAGCTGGTGGGCGGCATCGTGCTGCACCAGGGCCGCATCGCCGAGATGAAGACCGGCGAGGGCAAAACGCTGGTGGCCACCCTGCCTGCCTATCTGAACGCGCTGACCGGTGAGGGCGTTCACATCGTCACCGTCAACGACTACCTGGCCAAGCGTGACTCCGAGTGGATGGGCAAGGTCCACCGCTTCATGGGCCTTACCGTGGGCCTGATCATCCACGACATGAAAAAGGAGGAACGCCAGAAGGCCTATCAGGCGGACATCACCTACGGTACCAATAACGAGATGGGCTTCGACTACCTGCGTGACAATATGGCCCTGTACGCCAACGAGCAGGTCCAGCGGGGCCACGCTTTCGCCATCGTGGACGAGGTGGACTCCATTCTGATCGATGAGGCCCGTACCCCCCTGATCATCTCCGGTATGGGCGAGAAGTCCACCCAGCTGTACGACATGGCCGAGATGTTCGCCGCCCGGCTGAAGAAATTTGTGGTGGTGGAGAGCGATGACAAAGAGGAGGAAGCCACCGACATCGACGCCGACTATGTGGTGGACGAGAAAGCCCGCAGCGTCACCCTCACTGCCCGGGGCGTGAAGAAGGCGGAGGAGTTCTTCCACCTGGACAACCTGTCCGACCCGGAAAACAGCACCATCGCCCACCACATCAACCAGGCCATCAAGGCCCACGGCATCATGAAGCGCGACGTGGACTATGTGGTCAAGGACGGCGAAGTGGTCATCGTGGACGAGTTCACCGGCCGCCTGATGTTCGGCCGCCGGTACTCCGAGGGACTGCACCAGGCCATCGAGGCCAAGGAGCACCTGTCCGTCCAGCGCGAGAGCAAGACGCTTGCCACCATCACGTTCCAAAATTACTTCCGCCTCTACCGCAAGCTGTCCGGCATGACCGGTACGGCGCTGACGGAGGAGGAGGAATTCGCCACCATTTACGCGCTGGACATCATCGAGATCCCCACCAACCGCCCCATCGCCCGTATCGACAACGAGGACAGCGTGTACAAGACCGAGAACGGCAAGTACCGCGCCGTCATCCAGCAGGTAAAGGCGTGCCACGCCAAGGGCCAGCCGGTGCTGGTGGGCACCGTGTCCATCGAGAAGAACGAGCTGCTGGGCAAGATGCTGACCCGCGAGGGCATCAAGCATAACCTGCTGAACGCCAAAAACCATGAGCGCGAGGCTGAGATCGTGGCCCAGGCGGGCCAGTTCGGCGCCGTCACCGTGGCCACCAACATGGCCGGTCGTGGTACCGATATCATGCTGGGCGGCAACGCCGAGTACATGGCCAAGAACGACCTCCGCAAGGCCGGGCTCACCGATGAGCTCATTGCCGAGGCCACCGGCTACGCCGAAACGGACAACCAGGAGATCCTGGACGCCCGGAAGCTGTTCGCCGAGAAGCTGGCCCAGCACAAGGCGGAGATCGCCGGCGAGGCCGACAAGGTCCGCGCCGCCGGCGGCCTGTTCATCATCGGCACCGAGCGCCATGACTCCCGCCGTATCGACAACCAGCTCCGCGGCCGTGCCGGCCGTCAGGGCGACCCCGGCGAGACCCGCTTCTACATCTCCCTGGAGGACGACCTCATGCGCCTGTTCGGCGGCGACCGCGTCACCGGCATGATGGAGCGCATGAACATCGACGAGGACACCCCCATCGAGAACAAGATGCTCTCCCGCGCCATCGAGCAGGCCCAGACCACAGTGGAAAGCCGCAACTTCCAGGCCCGTAAGTCCGTACTGGAGTACGACGACGTGATGAACAAGCAGCGCGAGATCATCTATGGCCAGCGCAAGCAGGTGCTGGACGGCATGGACGTCAAGGGCATCATCATGGGCATGATGGAGAGCGCCATCGGCCACCAGGTCCGCAGCGCCTTCATGGGTCAGGAGCACCTGGACATGGTCCAGTGCAAGGAGCTTCTCCGCGGCTTGGAGGGTGTGTACTTCACCAAGTACACCGTAAAGATCGACGAGAGCCAGCTCCCCACCCTTACCGAGGACGATTTCATCGATATGTTCACCAAGGCCGCCGCCGACTTCTACGAGAAGAAGGAGCAGGAGATCACACCGCCCGTCATGCGTGAGCTGGAGCGCGTGGTGCTGCTGCGGGTGGTGGACGAATACTGGATGGACCATATCGACGCCATGCAGGACCTGCGCCAGGGCATCCGTCTGCGGGCCTACGCCCAGACCAACCCGGTGGACGCCTACAAGAAGGAGTCCCTGGAGATGTTCGAGGAAATGATCGACGCCATGAAGGAAGAGACGGTGCGCCGTCTGTACTCCGTCCGCCTGCGCCAGAACGAGGAAGTCAAGCGCGAGCGCGTGGCCAGCGGCATGACCGAGAACGTGGGCGGCGACGGCACCGTGAAGAAGCGCCCCACCAAGGTGGTCAAGGTCGGCCGCAACGACCTGTGCCCCTGCGGCAGCGGGCTGAAGTGGAAGAAATGCACCTGCAAGGAGTACCACTCCTGATTTCGGCCTATGCTTCTCCCCTGTACGCTGCCTACGGTCGCACGGCGCCAGCCAAATCAAAGATTTGGGCCGCCAAAGTGCCTGCGGCAGCGGGCTGAAATGGAAGAAGTGCACCTGCAAGGAGTACCACTCCTGAGTAACTTCAAACGACACCCGCTTCGCTGGGCTGTCGTTTGAGCGGGCTGCGGCCTGCTGCAGCGCACGACGTGCGCGTCAAAGTCGCGCACGCGCACGTTTGCAGGCCGAGAAGAATTTTCGGCGACGTACACGCCGCCGCCGAAAATGGATTTGATTTTATTTGCGTCTGCGGACGCAAACTCTGCGAGGCATTGTAAAATGACGGGCGGCGGCTGAAGCCGCCGCCCGTCTCATCTTAATGTAGGAGGCGGCGTCCCCGACGCCCCGTCCCCCTCCGGAAGGAGACACTATGTTCCACATCCACACAAAAAACGATCTGGTCTATCTGGCCTCTGATGTGTTGGAAAACGGCGCCGTCGTCCACGGCTTTTCCACCCGAAAGGGCGGTGTCTCTCCCGCGCCCTGGGACAGTCTGAACCTGGACGACCGCCGGGGCGATGACCTGGCCAATGTACAGGAGAACTTCCGCCGTCTGTGCACCGCGCTGGACACGGATGTGCAGCGGGCAGTGCTCAGCCGTCAGGTGCACCGCAGCGACGTGCGCCGCGTCACGGCGGTTGACTGCGGCAAGGGCCTGTGGCAGCCCCAGGACTACGACAGCGCCGACGCCCTGGTGACGGACGTGCCGGGCATCCCCCTGATCGTGTTCTCCGCCGACTGCAACGTACTGCTGCTCCACGACCCGGTGCGCCGGGTCATCGGCGCAGCCCACGCCGGCTGGCGGGGCACCGCCGCCGGCATCGCCGCGGAGACGGTACGCGTCATGGCCGAGGATTACGGCTGCGACCCGGCGGACCTCCGCGCCGCCATCGGGCCGGCCATCGGACCGTGCTGCTTCGAGACGGACGGCGACGTACCGGAGGCCCTGCGGGCCGCACTGGGTGTGGCGGCGGAGCCGTTCATGGCATGGAACGGCAGCAAGTGGCACATCGACCTGAAGGCCGTCAACGCCCTGTGGCTGCGCCGCGAAGGCGTTACGTGTATCGACATCTGCGATCACTGCACCGCCTGCCGCCCGGACCTGTACTGGAGCCACCGGAAGACGGGCCTGCGCCGGGGCGAGCAGGCCGCGCTGATCGCTCTGCGGGAGGATACGCTATGAAACGTGCACTGCTGTGCCTGCTGCTGGCGCTGACCATGCTGCTGGCCGCCGGCTGCGCCGACTGGGAGGTCACCGAGGATCCCCTGGGAGAGCTGTCCGACTTCTACCAGAATGAAAACGAGGAACCGGAGCCGGAGCCGCTGACCGCCTTTACCCTGCCCTATATCGCCGGCGGCACCCTCGACCCCGTCCGCACCACGGACACTATGCAGCAGACCGTAGAGTCCCTGCTGTACCAGGGGCTGTTCGCCCTGGACGAGCAGTTCCGGCCCCAGGCTGTCCTGGCGGACAGCTGGACATATGATGCCGCCCAGCGCACCTGGACCATCCGCATCAAGGCCGATGCGGCCTTCTCTGACGGCTCCGCCGTCACGGCGGCCGACGTGGCCGCCACGCTGGAGCGCGCCCGCACCTCTGAGCGCTATGCCGCCCGGCTGCGGGACGTGACCTCCGTGTACGTCCGGGAGGACGCGGTGGTCGTCGCCCTGTCCGCCCCTCTGGCCACACTGCCCAGCCGCCTGGACATTCCCATCATCAAAGCAGGCACCGAGAACCGCACCGCCCCCACAGGCAGCGGTCCCTATCTGTTTGCCAAGGATGACACGGGCGCCTATCTGACGGCCAACAACCGCTGGTGGCAGGACAGCAGCGTTCTGCCGCTGTCCACCATCCGCCTGCAGCACTGCAAGGATCAGGACTCCGCCCTGTACGCCTTCTCCTCCCGTGAGGTGCAGCTGCTGACGCTGGATCTCACCGGCAGCAACAGCACCGGTGTCTCCGGCGCCGGCGACTACGCTGAAGCGGCCACCCCCGTTATGCAGTTCCTGGGCATGAACACCCGGCGGGAGGCTCTGTCCGACCCGGCCCTGCGCCGGGCCCTCAGCGCCGGCATCGACCGCGAAACGCTGGTTTCCTCCTGCCTGCTGGGACAGGGCACGGCGGCCCAGCTGCCTGCCTCCCCCGCCTACGCAGGCTACGATACCGCGCTGGAAACGCCTTACGACACCGCGGCCTATAACCGCCTGCTGAACGCCGCCTTTGGCGAACAGGCGGAGGATGAGACACCCCTGACGCTGACGCTTCTGGTCAACGAGGAGAGCAGCTTCAAGGTCTCCGCCGCCCAGGAGATCGCCATGTACCTCAATACCGCACGCCTGACCGTCACCGTGGAGGCTGTTCCCTGGGACACGTTCCTCGCCCGGCTGGAAAGCGGTGACTTTGATCTCTATTACGGTGAATGCCGCCTGACCGCCGACTGGGACCTGACGGCCCTGTTGTCCACCGAGGGCAGCCTCAACTACGGCGGCTGGTCCGATGAGACTACCGACCGGCTGCTGCAGGCCTATCGATCCAATGGCGCCGACGCGAACCTGGTGGCCCTGTGGCAGCAGCTGCTGGACACCGCCCCCTTCGCCCCCATCTGCTTTAAGTCCGTATCTGTTGTCACCACCGAGGGCGTGGTGCAGGGTCTGTCCCCCACGGAGACGGCCCCCCTCTCCCCCCTGGGCGGCTGGTCCGTCCGGCTGGACGCATAAAAGGAGCGTATGCCATGTCACAAGTCACCAAGCGGGCGCTGGAATCGTCGCTGAAAAAGCTGCTGCTGGAAAAGCCCCTGCACAAGATCACTGTCAGCGACATCACCGATGACTGCGGTATCAACCGCATGACGTTTTACTATCACTTCAAGGACATCTATGATCTGGTGGAGTGGAGCTGTCAGGAGGACGCCAGCCGCGCTCTGGCGGGCAAAAAGACCTATGAGACGTGGCAGCAGGGCCTTTTGCAGATCTTCGAGGCCGTGCAGGAGAATAAGCCCTTCATTCTGAACGTCTATCGCTCCGTCAGCCGGGAGCAGGTGGAAACATACCTCTACCGCCTGACCTACGACCTGCTGGAGGGCGTGGTGGAGGAGCAGGCCCGGGGAATGTCCGTCCGGCCGGAGGATAAGGCCTTCATCGCCACGCTGTACAAGTATATGTTCGTAGGCCTGATGCTGGACTGGATCAGATCCGACATGAAGGGCGATCCCCACCTGATCGTGGAACGGCTGGACCAGGTCATCCACGGCAGCGTCGACGCCGCGCTGGCGCGTCTGCGTACCGACAAGCCCTTATCAAACGAGGCCAAATGATAAAAAACTGAACACCTGCCGCCCCGGTGATAAAAAATTTATCACCGGGGTTTTTCTGCTTATTGAACAAATATTCATTCAGATGTATGCTTTCATCATCAAAGGAAAACATACACTGGATACTTGAAAGGAGTTTATTTATGTATTATTCCAGCGGTAACTATGAAGCCTTTGCCCGTCCCAAAAAGCCCGAGGGCGTGGACAACAAATCCGCCTATATCGTTGGCAGCGGTCTGGCGGCCCTGACCGCCGCCTGCTATCTGGTCCGCGACGGCCAGATGAAGGGCGAGCACATCCACATTCTGGAAAAGGGCAATCTCCCCGGCGGCGCCTGCGACGGCTATAAGTTCGAGAACCTGGGCTACGTCATGCGCGGCGGCCGCGAGATGGACAACCATTTCGAGGTCATGTGGGACCTGTTCCGTTCCATCCCCTCCATCGAAACGGAGGGCGTCAGCGTTCTGGACGAGTACTACTGGCTCAACAAGGAGGACCCCAACTACTCCCTGTGCCGCGCCACCGTTGACCGCGGCCAGGACGCCCATACCGACGGCAAGTTCGACATCTCCGACAAGGGCGCCATGGAGATCATGAAGCTGTTCTTCACCCCCAACGAGGACCTGCAGGACAAGAAGATCACCGATTTCTTCGATGACGAGGTGCTGAACTCCAACTTCTGGCTGTACTGGCGCACCATGTTCGCCTTTGAGAACTGGCACAGTGCGCTGGAGATGAAGCTGTATATCCAGCGCTATATACACCACATCGGCGGCCTGCCCGACTTCACCGCCCTGCGCTTCACCAAGTACAACCAGTATGAGTCCATGATCCTGCCCATGGTGAAGTATCTGGAGAGCCACAACGTCCGGTTCCATTACGGCGTGCAGGTCACCAACGTGGAGTTCGACTGCTCCGATCCCGCCCACAAGCTGGCCAAGCGCATCGATGTCATCGAGAACAACGAGCCCGGCGCCATCGACCTGACGGAGAACGATCTGGTGTTCATCACCAACGGCGGCTGCGTGGAGAATTCCTCCATGGGCAGTCAGGATAAGCCCGCCGCCTACAACACCGAGCTGAAGCCCGGCGGCGGCTGGGATATGTGGCGCAAGATCGCCGCACAGGACCCTGCCTTTGGCCATCCCGACAAGTTCTGCCATGACCCCGAGCAGACCAACTGGATGAGCGCCACCGTGGAGACTTTGGACCAGAAGATCATCCCCTATATCAAGAACATCTGCAAGCGCGACCCCTTCACCGGCCATGTGGTCACCGGCGGCATCGTCACCGTCAAGGACTCCTCCTGGCTGATGAGCTGGACCATCAACCGCCAGCCCCAGTTCCGCGACCAGCCCAAGGACCACTGCCTGGTGTGGGTGTACTCCCTGTTCACCGACAAGCCCGGCGACTATGTGAAAAAGCCCATGCGGGCGTGCACCGGCAAGGAGATCTGCATGGAGTGGCTGTACCACATCGGCGTGCCCGAGGATCAGATCGAGGATCTGGCGTCCAACAGCGCCAACACCGTACCCGTGATGATGCCCTATATCGATGCGTTCTTCATGCCTCGCGCCTACGGCGACCGGCCCAATGTGGTGCCCGACGGCAGCGTGAACTTCGCCTTCCTCGGTCAGTTTGCCGAGACGCCCCGCGACACCATCTTCACCACCGAGTATTCCATGCGGACCGGCATGGAGGCCGTCTACACCCTGCTGAACGTGGACCGCGGCGTGCCCGAGGTCTGGGGCAGCGTCTATGACGTCCGCGACCTGCTGAACGCCACCGTAAAGCTGCGGGACGGCAAGAAGGCCACCGACATGGAGCTGGGCCTGATGGAAAAGCTGGCCGTCAAGAAGCTGCTGGGCAAGATCGAAAACACCGATATCGAAAAGCTCCTGAAGGAATACCACGTCATCTGACAGCCCCCAGCTCACCCCCAAAAAAAGAAAGACCGGCTCTCGCCGGTCTTTCTTCTTTATTCTCATGCGTCGGCGGGGTAGGACCGCCGCGGGAGAAACTCAGTTCTCGCGCTTTTTAGCGGTCCACGCCATGCCGGTCACGGACAGCACCGCCGTCACGGCGTAGATGCCCATGCCCGCGTCAAAGGTCTTGGGGGAACCCTTGGTGGTATCGGTAGTAGTGGTGGAGGGAGAATAATAGTAGTAGTTGTTGGACGGCTTCTGCTCCTCCGGTACGGTGTACTCGCCGGACGACACCTTTTTCCCGTTGACCGTCACATCACCCACACCATCGGCAACGGTGATCTTGACATTCGCGTTAATGCCGGTAATCTCGCCGCCCTTGGTTACAGTCACCTTCTTGCCACTGTTGGCCGCGGACGCGATCGCCGCGCTGCCCACTGCGTACATGGTATTCTGGCCATCCACCACGGTAGCCTGCGGCGCATTGGTCTCACCCATCAACGCCGTCACCATGGCATCAGACACGAACGTACCTCCGGTAACAGTCAGTCTGTCCTTATTGTTGGGGCAGAACCGATATGTGTTTTCCTGTGCAAACACGCCATTAGAGATGGTCACCTTTGCACCAGCTTTGATGTCAATCACTTCGTTGGTATCCGTTTTGAAAGTAAACTCACCGCCGTTGATGTTCACTGTGCTCGTATCGCTGGCGTGTATCTCACGGGCAAACTTACCACCATTGATGGTCAATTTGCCATTACCGGCGCAACTCACATCCGTTTTGAAATCTCCATCATTGATGGTCGCGGTACCGGTCTGCACAGAAACGCCTCGTGCGAACGTACCGTTGTTGATGACCAGCGTACCACTGCTGTAGAAGTTTCCACCAGCGCTGAACGTGCCACCGGCCACGGTCAAACTGCCCTTACTTTCAATACTGCCGCTGTAATTCCCGCTGTTTATCGTGACCGCTGCATAGGGATGAATCGTCAGGCCAATGCTCATATTACCGTTGAGTACAGCCGTACTTTCAGAAATAGTCCGGCTCACGGTAGCCTTTATCTCACCGCTGTTGGTATTCGGCGCGGACGCATCATTAGTATACTCACTGTAGCAAATAGCAGAGCAGTTCTCACCCTCAATCACGCCCGTATTGCTGCAATTCACAATCTTCAGTTCATGCCCTTTTGAGTTCACCGACACAATACCTGCGGTCATAATATTCTGTCCCGCATTTGTCGAATGGACCGAACCATTATTCACGCAGTTTTCAACGATACCACTGCCGCTGTCACTGACATTGAACACAACACCTCCGACAAATGGGCCACTGATCTCCCCATTGTTCGTACAGCCGTTAATGGTAAAATTCGCCCCTTGGGCATATACCACAATACCGGCAGCCCCGTTTACTGTATTGCATTTAATCTCGCCATCGTTCGTACAGCCATCAATGACCACATTGGCGCCATCAATTTTAACGGTAATACCCGCTGCCTTGCTGGTACCTGTTACATTCGCTTTATTGATGCAGTTGATAACTTTGCTTGCACCGTCCAATCGTGCGACCACACCCGCAACATCAGACCCGTTGATAGTGCCGGCCACCGTCAGGTTCTTGATAGTCGCGTCCTTAACCGCGCCGAAGAAACCGGCGTAGCCGCCGAAATCGGGATTGAGATCACTTTTGATGCCATTGATAGTCACCGTCTGGCCGTTGCCGTCAAAGGTACCGGCAAACTTATTAATTCCGCTGCCCTTTTGTCCGATGGGCGTCCAGTCCGTCACAGTGATGCTCGCGCCCAGTTTGAAATACTTGCCGCTGTACACTGTACCGCTGTTCACGTCCGTGGCCAGCTTATTCAGCTCCGCCTCGGTCGTGATCATGTACGGGTCAGCCTCCGTACCGGAGCCTGTCCAGACTCCCTCCGCCGCCCATGCGCTTGTGCACAGGCCCAGCGCCATGACCAGCGCCAGAATGGTTGCCAACAATTTCTTCATGTCTCAAACCCCATTTGTTTTAGATTTCCGCAGGACGCATCGTTTTAAGATCATTAAAACGCAAATGCAGAGGTACCTCTGCGGATAGTCAGATTATAGCACAGTCACGCCGTTTGTCCAGCCTTTTTGTGGAAAATTTCCGTTTTTTTGCCATTTCCGGTAATGGAAATCGTGCAAAACACCCCCTGACGCCCAAAAGAGACGGCAGTGCCGTCTCTTTTTGCGTTCAGTTATACTCCCGCACCACGGCGGTGACCTTGCCCAGCAGCGTGGCCTCGCGGCCGTCGATGGGCCGGTAGTTCTCGTTCTCCGGCAGCAGCCACACCTCGCCGTTCCGGCGGCTCAGCCGCTTCACCGTGGCCTCGTCCCCCAGCAGCGCCACCACGATCTCGCCGTTGTGTGCCGTGGGCTGGCGGTGCACCACCACCAGGTCGTCCGGCAGAATGCCCGCGTTCAGCATGGACTCGCCCCGCACCCGCAGGGCAAAGTACTCCCCCTCGCGTCCGCCGGTGTCGAAGGTCAGATAGTCCTCAATGCACTCCTCTGCCAATATGGGGCTGCCCGCGGCCACGCTGCCCACCACGGGGATGCGGTCCGCCGCCGGTGCCGCCTCCTCCTGTACCGGCGCGCCGTCAGGCATTTCCCCCTGCATGGGCTGCGCCAGCGTCAGGGCCCGGCCCTTGCCGGCCCCCTTGGTCAGCACGCCCAGCTCCTCCATGTGCTTCAGGTGGAAATGCACCGTGGACGGCGATTTCAGTCCCACCGCCTCGCCGATCTCCCGCACCGAGGGGGGATACCCCTGCTCCCGCAGTGCCTGGGCGATGTAGTCGTAGATCTTCTGCTGCATTCTGGTCATCTTCGCCATAGCCGTGCCCCTTTCACGCGCCCCGTGTCGGCGCAGGTCCGTTTTTTGTATGTGCGCCGCGTCCGCTGTTCTTCCGGCTCTATTATATCACACCCTTTCGCGCATTGCAACATTTGTTCTATTTCTTTTTGCAGTTTTTTCTGAGGCTGCAGCAAAGACGACCGTGAAGTAATACAAAAAGCAATGAAAGAAATCCCGTTTCAACGGGCATTTCACTCTTGACAAGGACCGACGGTATATAGTATAATGATTTTCGCTGACACGGTGACATAGCCAAGTGGTAAGGCAAGGGTCTGCAAAACCCTCATTCCCCGGTTCAAATCCGGGTGTCACCTCCAACCAAAACTCCCGAAACGCCTGTGTTTCGGGAGTTTTTTCATGCCCAAAAGCCGGTTTTAGCCTTGTTTTTAGCCTTATGCGGAGCGCACTGCCCGTTGAAACCGTTGAAAAAGGAGGGGGACGGAAGCTTCCGTCCCCCTCCTGCGGTATTGGTTCTATTCTATGCAGGCATCTCGTCCGTCCGTGTCGTTTAGCCCAGCTTTGCCCACGTCAGGGGGCCGACGATGCCGTCCACACCCAGACCGTTGGCCTTCTGGAACGCCAGCACGGCGGCCTTTGTCTTGCTTCCGAAGATGCCGTCCACGCTGCCGCAGTCATAGCCCAGCGCGTTCAGCAGCTCCTGCAGCTTGCGCACCGCGTCTCCGCGGGAGCCGTAGGACACCGTGGGACGCCCGACGACGGTCGTCGTCTCCACAGGCATGGCGGGGCTGACGCCGTAGAGCTTGCCCCAGGTGAGCTTGCCCACGATGCCGTCCACGCCAAGGCTATTGGCCTTCTGGAAGGCAGTCACAGCCGCATAGGTCTTGGCGCCGAAGATGCCGTCCACGCTGCCGGAGTTGTAGCCCAGCGCGTTCAGCTTATCCTGCAGCGTCTTGACAGCGTCGCCGGTGCAGCCTCTATACAGCATAGGCATATCGGGTACCACTGCCGCCGTGGGGGCGTAGTAGTAGCCGCCGCCGGTTGCCGGGATCGGACCGGTTTCCAGTACACGGTGGCAGACGGTGCATTCCTTATGCTTTGAGCCGCTTGTGGTAGCTGTTGCCGGGGTATCGATAATCCATTCGCCTGCGGTATGAGCCGATTTCGTGCTTTCGATAATCACGCCACAACCTGCAACTGTACATTCATGCCAGTGGTTAGTATCATCAGACTTCCATTCTGTGCCTGCGGTATGTCCGGGAGCCGGAATCTTCACACTGGTTTTATCGGTAATTTCTACCGATCCTGTTGCATCTGCGA
>ERZ857480.26126-NODE-40169-length-27106-cov-9.9933_pt1 | contig 27106 bp, 26 predicted proteins | sample MGYA00519767_ERZ857480 | MGnify/ENA primary metagenome ERZ857480 (study PRJEB31778, sample SAMEA3449210) | human gut metagenome | biome: human gut; feature: human-associated habitat; material: faeces | place: United Kingdom | collected 2010/2012 ...
CAGTGTATACTGTTTACGTAAAAGGTTGTTTTTGATCATACAATCATTTTACCATATCCTGCATGCTTTGTGTGTGCAGGATTTTTTTGAACAAAAAAGACGGAGCAAAATTCCGTCTCGTTTCATAGGCCGCCCCTTAAAGAAAGAGGGCTGCGCCCTAACGGTTATTTTCCGTTAATGCGACAGCCCCTTGCACCGTACAGCAAACAGGCGAAGGTAAAGAAAGCCCTCGACCGCGCGATTTCCTACTTATCCAAGCAGCAGAACCAAACCGGAGGCTTTACTTTTTGGGGTACCGATAACTCCGAAAGCTGCGCACAGGCCATCTGCGGACTGCTTGCCTGCGGGGTGAACCCGAATACGGACAAGCGTTTTGTGAAGAACGGCAAGAGCATTGTGGATGCCCTTTTGACCTTCCACGATGAAAAGACCGGAGGCTTCCGCCATGTGAACAAGGCAAGCGGTGGTTTTCAGCCGGTGGTCGACCAGATGGCAACCGAGCAGGCCTACTATGCACTGGCATTCTTCTATCAGGATGTCCCCGCCAAGACGACCCTGAGCAAGACCGCTAAGAGTGGAAGCAGCAAGCTGAAAGTGACCTGGAAGAAAGCCGCCATCAATACCGACTATGTGACGAAACGAGGCGGCAAGACAGCTGCGGTCAGCGGCTATCAGATCGTCTGCGCGACCGATGAGAAATTTACCAAGAATGTGGTCAAAACCACCGTCAGCGGCAAGAGACTGTCAAAGACTGTAATCGGACTCAAAAAAGGCAAGACCTATTATGTGAAAGTCCGCGCGTATAAGACCGTAAACGGAAAGAAAATCTACGGACAGTACAGCAGCGTAAAGACGCAGAAAGTATAAGGCGGGCAAGCCTTTTGAGTAAAACGGCGGCAGTTACACTGCCGCCGGGGAAAGAATCTGAGAAAGATTTAATTTTTGAGGCAGCCGATGGGGACAACGCAGACACCATCTTGACGACGATATGGTCTTTCGTATACCCCATCGAGACAAATGAAACAAGATTTTTCCGACGATTGGCGAGAAATTTTTCCGACGATTGGCGAAGAATTTTTCCGACGATTGGCGAAGAATTTTTCCGACGATTGGCGCGCAATCGTCGGCATGTTGTACCAGTCAAGAAAAGTAGACGCTTACGTCCTAATCCTTATTTCTCTTCTTGTCCCGATTGCTGCACCAGCTCCGCGAGCCCTGCGCGGATGATGGCTTCCACCTGCGCGGGTAGTTCTGCCAGTTCCTGGCGCGACATATCTTTGGTCTCGATCGGCGGGTGTACCAGCACGTCGATATGCTGCCCCTTGGTGACGGCGCCATGATCCTCAAAGGTGTGGTAGCCGCCGTTTAAGGTGACCGGAACGATCGGCACCTTGGCTTTGGTCGCCAGCTTGAAGCTGCCATGCTTGAACTCGCCCATCTCCGAGGAGCGGCTGCGGGTCCCCTCCGGGAAGATAACCAGAGAAAATCCCTGCTTGAGGTATTCGACGCCTTCGTTGATGGTCGCGAGCGAGGCTCTGGCATCGCCGCGGTGAATATAGATTCCGCGGATGCGCTCGACCCATTTGCCGAAAAACGGGATTTTTTCGAGATTATCCTTGGCGATGAACGCGACCTGATGATTTTTTACGATATACAAAAAAGTCAGAATATCTGCGTAGGACTGATGGTTAGCGATGAAAACGACAGGACCGTTCTTAGGGAGGTTTTCCTCGTGAATGACACGGATATCAACCTGCATGCGCTCGACAATATGGTTTGACCAGATTTGGCAGGCTTTTAGAATCTCCGCCTGCTCCGTCTTGACATCGCCCTCTGCTCTCGCCTTTTCGATGGCTTTTTTGTTCGGTCCCAGCTTTGCCATACCGCCACCGATGATGGAAAGACCGGATATATTATCAAATAATTTCAAAATGAGTTCCTCCGTAAATTGATGATGTGGATCGCGCGTGAAGCGCTGCAATTATTATACACATTTTGCGCGTCGGACGCAAGGCTATCAGCGAAAAGTAAATTTTCATCAAAGCGCCTTGCGATAAAGTAAATTTTCGCGGGGATGCTTGCAAATCCGGCGGGAATCCTGTAAGATGTAAGATAAAGCAAAAAAGGATGAGAGGGGATTCTATGCATCGTTCAGAAAAACATCAGATATATACCGCGGGGCTGATTTTGAGTGCCTGCGTTTTGTTCGCGGTCGCGGGATGGATTACATACCAGGTAGGTACGGTTTATGAAACCATGCCAACGCCGGCGGATCTTATCATACAGAATTTTTTCTTTTCGCTGCGGGGGCCGGTGCAGAATGTGATCGTCTGCGCGCTGACGCATCTGTCAGATACTATGACGATCGTGCTGTTCTGCCTGATTCTGCTGCTCTTGCCGAATCGAAAAACCTACGGCTTGCCGGTCTCGCTGGCCTGTCTTGGAGGTGTGGCAGTCTATAAGCCGATGAAGCATCTCGTGCTGCGTGCGCGGCCGGATGAGGTCTTTCATTTGGTGACACAGGGCGGCTATTCGTTTCCGAGCGGGCATTCGGTGACATCCATCGTTTTTTACGGGTTGCTGCTTTATTTGATTCAAAAGCATTGTCAAAATCGAAAGCTCAAAACCGCGCTCAGCTGGGTCTGCGGAATTCTGGCAATCGCAATCGGACCGAGCCGCGTCTACGTCGGCGTGCATTGGCCGACGGATGTGCTGGCGGGCTGGTGCATCGGTGGCGGCGTGCTGCTTATCGCGATTCTGATTTTACAAAAGCTCGAACGCCGCAGTGCGATGCGAGGCTGACACCTGGCGTAAAAGTGTGCGCAAAAATCCCTGATCCACAAGTCCGAGAGGGCAGCAGGCAGGGATTTTTATTTTTTTCGTGGGTTTTGAAAACCTTTCTTGTATTATAGGGCAAAGGGATAGAAAGGAGGGCGGCAGATGCGAGAGAACCGGACACAAAAATCAGATGCGGAGAGCGGCAGAGGCGCAAGGTTGGACGTATCGCGTGTCCTGACCGAATATCGCGGTTTGCTTTGCTATATCATCCGGCCGATCGTCGGGGACGAAAATTTGATAGAGGATTGTTTCAGTGAGATCAGCGAAATCATCATACAAAAATACGACGCGTATTACGATGAAAACAAGGGGTCGCTGACAGCATGGCTGACAAAGGTCGCGCGAAACGGCGCCTTGAATTTCATCAAAAAACGGAAGCATCAGATTTTAGCAGGAAGTGAAGAGACCGCGGCGTTGCTCGAAAGGCGCGGCGATGCAGCAGAGGATCACGACGCGCCGGAGGCGTTCCTGATTCGCAGAGAAAATCTGCAGGAGCTTGCGGCAGCGCTGCAGGGACTGCGGGAGAGTGAGAAAAAATTGATTCTCCGGCGGTATTACTATATGCAGCCGATGGCGCAGATCGCGGCAGAGACGGGAATGAGCCTGCGCGCCGCGGAGGGGAAGCTGTATCGCATCAAGAAAAAATTGCTCGCGGACATCGAGCGGCAGCGGAAAGGGGGCAGCACGCATGTGGAATAGGAAAAGCACGAAAAGAGACGAAAGTGCGCAAAAAGCGATATGTGATCATCGCGATACGATTGCGAACGAAACGTGCGGCACCGCAAGGATGCCGGATGATGCGATGCTGGAGGCACTGCTGCGTGCGGAGTTCGACAAGGACGCGCATCATACGGACGCCGCTGCCGGATGCGTGCGGATCTATGCCGCGGATATCACGCCGTTTCGGGATTTCATCACGAGAATTATCGCAGGTCTGGTGCTGGGAAGTATTACGTTGAACTTTTTAGGTCTTGCGTGGAGCTTGCCGCTAGTCGGTTCGATTTTAATCTACAGCGGTATGCGCGGGCTGCGCTGTGTGAACCGCTGGATGCGCGCGGCATGGATATTTTCACTGGTCGCTCTGCTGTATCACAGCATTGTGATCTTCGCCTGCGCGTCTCCGCTGTACGCTGAAATCGCCGGATGGAACAACTGGGCCGGCGCGGGAATAGAGCTTGCATTGCTTTTTTGTATGGGGAAGGGTATGCGGGCTGTAAATCGCGGCAGCACTGCGGGTACAAAACAGGCAGCAAATCCGACTCTGCCGATCATACTCTGGAAACTGGCTGTCATCGCGCTGACGCTGCTTAGCAGCCGTATCGGACAGGGTTACATGACCGTTCTTGCGATCGCGATGCTTGTGCTGTTTATCTTAACGCTGCGCAGTATTCTGAAGCTTGCGGACGCGATCCGGGACAGCGGCTACGAGATGGAGGCGGCGCCTGTGCGCGTCTCCGAAAAACGCCTGTGGGTGGGGCTGGCAGTGTTCTTCATAGCTGGCTTGATGGTCTGCAATATCGCATTTCATGATACACCGGTGGACTGGCAGGAAGCCGGGCTTGCAAGCCAGACGCAGACGCAGGCAGAGCTGCCGCCGGAAGCGGAAACAGAGGCGGCAGGAGAATCGGATGCGCAGCAGGGGCAGGCGGAAAAAAATCATGCGGCTGCGATGCGTGCGCTGCGAGAAAGACTGGAAGCCAAGGGTTTCCGCGCGGATTTACTCGCCCAGATCGCGGACGAGGATCTTGCGGATTTGCAAGGCTGCGAAATTCTGAACGTTCGCGTCGTCGATTACGATGAGGCGCAGAATGGGGAGCGTTCCTCAAAAATGCAGGGCAGTATCATCTATGTGCAGACCGCGGGTGTAGAGGCAAAAGCGTTTTTCCTCTATGCGTATCTGGATACGGGAATCCGAAAGCCGCATTCGTGGATCGCAGACGGCGCAAGCCTCCTGTCTAATCATGAGTGGGACGGGGCATACGGCGGCCGCGTCTTCTGTGAGCGGGGCGGCAAGCTGCTGACGGCAGTGCCGCAGGTAGAGAAAGAGACGATTGTCACACCTTGGATCGGGGAATCGACGATGACCAGAGCCTATCTTAAAGCGCGGTACTCTTATCCGCTGTTTAGCCGGAACCAGCGCGGTTATCTGTATGTATGGATGCGTGACGCGCGTTATGCTTATGGCATGAACGCTGAGGTCTATGCCTGCAGGCCGGGGATCCAGCTGCCGTATCGGGAACTGCCGCCGGTTGACCGCAGCGGGACGCTCAGCTTCGGCTCCGCGCCGAAGGATCGCATCCTTTCCCTCTATACCTCTTACAATGCCTTTGACGAACTCGCGCCGTATGTGGACGATGTCGAAGCACTGTTTCAGGAGCTGGGCATCGGGACAGAGTGAGAGAGATAAACGACACCCTATTATACCCTTTACTTTAAGGGTATAATAGGGTATAATTTTGTATAGAATATCACGAATAAACGAGAGGTGTGCCATGGAACAATTCGAAATCCAAGCCCGGGCGGCGGAGCTGGAGCAGCAGATTGCAAATTTGCCGGCTGGTTCTATTACGAAAAAAATAGTGAACGGAAAGGCATACTTCTACCACCGTTGGACGGAGAACAAGAAACGGCGGGAGAAGTATATTCCTACGGATGAGTTGGAGAATTTCCGTGCGCAGATTGCGCAGCGGAAGGAATTGGAGCAGAGGCTAAAAGCGCTAAAAAAACAAATGCCTAAGACAAAATCCGCAAGCCTCTCCGCATTTACCACAAATATCCGCACCGGCGAAACCCTGCGTTCCTTTGCGGCATCTGTTCTCGGTTATCGCAGGCGCGCGTGCTTCCGGCAGCTGCATGAGTTTGTCTACGGCGAGCCGCAGGACAAGGTATTCATTCTCTGCGGTCTGCGCCGGACAGGCAAGACCACCATGATTCGTCAGATTTTTGCGGAGATGAGTGATGCAGACCTTGCCAAGTCGGCATTTATTCAGATCACCGCCAGGGATACGTTGGCGGATGTAAATCGAGATCTTAAGCTGTTGGAAGCACAAGGCTTTCGTTATGTGTTTCTTGATGAAGTGACGCTGATGGAGGATTTCATCGAGGGCGCGGCGCTGTTTTCTGATGTGTTCGCGGCATGCGGCATGAAGATCGTGCTCTCCGGCACAGACTCGTTGGGCTTCCTCATCACCAAAGAAGAGCAGCTTTATGACCGCTGCATCCTGCTGCATACGACATTCATTCCATATCGAGAGTTTGAATCGGTCCTCGGCATCCATGGGATTGACGAGTATATCCGCTATGGCGGCACGATGAGTCTCGGCGGCATCCACTACAACGAGACATCCCCGTTCGCTAACAAGGAAAGCACTGACGAATATGTGGACACCGCCATTGCCCGCAACATCCAACACTCCCTGCGCTGCTATCAGTATGGGGGGCATTTTCGCCATCTGCACGATTTATATGAGAAAGGCGAGTTGACCAGCGCTATCAACAGAGTTGTAGAGGATATCAACCACCGTTTTACGTTGGAAGTGCTATCACAGGATTGGAAATCCCATGACCTCGGCATTTCCGCCAGCAATCTGCGGCGGGATCGAGAGAATCCAACGGACATCCTCGACCGCATCAATCTTGCAGCTGTTACCGACAGCCTGCGAAAGCTTTTGGAGATTCGCAATAAGGCAGAGCGGACTGTAGCACTGGATGATATTCACGCGGTGCAGATCAAAGAGTATTTGGATTTGCTGGATCTGACGCGGGATATTGATGTGCTGCATCTGCCGGATGTCAGCACAAAGTCCAAACGTACAGTGATTGCGCAGCCCGGTCTGCGTTACGCGCAGGCGAATGCACTGATCCAAAGTCTGCTTTTGGATGAAACGTTCAGTGCCCTGTCTCTGGCAGAACGCACCGCCGTGCAGCAGCGTATCCTGACTGAAATCAAGGGACGAATGCTGGAAGATATCGTCCTGCTGGAAACCAAGCTGGCAAACCCCAAGAAGCAGGTATTTGTTCTGCAATTCCCCGTGGGCGAGTTTGATATGGTGGTGTTTGATCCGGAAGCTGGCTCCTGCCGGATTTTCGAAATCAAGCATAGCGAAGCCCCCGCACCGCAGCAGTATCGCCATCTGATAGACGAACAAAAATGTACCCAGACAGCGCATCGCTACGGCCCAATCACCGGAAAGTTTGTCCTCTACCGAGGGGATAACCAGGAGATCGAGGGGATTCAGTATCAGAATGTGGAAGAATATCTGAGAACCCTTGTACCATAACGATGCAATCGCAGTGCGAACGCCGCAGTGCGATGCGAGGCTGACACCTAGCGTAAAAGTGTGCGCAAAAATCCCTGATAGACGAACAAAAAGCGGGTAAGATTTTTCTCACCCGCTTCATGAGCTTACGCTTTCTTATTATGCATGTTATGCATGGAAATATCGTATAGCGATATTTCCGAGATCACGAAAAAAGCACCTCACCTTGTTTATTTCTGTCTTCTTATTCTGCGTTGTCTGCCTGTGCTCTTTCTTTTTTTAGCTTTTTGTCAAACAGTAAGTATACCAGAATGCCTACGGCAGGTACTGCAAGTCCGATAACGCAAGTCAGCGGATCTTCGAAGAGTGTGTTGAGCATCATCAGGAAGAAGATTGCAATGGTTACATATACGGTAGGCATGCCGCCCCATACTCTGTAAGGTCTTTCGGCATCCGGCATTTTCTTTCTCAGTACAGGTACTGCGATAATAACCATGACGTTAAACAGCATATTGCTGAATACTACGAGCGATGTCAGCTGGTTCAAGTCTCTCAGCCAGATCAGCACGATTGTGATTAAGCACTGGCACAGAATTGGCGCTGTAGGTACGCGGTATTTCGGATGCAGTTTTGCAAACGATTTGAAGAAATGTCCTTCTGCAGCCATTGCATAGTATGTACGAGGAAATGCGATAGCCATACCGTTGATGGAACCGAGCTGTGAAATCGTCATGCCGATGATTACGATAACGCCGCCGAATCCGCCGAGCAGTCTCTTAGCGACTTCGGTACCGAGATAGAAGCTTTCACTATCGATGAGTGAGCGAACTTCGTCAGCAGGGATTACTCTGTAAATCGCATAGTTAAAGAGCACATACAGCAATGTGATTCCGCCGATCGCGATGATAAGGGAAAGCGGAAGATTTCTCTTTGGATTTTTCATTTCTTCGGATACGGTATTCAGGTTAATCCAGCCTTCGTATGCCCAGAGTGTTGCTAAAGTCGCAAACGCAGTCATTCTTATGAAGCTCGAAAAATCAAAGCTTGTTCCTTCCGGTAAGATTGCCAGATCAGGAGAAACGTCGCCCATAAGGAACGCCGAAATCATGATGATCGCAATCGGTATCAGCTTTGCCACCATGGTAAAATTCTGGAACATCGAACCGGCCTTTATGCCAAGCATGTTGTATGCGGTGAACGCAATCATAAGCGCTGAAGCTACCAGCTTTCCGGTTGTTCCCGTCAGACCGAATATTGCGGAAAACGCGAGTGCGCCTGCTGCCAGTGAACCAGCACCGCTTAAGAGCCAGCTGTTAAATCCGTTCAAGAAGCCAACAAGCGGATGAAAAGCAGTGTTCAGATAAACGGTCATTCCGCCCGCCTTCGGAAGCATAGCGCCCATCTCAGCAAAGCAAAGACCGCCAAGCATCGTGATAATACCACCGATTACCCAGCAAAGCAGCGACAGCCCCATGCTGAAATCTGTACGCTGAAGCACATATGAGCCAAGATAGAAGATTCCGCCGCCGATCATGATACTTCCCAGCATACTTACGCCGCCAAACAAGCCTATTTCCTGTTTAAATCCAGCCTTTGATGTTTCTGTTGTTTTGTTACTCATCAGTTTAAACTCCTTTCGTAAACGATTTTACCATTCAGAATAGTTTTTAACACCTTGGTATCTTTGATTTCTTCTTCAGGGATATCAAAGATATTTTTGTCAAGGATAACCATATCTGCATATTTTCCCTTTGTGATGCTTCCCTTGCGGCCGTCGTCATAAGATGCATAGGCGCCGCCCATGGTATAGGCATAAACTGCGTCGTAAAGCGAGATGGCCTGTTCAGGAATCCATCCGTTTTCCGGGTTTCCCGCAAGATCCTTTCTTGTAACTGCGCAGTAGAGCCCTTCCATGACGCTCAGACTGATCACAGGGCTGTCTGAGCCGAACGCCATGTGAATGCCAAGATCATGCATGGTCTTCCACGCATACGAAGTCTTTGTTTTTTCTTTGCCGACTCTCTCTTCCACGATGTACATGTCAGTGTCGATAAACGCAGGCTGGATGTGTGCAACGACGTTGAGCTTTTTGAATTTTTTCAGAAGGTCGTCTGTGCTGATCTGACAGTGAACAATCGCATGCCGCATGTCAGCTCTCGGACAGTTCATTTCTGCATATTCAATGGCATTCAGCGACATTTCCATAGCACCGTCTCCGATTGAATGAAGCGAAGCCATCAGACCTTTTTTTTGCGCTGTCAGGAGAAGTTCGTTGAGCTCATCCTGTGACATGGTTGCGATTCCTTTTGTTGACGGATCATTGAGATAAGGATCTCTCATAAAAGCAGTTTTGCCGCCGAGCGAACCGTCGATCAGAAGTTTGAGACTTCCGATTCTGCACATCGGTGAGCCATAATTTGTTGTATATCCGTGCGAAAGGAATTCGTCCAGGAGATCCTTGTGCGCAAGCAGGCACTGTGCGTAGATTCTTACAGGAAGTTCACCCGCATCCTCAAGTTCTCTGTACGCTTCGAGCACTTTTGGATACTCCCCTACAGGAAGTGCCTCGAAGTCATCTGTGTGCATAGTCGTGATTCCATATGACAAGGCATCTTTTCCGCCTGCAACAAGCATTCTCTTGACATCCGCAACTGTCAGTTCAGGAAGCGCATCATAAACCAGGTCTCTGGCAGCCTCCGTAAAGATACCCAGCGGTTCTCCGTCATCATCGAAAGCAATCGATCCGCCCGGAATCTGTTCTGTATCTCTTGTAACACCCATAACCTCAAGGGCCTTGCTGTTGACTGCAATTACATGACCGCAAGCACGGGTGTAAAACATCGGAATATCTGTTGTAATCTTGTCAAGATCGTGTCTGTTTGGATATCTTGTGTCTTCCCACTCGTTAGTATTCCAACCTCTTCCCTGCAGCCATGTAAGTCCCGGATGTTTCTCAAGAAATTCTCTGCCAAGTCTGATCAGATCATCCATGCATGCGGCACTGTACAGATTTACCTTTTCCAGGCTGTATCCGTAACTCAGGAGATGACAGTGGCTGTCGTTAAATCCCGGCAGCATCATTTTTCCTTCCAGGTCGATAAGCTCGGTGTGTTCGCTTTTTAGAGGCAGTATTTCCTCATTTGAGCCTACTCTGATAATAATTCCGTCTTTAACCGCAACAGCTTCTGCTGTCGGTTCAGATGTATCCATCGTGTAAATACATCCGTTAAAAAAAATAGTATCCACGTGTTCCTCCTCCTCAAAGGTTGTGTATTTTCTGACAATATATTATAATACAATATACTTTGTGTCAATATCTTTTCTATAATTATTTTGGCTGATTTTATTGACTTACGTTCCATACGTAATATAAAATAAGAAGGCGATATGAATATGAATAAGTATCGCGATCTGATTATACTTTTTAGGAGATATGGAAAATGTTAAAAATAAAGTCATCCAGTGAGCAGATATATGATTATATCGTTCACGAAATTGAAATTGGTAATTATGAATCAGGCAAGAGACTCTCAGAGTCAGAGCTCATGGAAATCTTCGGAATCAGCAGAACGCCGATTAGAGAAGCCTTGATCAGGCTTGTCGCTGACGGAATCGTCGACAACAACAGCAGAAAAGGGTTTTTCGTAAAGCATCTGGACAGGAAAGATGTATGGGAAAACTATTTCATTATCGCATGCCTCGATTCCTATGCTGCGGTTCTTGCATTGGATATCATTACAGATGATGATATTGAAAAGATGGAGACAATTCTCCTCGGCATGGAGCTTGCCATAAACAGAAAGAATTATGAGCTGTATCATAACGAGCAGTTGGAGTTCCACAATGTATACCTGAGCAAATGCGGAAACAACAACCTTGTTGAACTGATTCTCTCCCTTCAGCAAAAATATGTCCGTACTTCGTGGTTCAGTCAGAAAGAAGTAGATAAGTTCCAGTGGCTTGCGCACGTAAACAAAGACCACAAACAGCTTCTCGAATGCTTCAAGAACAAAGACAAAGACAAACTCGTAGAAACAGTGTTTGCACACTGGGTTTCAAACAAAAAAAGACCAGAGGAATATTTGAAGGAAGAAGAAAAACAAAAAAAATAAAGTTTCTCTGCTTGTAGTTGTGTGGGCAGGGAAAAACGGATGCAATCAAAAAGGGACTAACTTGCAGCCCCTTTACTTTGATTAAAATGCATGTATCACGTGCATGTTTGTATGCGTCTTCCGATATCGTTCCGCGCGACAGTTTGGCGCTTCGCGGATCGCCGCAGCCATGCGGACAAGACTTGTTTTGACGATAAGCGCCGGGCACTGCCGCACGACGAGCGTGCCCGGCGCCTGGCGTCTAGCGCAGGACAGCGCCCGGGTTGCGGTCAAAATAGATGCTCTTATTTGTCGTGCTGAGCGGGATCGCGTAGCAGAGCTTCACATTGTCGCCGAGCAGTCCGAGTTTCACCGCGGCCCTGCCCGCGGAGTACATCACGCGGTTATCGATCCGATGATCCGCGGCAACACAGACCGCAGAGCCAACGGCGATACCAAGGTCTGAAACATTAAAAATACAGGGACTTCCGTGCTTCTTTGTTTCGCCGCAGTTTGTGAAACCGCACATACTGCAGTGATTTAGTCCCATATAGGTGTCAGTACAGCCGATCAGCAAGACACAGGTGCTGTTGTCAACGTTTCCGGCATCCCGCACCATGAAGGCTTCTTCATACTTTGTGCCGAGCTCGGTCAGCTTGTCTCTTAATTGATCCTTTGTTTCTCCGGATACGATCGCGGTCACAATCGTATCTCTGCCGCTCCCCTTCGGAGCTGTTTTCGCGGCGGCGGCCATCAGATCGGCAACCGCAAAAATCGCATCGCGCTCCGCGCTTTGCATGGTCTTTAACATGATTCTAAGATATCCTTTCTATGTGTTTACAGATGTATTCCCAAATATCTCACAAAAGCCTTGCCTGGCGGCACAGCTTTCGCTGCGGCAAGAACCCCGGCAGGGACGCCACGCGTCCTGTCTGTTCTCGCCGGATAAGAACATGATAGCACAAAGAGAACAGAGAAACAAGAGCATCGCGCGCAAGAAAGGAAGGTGCATGAAAAAAGGGAGGAGGAAGGATTTTTTCGTGAAAACCAAAAGCTTTTTGCCGCGCCGCTTGAATCAACTGCAGAATTATTGTATGATATTTTCACACAGCGAAAATCAAGGAGGCGGCAAAGCGCCTCCGCACAGACAGCGTGAACAGAAGGAGTTTGAGGATATGAAAAAAGAACCGATCTTGGTGATCATGGCGGCGGGCATGGGCAGCCGCTTCGGAGGATTGAAGCAAATGGAACCGATCAGCGACAAAGGAGAGATTATTTTGGACTTTTCGCTCTATGACGCGGTCATGGCGGGGTTCCGTAAAGCTATTTTTGTCATCAAAAAAGAAAATGAAGACGATTTCCGCGCGCTGATCGACGAAAAAGCAGGAAAGTACATTGATGTCGCTTACGCGTATCAGGAACTGACGGATCTGCCGCAGGGCTACACAGTGCCGGAGGGGCGCGTGAAACCGTGGGGAACGGCACATGCGGTACTGGCGGCGAGGAAGCTCGCGGATGGTCCGATTGCGGTCATCAACGCGGACGATTATTACGGACCTGGGGCATTTCAGACGATGTATGAATTTTTGGCAAAGGCTGAGGAACAGACAGAGACCGCGGCCAATGCGCAGCGTGAGGCGGCAGCGGCACAGACGAGGCAGGCGCAGCCTGCGCGGCAGCATTACTGTATGGTCGGCTACGAAATTGAGAATACGCTGACCGAGAACGGGATTGTTTCCCGCGGCGTGTGCGAGACTGACGCAAGCGGCATGCTGACCGGAATCACAGAGCGGACGAAGATCCGGCGGCAGGGAGAAAAGATTGTCTATACGGACGATGACGGCGCGGTGCTGGGCGAAATCCCACGCGGACAGATCGTTTCCATGAATTTTTGGGGCTTTCCGGCATCCATGCTGCGGGAGATGGAGGCAGGCTTTCCTGCCGTGCTCGACAAGATCCTCGCGGAAAATCCGCTCAAAGGAGAATATTTCCTGCCCGGCGTGGTGGATCGCTTGCTTCACGAGGGCAAGGCCGATGTCAAGGTACTGCGTTCGCGCGACCGGTGGTACGGTGTGACCTATAAAGAGGACAAAGAGAGCGTTGTCAATGCGCTGCAGTCGATGAAGGATAAGGGCGAGTATCCGGATAAACTTTGGAAATAGTCAGAAACGCCAGGACGAATTTGAGGAAATTTAGGTATGAAAACGGACGAAATCGAAAAAACAGAAAAAACCGCAAGCGGCGATTATCTGCGTATGCTGACCTGCTACGTGATTTGGGGATTCCAACCGCTATATTTTCACTTAAAACCGGATATCGACGGCCTGTTTTTGTTGATGAGCCGCATTTTTTGGGCTGTGTGCTGGTAACAACAGTCGTATTGCTGCGCGGACGCGGCAGAGAAATTTTAGAGACTTTTCGCGACAAAGAGCTGATGCTGAAGCATCTGATTCCTGGCGCGTTCTTCAATTTTTTGGATCTGGCGCTGTATTTGTTCGCAGTCACGAGCGGACACATTCTGGCGACCAGTCTGGGCTATTATGTCGCACCGCTGGTGGTCTGCGCGCTTGGGGTGGTCGTGTTTCACGAGAAGCTGACGTGGCAGCTTATTGCGGCTGCGGCACTGATTCTGACCGGTGTGCTGCTTTCGGGCAGCGGTTTTGGAAACGCGCCGTTGATTTCGATCGGCTTGATGTTCTGCTTTTCGATTTATGCTGCGTTTATGAAAGGCGTCAAAAAAGATGCGGTCGTCTGCACAGCGGTGCATCTGATGCTCGTCGCGCCGTTCGCCCTGCTGACGATCCTGCTGTTTCGTACCGGACAAAACGGTCTCGCGTCGGTGGATTTCGGCACGCAGATTTTTCTCATGGGTGCAGGGGCGGTCATGTCCCTGCCGATCGTGCTGTACGCGAGCTGCGTGAAGCGGGTCCCGATGGTCGTCATGGGACTTTTGCAGTACCTGTCGCCGACCTTCGGCATTGTCTGCAGCATCATCCTGCACGAAAAAATGGGGCGCGGACAATTCATCACCTTTTGCTTCATCTGGGCGGCACTGCTTCTGTTTACCGTCGTGACGAGATGCCGGGAACGGCAGGAAAAGCAGGCAGAAACACAGAAAAATAAAGAAAATAAAGAAGAAAATGGGGTTGCGCTCTAACGAATATTTTCCGTTAATGCGACAACCCCTCCGTAAAGTTCAATTTTCTGCGATGGAATATTTATCCAATTAGCGCAAAAATCAAGTGTGCGGATATTCCGGCAAGCAATCCTCCAATTGTGTGACATATAATTGCATACCCAGTAAGCTCTCTAAATTTGAGTGAGTCCATCATGGCAACATGAGTGCTTAGATAGCCACTCCAGCACATACACATTGCAGTAAATACGGCAATATCATTTCCTCCTGCCAGTCCGTTCTGAATTAGGGTTGGAACCATGCTTATTGCTGCTCCCGCCGCACCTAAGGCAGTAATAGGTACTGCAATACATTCGGGTGACGAAAATCCAAATAATGGAGTTAAAACAAAGCTTAACTTATCTGCGATAACCGGAAGAATACCGATTCCCTCATAAGCTGCGCCGGTGAAACTACCGTCTGCAGAAGCACCGTTTGTAAGCATCATTACAATTGTACAGATAACAAGCACTCCTGGCACAATTGCAACTCCCATTGAAACGCCGTTTTTTCCACCTTCAAGCAAAGCTCCCATGAGGCGTTCGCCTATACCTCCTCGTCTGGAAAACCTTTCATTCATGCTTATAGTGGCAGTTTCATTTTTAACCTTTGCCATTTCAGTCTTTCCGAAGATTTTTTTTGTTTTGCATAACATCAGTCTTGCACTGACAATACTTCCTACAACGGCACCAACATTTCCTACAATGACGGCCTTGATAAAATTCACTCCCGATGGTGCTTTTAATCCTATCATAAAAGTGGTAATAATAAGCCCCATGCCAAAGGCTGTACCGATATTGGTAAGTGCAGGAAGTTGATATTTTTTAAAATATCTTCTAAAATTATCATCCTCTGCAAGCGTAAGAATTGCAGGATTATCCGACAGATAAGTAGTCAAAACTCCGATAACAGCAGCTCCGGGCAGCCCATAAAGAGGCTTCATCAATGGCGATAGTATTTTATTGATAACAGCAAGTACTCCGAATTCTGATAATAAACCGGACATTGCTCCTGCAATTACAGCAATAGCTGTAATATACAGTACTGTGTTAATCAATAAATCATATGCGGTATTCATCATGGTGTTCAGCATGTTTACGAGACCCATTCTGCTACTAAACATCCCCAAAATAAATCCAGCAATGGCTAGAAATATAAGGGGTTCCAAGCTCAAGGCTTTTTTTACTACCAAATCATCATTTACGCGTTCATTGACAGACATTTTTTGCATCACCTTCTTCTGAAGAAACACTTTTACAGATACGTTCCAACGTTCTGTAGTATATTTGCTGGGCCTTTATGAGAGAGTCTATAGATGCAAATTCATTTGGTTCATGTGCCAGTTCTGCTTCATAAGGAAATACAGGTCCAAAACCTACAGCATTTGGAATAGCTCGTGCATAAGTTGCACCGCCAATTGCGAGTGGTTTAGTATCCTTATCACCTGTCACTTCACGATATACATCCATCAGCATCTGAATGAAATCATCGTCTTCTTTAAAATATACCGGCTTCATATGACTTACTTCTTCTACTGTAAATACTTCAGTATTCAATGCCCTATAGACTGCCGTTCTGATTTTTTCAAAGTCAAAACTGGAGGGATATCTTATACTTGCCTTCATCCTTATTGAGCCATCATCACCCATAGAATAAGTTCCAATACTCATAGTAAGGCAGCCAGACTCTCCGTCGCTGCAGGAGATGCCGCATTTTTCACCTTTATAATCATCACCAATTAATCGGCAGAATTCTTTTGTAAAACGTCTGTGTGATACACACTTTCCTTTCTCTGCCAACTTGTCTAATATGCTAATTAGCTGTACTCCCGCGTTGACTCCTTTATCCGGATTCATTGCGTGAGCGTTTTTTCCAAAAACAGTAACGCTTATCTTACTATCACAAATATCTACTAGGCAGTCATATGTCAGCTTCCGTGAAATTCTTTTAATCTCATTCACAATCGCTTCAATATTTTCCTTTTCATTAACTTCAAGTACAGCTCGCGCTTTTGCTGCAACTGCATTCCTTGCTGAACCACCTTCAAACTCGTCAAGTGATATGTCGCTTTTATTAGAAGTAACGGGATGATTATAAATAATATCGATATCATACAATCCCTTTTCACAGTAAATCAGTGGAAATTCAGCATCTGGCACAATAGATTTGCATGGTAGATTCTTTGCGCGTTCAATGTAATATGGGATGTCATTCCAATCTTCTTCTTCATTAGTTCCAACGATTACTCTAATTGTAACATCTTTGGGAATTTTCCCTTCATCATTAAGTTTTTTAACAGCGTACATACATGCCACAAGGGGCCCCTTGTCATCAGAGCTTCCACGGCCATATATTCTTCCATTTATTATTTTAGGCGCAAACGGATCCGAGTCCCATCCTTCGCCTGCGGGAACTACATCGCAATGTCCCAGTATACCTACAATAACAGGGCCATGACCCATGTCCATTTCTCCAACATATCCATCGTAGTTTTTTACTTGAAACCCAAGCTTTTTTCCTATTTCAAGAGTCTTCTCAAGGCATTGGGCTACTGCTCTGCCAAATGGGGCCCCAGGAAAGCTTCCCTCACTATATACTGAAGGAATTCTAACCAGTTCCATTATATCGTATAGCATCTTCTCTTCTAACTGTTTTTTCATTGTGACACCTATATTACCTTTTGTGCTTTATTTTGCAGTCCCAGATACGGTCTCTGGGAGCTCCTTTTTTTGAATATTTGCTGCTTTGTAAATACCAAGATATAATATACCTGACGCCAGGAATCCCAAAAGCAGTCCAAATGGTGAAAAATATGTAATTAGACATCCGATTATCCAGGATGCAGTCCCTGCAATATTGAAAGAATTAACGAGTTTCCAATTGCTTGCCTTTCCTTTTCTGATTATCCAATAATCGGCAATCATTATTCCAGCAACCGGGAAGAAGAGTACGCCTAGTAAGTTGATGAAGGAATCCATTACTTGATCAAAGCCAAGCATTGCAAGGATGGTTCCGATAACACCACAAATTGCTGTTGTTGTAGCTCTTTTGTCATCTTTCAAATTAAATAACATTATTGCGGAGATTCCGGCGCAATATGCATTATTTGTATTTGTAGTCCAAGTTGCAAGAATTAATACAATAAGACCCAGAGAAGGAATTCCGGCCTGTAAAAGAACCAGACTGATATCGAACTCTCCTGTAACCTTTGTTAATACAGCGCCGACTATCAGTAAAATGATTCCTGCAGGACAAAGACCAATGAAACTTGAAGCATACACTCCTCCACGAGATTTCTGATATCTGGTAACGTCGGGGGCAACTGTCATGCCGCAGGATAAGAAACTTAAAGTAAGAAAGATTCCGTTAACCATAGACATTGGCTCTCCTGCTGCAGCTGCTCCCATATTACCGGTTCCAAACTTATTTAAGGCCATAATCATTCCTATAACGAATACAATGAATAGTAATGGTACACAAATTGTATTCAGCCACTTAAGTCCATCTATGCCTTTTACTGCTGTGCTCAGCATAATGATCCCCCAAATGGCTGTTGAGATTACAACAGGAACACTTATGTGGAACATGCTTTCAATCATTACAGAAAAGGCCTCTCCACATACTACATTCTGCACAGCAAACCAGCCGAACTGTGATATGGCAAAGAGGGAGGAAACAAGCAGCCTCGCCCCTGTTTTACCAAAGGATGATTGCGCGATTACAGCAGTTGGACGACCTAAATCGGCACCAATAACTCCAATAAATGACATAATTAGTCCGGAAAGCAAGTAGCCGACCGTACCGGCAATAATTGCGTTTGTCAGTCCCATACCGTCAACAAGCAAGCCTCCCAGCATTAAGCTTGGTACACAGATGTATACCCCTGCCTGAATAAAAGCTACGTCAAGCCAGCTTTTTCTCTCATTTTCAGGAACTACTGAAAGAGTTGTAGTTTCAAAATTTAGTTTAGATTTTTTTTCGTTCATGGTGTTCCTCCTATAATATTTCTAAACAATTTTTAAATATTATAGTATAATGAAAGACGTTGCACCTTAGTTTCATTTCAAAAAATGCTGCATCTTTTTGAAAAATAAATGGCAGATGGCATATTTAATCCGCAGATGCCTTCTACCATTTGTTTTTTAATCATAAAACTGACTATATTTTGTTATTAACGAAATTGTTTCGTAAAATGAGATGTTGTCATCTTCCATATCCAACCACGTTTTTAGTTTATTTATTCTATATCTCACTGTGTTCTCGTGTTGAGCAACATCGAACGCTGTCTTCTTAAAGTCTCCTTTATTTTTTACAAAGGCTTTAATTGTATCAAGAACTTCATTTCGATGTTCGATTGATGTGTGATGATCAATTACTTTTACCACAGAATTGTAATAATCCTTGGCTTCACTTGAATCTGCTGTGGCAGCTACAATGCCGAATGTGGAAACTTCCGGAAACATAAACTCGGTAGTATCTGTGTATTTTGATATTTTATATGCATTACGCGCTTCGATTAACGCATTTTTAAACTGTCTTTTTTCATAGGTTTTGCTTATACCAAGTGCTTGAACATTATAATGATCTCTTATTGTATGCTTTACTGACATTACTTGTTTTTCTAGGTAGTATATATCTTTTGCGCTAACAAGATAGTATTTTATGTAACTACAGTCAATAAATGCGTTACATGCGCTGCTAAGAGCCTTTACTTCAAACTCTCTTTTTCTCATTGGTGATGTTGCATCGCTTCCAAACGCTATAACTTTGATATTGCTTTCTATTCCGGATTCGAAGCTGTTTAAAATTGACAATACATCCTCTTCTGATAAGTTCTCACTTAGAATTTTTTGAATTCTGTAAGCTCTTGACGCATTATAGGTTTCGAGCGCAATGTACTTATTGACTGCTTTCATAATATCTACATATCTTTTTTCTTCTGCGAAGTAAAGGAGCGGAAACCTTTCTGAATTGCATTGGTTAATGATTTCTTTTGTCAACAATTGCAGATTATCTTTGGACACTATGATTAGGCCACTGCAATTTTTGTCTATAAAAGTTTTTACAAAAGCCCATAATTCCGCATCATTACAATCCTTGGCATACTGATGCAAGGATGTAATATACAAATCTCCTGTCGATATACAGTCTAGAGTTACGAATTCCTTGCGTAAATCATTAATAGAAATACTGGTAACGTTCCTGTAAAGTCCATTTTTCCCAGCCAATATCTCCACATCTGCAAACTCCGGTAAGTTTATGACATCTTTCAAAGATACGAACATGTTTACCCCTTCCTACAATGTCAAGTCCTAAATCATTGATTTTATGGGCTTTTTCTTTAAATAGTTACCTCAAGACAAGAGCTAAAAGTGTAGAATAGTCCTTGCATCTTGTGCTGATTCGTTGAAAGCTTTCTGTAATAAAAAGGAACACTAACTAGTGATAAGATATTATATCACTAATTAGTGTTTATGGGTACTCTTTTTATTTTACAGGGGATATTGCAAGAAGAGATTCATCTACAATTTTCCCGTCCTTTAGAATCTGCTTTCCATCAAGCCATATACTTGTATTCAGGCAGATTCCGTCACTGTGAGAAATTGCATTCTGCCCTTTAGGAGGAGCTTCCTCTGCGCTCACGAAGCCGATCCCCCATTCTGTGCAGCCCCAGATTCTCTCATCTTCTACAACATTGCCCGTAAGCTGTGCTCCTGGATTGAATCCATATGCCATATGGGCCATTTTTAACATACCTTCATCATTAAATGATTTTAGCCACTTTTCGAAAACAGCAGCATCACTGCCACCCTCTATTTTTTCGATTTTACTATTCTTTACAGTTAGCCTAATCGGTTCAGAGACAATTCTTCCGAACGGAGGTGTAACAGAGCCATCAAACACAATTGTTCCGTTCACAGTACCGAATTCGGGAATTATATTAAGCTGACCGGGGCACATATGCATACCAGGTACACTTGCTTCTCCATAATCACATGTAAAAACATAGTTAGGGTTAATGTCAAATTCAACATCTGTTCCAGCAGGCGTGGTGGCCTTGACTTTTTTAGCCTTTTTATGCATATCGTGTGCAAGGATTTGGAAATTTTTTAGTGACTTGCAGTCTACACTTCCGATGATTCTTAACAAAACGTCCGGTGTAAAGTCATCCATACAGATATATCTGAGCTTTTTATTGTTAGCTTCTGCAATCGTATACGGTGTTGAGTAAATCATCCACTGATGGTTTAATTCGATCCAAACATCTGCTGCACATACCGCTGCAGCAAAAACGTCAACAGGGATATCAGGATCAGATGCTCGTCCGACTCCAGCAGGAGTAGGGAATGTCGCAACCATGACTCTTCCACCTGCAGCCCTAGCACTTGAAGCAACTGCATTAACCACATCCATACTCGATGAAGTATCACAAGAAATAACAACGTTTTCGCCTTCTTTCAGCTCAAACATTTCTTTAATTAGCTTATCGGCAGCCCTTTGCAAATCGTATTGTAACATTGATTTTACCTCCTCACAAATTCTTGATTTTTATCTGTATTTTAAATATACTACGATTGTGCCTTTAAATCATTGTATATACAACAAATTATCGGATTATTTTTTGAATATAGTGTTTATAATCAAGTTGAACAATAAAATAAAAAATCCATAGCCATGCTTCTGTGGTAGAATGTAGGTGCTATATCAACAATCACCAAAGGAGTCATCACTATGGATCATATACATTCTTCCACAACTGAACACCAAAAAGGGAAACATCTTTCTTACGACGAGAGAATTTTGATTCAGCTCCGCTTGAAAGACAACTGGTCCGCTAACAAAATCGCCAAAGAAATCGGCTGCGCGCCGAACACGGTTCGAAATGAGATACGCAGAGGAAATATCTCCTTGTATCACGGAAAGGTACAGCGTTACAAGGCGAAGGTCGGGCAAGCTGCATACGAAGAGCATCGCCTCGCCTGTGGCAGACGCATGGACAGCCTCGAAAAAGCACCTTTTCTTGCCTATGTAGATGCGCATGTCAGCGAGGATAACTGGTCACTGGACGCTTGTGTTGGAAGAGCCCTTCAAAGCGGCGACGCTTGTTTACTACGCGCATCCGTACACGTCCTGCGAAAAAGGGACGAATGAACGTCAAAACGGCATCATTCGAAGATTCATTCCGAAGGGCAAACGGATTAGCGACTTTGACGCAGACAATATTTCCGGCATCGAAATGTGGTGTAACAGTTTACCGCGCAAGATCTTGAATTACCGCACACCGGATGAGGTCTTCGAAGATGAACTGGATCGTATCTATCGCCGAGCTGCTTTCGTGATATGGGTTTTTAGTTATCAGTGTTCAACTTATTATTGCAATTTACGAAAAGTTTTCAAAAAAACTAATTGATTTTTGTTCATAATACAAAGCGCATATTTTCTCTTTCATTTATAATTCAAAGCATAAGAATATATCTAATTTCCACAATCTTATTCTAATCATTTGTTATAGGAGGTAGCTATGAAAATCGCATATCTAGACATTCTTTATGATGGTACGGACGCCTTTGAACAATTAGCTCATGACCTGAACAGGCATGCACCAAAGGGTGTATCTGTGGACTATCACTATGTAACCGGTACAAATAATCTTGAGTACATCGTTTTTGAGAATCTGGTACTTAATTCAATCGTGATTAAAATTAACGAATTGCGCAATGCGGGATACGATGCCGTAATTGTTGGATGCTTTCATGATCCTGCAGTTGATGCTGCAAGAGAACTTTACGATGATATCATAATTGCAGGTCCGGGCGAAGCATCCATACAAATTGCATCAACACTTGGAAAAAACTATTCTATTATCTCTGTAAGAAGCAAAACCACCGCAAAGATGATGGAAAACATTGAAAAAACAGGTTTAGGTTCTAAGCTATGCTCTGTGAGACCATTGGGTATCCGCGTTGCAGATCTTCAAAAAAATCATGCGTTACTTCGGAAGCGCATGGATGAGGAAATCACAAAAGCCATAGATGAAGATGGAGCAGAAGTAATTATTCTTGGGTGCACAATGGAAACGGGGCAGTATCGAATGCTTCAAGAAAAATTTAATATACCTGTTATTGATCCTGCTATTGCCGCCTTGTTCCATGCAATTATGCAATACAACTGTAAAAAACTATGTGGTTGGACTTATTCAAAACAATGTACTTATGAACGCCCTCCAAAGGATGAAATTAAAAAGTATCTTAATATAGAAATCTAGTAAAACAACTCAACGCAGCGATTGGAAGAAATACTGTCGCTGTGTGGACGATTGAAACAAGGTAAAGATGTCAGTACAACAAAAGGAGGCGAGCGTCTGCACGGCCGTGCATTTGATGCTGGTCGCCCCCCCGCTCGCCCTGTCGGAGATCCTTTTGCTTCATCTGGGTGGCACTGCTTCTGTTTACCGTCGTGACGAGATGCCGGGAACGGCAGGAAAAGCAGGCAGAAACACAGACGGCTGTCGCCGCGGGCAGTAAAACGGGAACACCCTTGAGAAAATAGTGAAAAAATAGTGGAATGTGAGACGGCGGAGCCTTTGCAGATTATTGCAGGGGCTCCGCCGCAAGCTTTTGTAACCGTCAAAGTAAGGCAGCAGCTCGCGCAAACGGCACAAGATATCCCCTCCAAAAAAATCTTATACCCCTTTATGACCTCGGTAAAAGGTGATAAAGGGGTATCACACGGATTCACTGCCAATTTCGCTTTAAGACCTCGCTTTTAAGATACAGTGTGCTCTTTTCCGAGGATTTGATCGGATGGAGTTTTCCGCGCTTCGTCAGATCTATAATGTTCTGTCGGGAGCAGCCCAATATCTCCGCTGCTTCCGCCGCGTTGATGAGGCTTTGGGCAGCAAAGTTTCGAAAATCAGCCGCTGTCAAAGGAACGTTTTTGCCAATCCGGTAGAGCATAGCGTCCGAAACAGTCATATTTACGTCCCATGCGACGCCGTATCCGCCCGGCTGCATCTGTACCTGTTGAAAAAAGTCCGGTTTTTTGAGCAGGACTTGAAATGCTCTTGTCTTTTCAAAATGCTTCTGCAAATCGCATTTCTTTACTGTGCCGTCCCGAAAAAACACTAGCAGGCAGTTGTTCTCGAGCGGCAGCACGTCTTCTATTCTCTTAGAGAAGCGCTTTGTAATTTCTGCCGGAAGCTCCTTTTCATCAATGGGAACAAGGTAGTAATCGTCTTGGGCGCATCGGCCCATTGCCAGCATCAGAAGCTTGTACTCGTCGTATTCCTTTAGATGATTGTCGCGCAAAATCTCGCCAATGTTTTGGCGATCGGTCGGCGTGATGCGCTGCTGAACCCAGAGCTTGCTCCAATAAGAATTGACCGTGGTTTCTCCACGCTTCACAAAGGAGTCCAAGAGCAAAGGGGTTTCCCATATATCCGCATTCTCAGGCAGTTCAATGTAGAATCGCTTTGCCTGCTCATAGTATAGAAGGTAGGCTATGTCCTTCTGCATTTGCGCCGATTCATCTCGAATTGCAAAAATTTTCATATGCGCACCACCTTTTCCAGATCATTTCCCATATCCTGTCCTGAAGCGTCTGAGAGAGGACGCCGTCCAGCCCTTCCATAAGAATCCGCTTGTCACTCTCGTGAAGCGGCATAAGTTTCGGCATTTTATCCTTCGGGATGATGTCAAGGTTAGCCCATGTGGATTTTGAACCGATATAGTTGTTGCAGGGCTTGTCGGCCATTATATCGAACTCTGTCGCCGCAGCATCATCCGGGCAGCTGCAAAGCAGCGAGAGACCATGGTCAAACAAGGGTGCCAGACGAAGTGTCCTTTTCCGGCTGTTGCGCAGCACCTCAATGTTGGCACCGTGGCGATCTCGATTCAGAATCAAATAGTCCACAATCAGCATCTGATAGATATAGTTTTCCCATCCCATACGAGTGCAAAAAGCCAAGACAGATTCATCCGGCAACGCCTCCAGTTCCTTGTAAACATCCAATGCGATCTTTGATTCGCCCGTTGCCTTGAAATCTTCCGAAGCGCAAAGATAAACCTCATGAATCTTGCCGTCTACCGCAACATCCGCATGAATCAGCTGATAGGATAAATGCGGAATTCCGAGTATGGTCAGCAGCCGGTCAACAATCAACTCGTTCACGCATTCATGCCCGATAACCCCGCGCGCTTTATCAAAGTTCGAGAGCTTGTAATAGGTTTTCCTTGCGCCAAGCTCGGAGTATGCTTTCAAAAAAGAACCGGCTGTTCCGGAAGAATTGCGATAGACTGACCACGAGAGATAGGTCAGATCCTGTTTTTCCTTTGTCATTTGCATAAGCACTTCACCTCACTGTCATTGTATATTATCACTTGTCATACGTCAAGTAGTTTTTGAGGAAAGCTTGTATAAGAAATATCGACAAAAATAGAATGGGATACCAACGATTATCAGCCCAGAGCTGATAGAGCATGAAGCAGCACCAAATGCTCCAAAAGGCAAGGTGCCAATACAGGAGAGCGTTTGAGCCGAGGTAGCCGGTTATCACACTTTTTATGTCCGTAATGATGCAGTACAGTGCGTATAAAATGGTACCTAAAAAGTACGGCCAACGTTTTTTCATCGCTGTATGGATACCCCGCCAAATCCGCATTTGGTTTCTTTTTTGTGTTTTCTCATTTCCACTTTCCCTCCTTAGGCTATGACAGAGTGATAAAAAGCATGATAACGATCAGCACCAGCGCCAGCAGCATGACGTAAATGTCAGGAATGCGTTTTGCCATGATCGGAAGAAACTCGCCGCTATCCGCGGCCTTTTTCGCTGCGCGGTGCCAGCGGATGTCTGCCCAGAGCTGATAGAGCGGCCACCAGACGGAGAGCACCGCGAAACAGAGCCACAGCAGGAATAAAGGATCCGTCAGGGTTGGGACAATGCCGCCAGACCAGCGAGGATTCCGCAGATAGGCGCTGAACATGGCGATTGCAGTGCCAAGCGACAGAAACGGATAGTACCACCACCGCAGTTTCATGGCCGCATAGATGCTTTCGGTCTGGACGAGCGGATCGGTTTCGATTGGTACCGGATCCGGCTGCTCGTTGTAATACACACGGAGCGTTTCCCAGTCCGCGGCCGGGATCCAGCCGTCACGCGCGCAGAGTTCGTTTTTCGTGCTCTGCGCAGCTAAGGAGTCGGCGTCGATGCCGAAATTCTGCGGCGAATAGACTGCCGCAAAATGCAGCTCTTTCGGTTCGATCCTGCGGTAAGTCCAAAGCAGGGCGCCGTGCATCTCTTCGATCAGCCAGCCTTTGCGCGCCATTTCCGTCAGCTTTTTTTCAATCCTTTGCTGGTCGTACAGGACGGCATTGGCAAAGCTCCATTTGACCGCACGTTTGCAGTCATTGCGGTTTTCACAATCTTTGTGTTCTCTCATTTCCATGGCGTACCTCCTTTGCAGATACGAGCGTAGTCGGCGGCCTGCAGGCTGAGCCTTTGGTATTCCGCATCCAGCATGCGGCGCCCCTTTTCGGTGATCCGGTAGCTGCGCCGCCGCCCCTCAATTTTGGTCTCGCAGATCATACCCTCCTTTGTGAACTGCTCCAATAGATCGTACAGGGTACCGGAGCCGATTTTGACCCGATCATCGGTCAGATCCCTGACCGAGTCCAGAATTTCAATCCCGCAGCGTTCCTCGCAGAGACACAGGAGGATATAAAACATCTGCTCGGTCAAGGTCTTGAATTTTTCACGCGGCATGGCAGGCACCTCCTTTCGCAGCGGGTTCGCATGGCGTGCGTGATCCGTAAATTTGTTTTCTCGAATATCGAGCTTTGTTACGTCCATTATATCTCGAATATCGAGTTTGTCAAGCAAAAAAGTGCAATTTCACCACAGACGAGTGAAATTGCACGATATGTTTGATTTTTGATTTAGGATACTTACCGCGTGTAAGTAAACAGCAGATAGAGCACCAGAAGGTGCACCGGATAGAAGGCGTAGAAGCCGTACTGCAGGGCTTTGTTTGAAACGCCTTTTTTGCCGTTATAGAGCCAGATCGGAATCAGCGCGAAAACGGCGAAGCCCTGGGTCTGCAGCTCGAAGGTGTGACTGCCGATGGTCAGTGGAATGTACTCTCCTGTAAATAAGATCAGGTTGAAGAGAACCATAAACACCAGCTGCACTGCCCATGAGAAGCGAAAGTCACGGCACAGGTAGAACATAACGACGGTCGCAACGCCGAGCGCGCCGTAGTCGGTAAGTGTGGCAGCGGCAGCCAAGCAGCAAAGCGCGGCCAAGAGGGCGCCGATGATCCATGCTTTTGCTGTATGTTTTTGTTTGGCGTTATCCAGCGCCTTGATGGCAAGAAGCCCAAACAGCAGGGTAAACATGACGTTCTGGTGATACGGATAGAGAATGGTGGAGCCGTAGACCAGATCGAACGGAATCTCAGAGACCAGTCCGAAGATCAGCAGTCTCACCGCGTAATTGCGGAAGTTGGATGTATGGAAGAAGCCTTCCGCGATCTGAAAGGCAAAGATCGGAAACGCCAACCTGCCCAGCCAGGTCATCCACTCATTGCCCGGTACGATGGTCGCCCACATATGGTCGCAGAGCATCAGCGCGCAGGCTAAGGCTCGCAGCATATTGGCGTCCAAAAAACGAATTGATTTTTTCATGATAAAATCCTCCCCTTTTTATGCGCAGCGCGGATTTCACAAGGAAAACGCCGCGAACCCAG
>ERZ857480.80806-NODE-125207-length-26724-cov-10.0000_pt1 | contig 26724 bp, 23 predicted proteins | sample MGYA00519767_ERZ857480 | MGnify/ENA primary metagenome ERZ857480 (study PRJEB31778, sample SAMEA3449210) | human gut metagenome | biome: human gut; feature: human-associated habitat; material: faeces | place: United Kingdom | collected 2010/2012 ...
CACGCCTGCCAGCTGACCAGATCGTTTAAGAGGACGCGGTAAATGGTGCTTCCGCTTTCTGCATCCAATTTGGAAATGATGACATACTGCGGATCGTTTTTCGCATCGCCTGTAAAAGGAACCCGCGACCAGCCTTCTTCGGTCGGAATCGTATACGGCGGGAGTTCTTTTCCCGCAGCGTCTGTTTCGATGAAGGCATAGGATGCACCTTGCGCAAGGTCTGTCTTTTCGCCTTTGACACAGTAGCCGGTGACAGCGGTTTTGTATTTTGTTTCGCCACCCTCCGTTTGTTTTAAGATCGCGTGGTCCCCTGCTGCCGGATTTCCGGAAAGCTCCCAGCCTTCGTTATCCCACTCGAACTTGGTCTTTGTGACCTTCACCGTTTCGTCTTTATAGGTTGGCGGGGTATCTTCCGGTCCGTCATAGGCTCCGTCACCGTTTGCGTCAACGCCCGGCTTGTCGATGACCGTTTTTGTCACATCGCGTTCTTCGGTTTTCAGATCGTCTGCCGTCAGCTTATAATAAAGATAATCTTTGACAAGGTAGCGGCTTGCCGCATACTTGGCAAGGTCGGTATCCACGCCGTCAATAAAGACATCGTTTTCACCGTCTGCTTCAAAGACGTACAGCTTCTTATACACATCCAGTTCGGATACAACGGTCCAGTCGAACTCGTCGATCTTATCTTTTTCATAGCTTTGGATTTCGCCCTTGGCATCATCCACTGATTCCGTACCGACCATACCGTGCATATAGGTCATCGGGATTTCCGGTACGCTTCCGGTCAGCGGATTTGTGGTCTTAATGACATTCACTTTCGTGACGTTTCTTCCGCCCGCCTGGTTTTTTAGAATCACTTCTACATCATAGCGATAGCGGTATGCTTCATCCTGCGTTTCATAGACGTAGGTATAGGTCGTATCCTTTTGCTCCGGGGATACATAGATGGTGCGTTTCACGTTACCCTCGGAGGCTTCACGCTCTAGCATATACCAAAGCTCTGCGCCGGAATCATGCGAATAGGAGCCGGTTTCATAGTTTTTCTTATTCGGATATTCCTTTGGACTCAGCAGCTTCCAGGCAAAGGCTTTGACCGTCTCGACGGCATTTGACAGATGCGTGGAAAGCTTCTTTGGAATGGTGATTTTTTCGTCTGTTTTCGCATCATAGATATCCGGTCCTTCGCCGCCGTCGTTTAGGTTTTCATCGACGGCTGCAAAGATGCCAAAGACTGCGTTACTCAGTTTGGCGACTTTTTCAAACACCGGCGTGAGAATGGTATGCCCGTCTTTTTCTTCTTTTTGGAAGCCGACCAGCGCCTCTCCCTCTTTGGTGATTTCGATTTTTCCTTTGACGCTGTTATTTAACACGCCCATGAGACGGTAATACTTCTTATATGGGAAGTTACTGTTATCATAGGCAGGGTCTGCGTCTTCTGCATGACCGTTTGAGGTAATGAGCTGCGAATAGTTTCCGTCTATGTGCATATCCTGTTCGGTAACGGTAAAGGTATAGCGGTTTGTGACCATTTGATCCAGCTCTGCAAAGCTGTACTGGTCTTTATCCTTGTAAACGACTTTATTTCCGTCTGCATCATAAATGGCAACCACATCTTCATACTTATGTCCGTCTCCGGTATAGTGATCGCCATACTTTCCGGTATCGCCGAATTTCAGAACGCCGTCTTCGATATATCCGAAGTTATGGTTTTTTTCTTGTCCGTCTGTGCCGTACTCTCCGACAAAGTATCCATCCGGCAGCAGCCATTCATAGACTTCATATTTTCCGTAAGGGAGTTCATACGGGATGATGGTTTCGCCATTTTCATCGAGTTCAAAGGTATAGTTGGTACTCTTAGAGTTAATGGACTCTGCGTTTGGCAGAAAGCGATTTAAGATATCCTTGGAGACAGTGCCGCCCGGTCCAAAGGCTTTTTCGTTTTCTTCGTCTGTTAAATCCGGATTTCCTTTATACCGGATGAAAATCTTCGTGCCTTTCAGCGGAATCTGTTTTCCGGTTTCGGAGTCTACTTTCACGATCTTGATCACATTTTCCTTGATCTTATCGCGGATATTCAGCTGATAGCGGTTATTAAAGAAGTCTCCGGTTCCGTTTGCGTTTGCGCCGATGGCATTTGTCCCGTTTGCGCCGTAGCCTGCATACGCGCCGTTTGTCGGTACGCTTCCTTGCGTGCCGTATGGATTTCTTTTTGCGGCTCCGTTATCATGCTCGGACACGACAACGGTGGTACGTTCCAGTACGAATTTCGGATCATCTGCTTTCACTTCTGTGAGTTCATAGGTGCCGTAAGGCAGATCGCGCAGCAGAATCTGTCCGTTGGTGCCGACCTTCATACCACGCCCGCCGTTTAGCGTGTTATTTGCGATGCCGACCCCGCGTGATGCGGTAAAGATATGGGTGCCTTCCAGTGACACCGCCGGAGTCTCGCTTGTAAGATGCACATATTCTATGCCCTCAAAGCCGTCCAGCAGTTTGATCGTCCAGTAGGAGGCTCTTGAGATATTACTTTTATCCGCGCCGAGTGCGGAATCCTTGAACGGATTTTCCTGTTCATTGGATTTGATGATCAGAAGCTCGCCTCTAAATTCATCGTTGACGAAGGTTTCCTGGTCATAGGAGAGATCTTCGTTTGGCGCTGCGCTTGCGCCCTCGGTGTGATTGGTACCATCACCCTTTGTTGTGTTATATGTGAAGGTATATGCGATGTCAGACCATGGCTCACTTTCGTGTCCGAAGTTACAAGCATCGGTTGATTCCGCATGATAGCTGAACGTATATTCTCTGACACCTGCGTACTGGTCCGGGTCGATATATCTACCGTCCGGTCTGGTTTCGGTGATGCGGTAATTCACCGTCACATCCCATTTTCTTGATTTTTCTTTTCCCTTACAGTGCAAGGTCGTAACTGGCGGAGTGCCGCTTGTCTCGTAGTGATCCGGAATATATTCTTTTGTCAGATACGCTTCAAGGTCTGCCGCAGTCTTAAACGGCTGGTCACTAAAGGTACATGCTGTGCCGAAATCATCCAGCGTCCTTACGTCAATGGTTTCCCACGCGCCGCCGCCAATCTTTCTTTCTAAGGTATATGTTGCGTCCAGTCCTGCGCCGCCCATTGGCGTATGGTTATTGCCGTCCCAGCCGACATTTGCATCGACTTTTTCAATCGGCATGGAAAGGGTCGGGAAGTATTCCACTTCCGGCGGCACGCAGCCGTCTGACAGTAGCTCCGGTGCCTCCGCTGATGTAATCATCAGCCAGCCGGAGGTCGGGTCGTTCAGACCGGAAATGAAGCCCTGGGTATGTCCGCTTTTGGTTGCGTGTTCCCAGACGTAGCGGTTATATTTACTGCCGTATTGTTTCAGATATTTTTCCGCACGTTCGGAAACTGCGTCAATATGCTTAACCTCTAATTTCTGACCAAGCAGGGATTTATCTGTGATGGTAATGATGTATTCACCTTTACCAGCCCCAGTATCCTTGTATTCGATCTTGACACCTTTTAATTCTTTTCCCTTACTATCCACCACCTTGTATTCGCCTCGATAGGAGCCTGCGGTGATGGTCTTGGTGATGGTTGCTGCCTTGCTTTCCTCCTCTGTAAGCGGAATTTTGGTCGGTTTTGCGAGACCTCCCGCAATCTTTCTATCAAAGTTCTCACGCTTTTTGATGGTCGAGGCCATGAAGTTGTAGATATCCTTGGCGTTTGTGCCTGCAAGGTTATTTAAGTAGTGGTCTGCCGGAATCTTGCTTGTATATACCCCGGTGCGGTGTCCGGTTTCATAGCGGTTGCCGTTTGCTTTTCGCGCGAACTTCTCGTCGCGCATCATCTGCTGGCATTCCCAGACGAGCATCTGCGATGCCACATACCAGTCGGTGATGGTGTAGGTTTTACCCGGATCATAGTCATGGTACTGCTTAAAGCCCATATCGTACAGCTCGCTGATACTGCTTTCCTTCACCGGCGCCATCATCAGCACCTTGTATACGTTTTCGAGTTGGTATGGGTTTTCAACGCCGCCTTCGTGCGTTCTGTACGCATAGTAGACTGCGGAATCTTTGTACTTCCGCTTATACAGGGTGTTCTCCTTGTGGATAACGCCATGTTCGAGGCAGTAGAGCAGGTAGTTTTCCTCGCCGTTTGCCGTATACATTTTGATCGCCTCATGCGCTTCGGTCGCGCTGCCGTTTCTTTCGAGGCGCGCTTCTTCTTTTTGCATACTACTGTTGTAGCGCACGACATAGATCTGCATGAACTTGCCGGATTTGAAGCGGTAGGCATCGCCGCCGCTGCCGGCGTTTGCTTCGTGCAGCGTGTAGGCAGATGCCGCCTCTGCGGTATCCACCACGCCGAGGTTTGGCACCGCAGGCAGCAGCAGCGCAAGCGCAAGCAGCACCGCCAGCAGCTTCTCTTTGAGAGTTCTTCTTGTTTTCATGTTTCCTCCTGTTTCTCCTTCATATTGTTTTATCGCAAAGAAAACAGCACGACGCATCGCACTGCTTTCGTAAAAGGGTTGAAAAAAGGATGCGGCTTTGTGCCGCATCCTTTTGCTTTACCTGCCGCAAGGTTCCTATACCCGGCAGGTATGTGTGAGTCTGATATTTTTTAGCAATGAAAAAGGCAGCATCTTTCGACACTGCCCTCTCATTTATCGTATGTTTACCAAAGCATGAAGCCTTTGTAGTAGGTTTCCGGTCCTTCGCTCTTATTGAACGCATCCTGCCAGTCTCCCGGCGCGACGCGCGAGATGTACAGGAATCCTGTTTCGCTGCCGCCCTGCTCGACCACTTGGTCGATGTATCTTGCAATGACAGGTTTCAGTCCTGCAATGACGGTTTCCTGTTTGGAATAGATGGAAAAGCCCGCCCACTCGCCGTCGGAGTAGTAGTTTGCCTCGCGTGGTGTTTCGGTGCGGCTGCCATCGTAGTGCCAGCGCGGTTCGTTTTTTGCCGCGTAGTCGATGGCGTACTGGCGCAGCGCCGCGTGAATCTCATCGAGATTCAGCGTTTCTTTCAGCGTGTATGGCTCGGACCAGCTGCCGTAGACCTTCCTGCCGTTTACTTTGCGGTAAGCGCGGACGCGAAACTCGTAGATGCTGTCATCCTGCACCAGTTCGATTTTTACTTGGTTCTTTGCAATCATTGTCGCAGCCAGTTCCGCAACGGTTACTTTTTTGGAAACATATTTTCCGTTTTCCTTAACTTCCATTGTCGTATAGCCGGACGGATACTCTTTTTCCAGCATCGCAAGCCGCTGTTTGTATGTGCCAAAGGTTCTCTTCTCTCCTTCGGCATTGTATGCGTTGCTTCTGAATCCGGTTTCCTTGCCGTTTTTTATCTTGTTCACCTGCGCTTCATAGTCGGTCGCGCCGCGCACCGTTGTGAAGTTGACGGCAATCGCTTCCGTAGAATTACTCGGCGCGTAGGCATCGGTGACTTTCACCTTGGCAGGCTTTGCATAGGCGGACAGGATTGCGCTATACTTACTGTATACGGTCTTTCCGCCGATCTTTTTGTAGGCGCGGAGTTTGTAATAATACCTTGTGCCGCAGGTGCGTCCGGTATTGGTGTAGGTCGCGCTGGATGCGCCTTTCACCGTCGCAATCTTCGCATACTTTCCGGACTTCGACGTTGCCCGGTAGATCTGATAGCCGTCCACGCCGGAAAGCGGCTCCCACGAAAGCCGCAGCTTATCATAGCTTGCGGAAGTTACCTTCGTAAAGTCCACCTTCGCCGCTTTCAGCTTACTGCTCGTCCACTTCACAGATGCAGCCGCCGGATCTGCACTGATGAGCATGATCTCATCTTCCCCATTCTGACTTACGCTTTCCGTCTGCGCCATGGCGGGCATCGCCGAGGCAAGCATTACAGTTGTCAGTACCGCCGCCAAAAGCAACCTAAAGTTCTTCTTCTTCATTTTTCCTGTTCCTTTCCTTTCAGATTTTATCGTATGTTCTGTATTTTTGCGGGAAATGTTCTTCCCGTTTTGCTTATCTATATAGATTATATGCGGCTTTTCTTAGAAATGTTTGCGGAAAAAATATTTTTTTAGAAAAGCCCCTGTTTCTTAGATAGATGCGCGTTTTTTTCGATTTTTTCGGAAGTCGATGCGCGTTGGAATTGCAATCCTTTTCGGAGTTGCGCAGTGGCTGCGCAAAACGATCTCTCCAAGTGAAAATGAAAAAATTGATTATCGTTTGACATTTTTTCTGTCATGGTGTATTATATTAGATAAGAAAAGGATTACCGCTTTTGGTCGGGCGGTCAGTCCCGAAGGTTTAGACCGTCAAACGCTTGTTTGGCGGTCGTAGTTTATTTTTGACTCTTTTTGCAAAGAGCGATGATACCTACGATGAGGATTCCTATCTGAATCATATCAGAAAAAGTTACTGTCATCATAGTACCACCTCCCCTCTATGTAAATAAAGGGGACCAAACCGCCTAGCAGGTAATCCTTGTCTCTATTCTACATTATTTTTTTCTTACCGACAAGCCTCTTTTCTTTCACGCAGCTTCTCAAAGCTTCTTGGAACCAAACTCTTTTCGGAAGTCGATGCACCTTGGAATTGCAATCCTTTTCGGATTTGCGCAGTGGCTGCGCAAGATACTCGATTTGTTCCCGTCACTTGAAAGACCTGCTGAAAAAAAACAGTGCGGAATTTAGGATGAAAGTGCGCATAACGAAATCTGAGATTTCTACGCGCACATGGTGTTCACTCATGAGCGCTGCTTCGCAAGGTGCTTTTGTCTTGATTCCGGAAATATCACACAGCGATATTTCCATGCATAATAAAAAAATAATTTCCCTTTATAAGGAAAACGGTCAAAGAAAAAGCGCATCTGTTTTTCGATACGCTTACTTGTCAGTTTTTTCTCATCCCAGTATTCCCTTTTATTAGACACATTTAACACGTATCATTCAACTAAAATCTGCGCAAAAAGCAAATCCCGCGTCGGCAATCGGTATTTGATCCGACCGCCTGTCACGGGATTTGGTATGATTTTCTTTTTTGGAACTTGATTGTTATGTGTTTTTTACTGCATTTGCGCGTGCTATCTCGCGTTTGCTGCAGTTGCTTTGCGTTGGAAGAACTTGATGATCTCCACAATCGGAATGACTAAGAACGCCAAGCCGAGCGCGATTGCGTATTCCGTCAAGCTGATATGCTCAAACTCAAACGCGTCTGCGAGGAACGGCACATAGATAACCAGGGTCGTCGCCGCGAAGCTGGCGATCGAGGACCAGATCAGCGCCGGGTTCATGTATTTCATATGCAGCAGACTGTCTCTCTGCGAGCGCATGTTGAAGCTATGGAAAATCTCTGCCATCGACAAGGTCAGGAATGCCATGGTCGTTCCGTCCGGACTGGTCGTAATTTCCCAGACACCTGCCTCGATATAGTGACCGATAAAGTACGCCGTAAGCGTGAGTCCTGCTAAGATGACACCCTGATAGAGCATGTCAATACCTAAGCCTCCGGCGAAAATGCCGTCGTCGGTCTTACGCGGTTTTCTCTGCATGATATCCGCTTCCGGACGTTCCATGCCGAGCGCCAGCGCAGGGAAGCAGTCTGTAATCAGATTGATCCACAGAAGATGTACCGGCTGCAGAATGACGAAGCCAAGCATCGTTGCCGCGAAAATACTCAGCACCTCACTCATGTTCGATGCCAGCAGGAACTGGATCGACTTGCGGATATTGTCGTAGATACGACGGCCCTCGGCAACCGCTCCAACGATAGTCGCGAAGTTGTCATCTGCCAATACCATGTCCGCGACATTCTTGGTCACATCGGTTCCGGTGATTCCCATACCGACACCGATATCCGCGGATTTGATGCTAGGCGCATCGTTAACGCCGTCTCCGGTCATGGCTGTGACATAGCCCTTCTTTTTCCACATGTTGACGATGCGCACCTTGTGTTCCGGCTGTACACGCGCATAAACGCTGATATGCTCAATTTCTTTTTCAAATTGCTCGTCATCCATCTCGTTGAGCATCGCGCCGGTGATGGCATGGTGGGTATCATCTAAAATTCCTAACTCCCTGCCGATAGCCGATGCCGTATCGATGTGGTCTCCTGTAATCATAATCGGGCGGATGCCTGCCTCATTGCATTTGGCTATCGCGGCTTTGACCTCCGGCCTTACCGGGTCGATCATGCCCTCCAGACCGATGAAGCAAAGATCCTGCTCCACCGCCTCCGGCGTCAGCTCTGTCGGCATCTCATCGTAAATTCGCATCGCCGCCATCAATACACGCAGCGCGCGATCCGCCATTTGCTTATTGGCTGCCGCGATGTTCGCGCGATCCGCGTCGGTCATCGGCACAGCCTGTCCATCTCTCCAGATCTTCGTGCATTTTTTTAGCACCTCATCCGGCGCTCCCTTTGTATATTGAAGGATCTTTAATTCGTCTTTATCCTCGTGCAGCGTTGACATCATCTTACGGCCGCTGTCAAACGGCACCTCGCCGATACGCGGCAGCGCCATCTCCAGAGCCTGTTTTTCCATACCAAGCTGATGCGCGTAATTGACCAGCGCGCATTCCGTCGGTTCCCCGATCGCGGAATCGCTGCCTTCCTCAATCCGCGCGTCGCTGCAAAGTGCCATCGCGGATGCGAGCAATGCTTGATCATCGCCGTAAGCATCGACAACTGTCATTTTGTTCTGTGTCAGAGTACCGGTCTTGTCGGAGCAGATAATCTGCGCGCAGCCGAGCGTTTCAACCGCCGTCAGTTTACGGATGATCGCGTTCTGCTTGCTCATATTGGTCACGCCGATCGAAAGCACGATGGTCACAACCGCGGCCAAGCCTTCCGGAATCGCCGCAACAGCCAGACTGACCGCAATCATGAAGGTATCCAAAAGTACCTTTCCGTCCAAACTGCCCGCACGTAAAAGGCTGACGGCGAAAATAATGACGCAGATAGCCAGCACCAGCACCGTCAAAATCTTGCTGAGCTGTGTCAGCTTGATCTGCAGAGGCGTTTTACCTTCCTGCGCCTGTGCCAGCGCGTCCGCGATCTTACCCATTTCGGTATCCATACCGGTCGCGCAAATCACTGCCGCGCCCCTGCCGTATACGACCGTGCTGCCCATATAGACCATGTTCTTGCGGTCACCGAGCGGGACGTCTTTTGCCTCTCCCGCGTATAAAACATCGGTGGTTTTCGTTACCGGCACACTCTCTCCGGTCAAAGCCGCCTCTTCAATCTTCATGCTGGCGCATTCGATGATGCGTCCGTCTGCCGGAACCGCGTCACCTGCTTCCAAAAGCACGACATCCCCGACGACCAATTCTTCACTTTTTACCTGTTCGATTCTACCGTCGCGCAAAACCCTGCTGGTTGCCGCCGCCATCTCCTGCAGCGCCTCAATGGCCTTTTCCGCCTTGCTTTCCTGATACATGCCGAGCAGCGCGTTGATAACAACAACCGCCAAGATAATGATGACGTCCGCAAAGCTTTCGCCCGCGTAGAACGAGGTTACGCCGGACACCGCCGCCGCCGCGATCAGGACCAGAATCATCGGGTCTGCCATCTGCGACAGGAAACGCTTAAGCAGCGAATCCTTCTTTGCTTCCGCAAGTTTGTTTTTTCCGTCCCGCGTCAATCTCCGCTGGGCTTCCGCCCCCGTCAAGCCCTTCGCGTTCGATTCGATCGCGGTAAAAACTTCTTTGACACTTTTTAAATAGTATTGCATCTCCAATCCTTTCCCGGTAAGCCGTCATACAAAAAAGACTCCTACCATATAACATCAATTATACGGTAAAAGTCTTACTATTTCAGATACTCGCGAACTGTCAGAATGCAGTTGGGATGACGCAAGTATCGCACCTTTTGATGCCAGTTACTCCCTTTTACATGCATAATATTTTACACATGCGTGGATTGTTTGTCAAGATTTTTTTTGCGTTTATACTTTTCTTGGCGAATCTTTAACGCATAGGCACGCGCTCTTCCGGCTTTGGAAAATCTACAGTCTCCACGAGCGGCTCAAGGCTGAGGTTCTTCCAGATTTTCACGTTCAGTTCCGTCTGGAAGCGCAGAAGCAGGCTCATCAGGATTACCAATCCCAGTGTGATCATCAGATTTTTCATCGCGCAGCCCTATCCTCCCCTCGGCTTGATACATAAAAAAATTGTCTTCTTCCCGTATTCCCAGCGCGGCCGCAGGTCCGATCACGCCTCGAACCGGCGCGCTGACCTTATAAACCCCGTCCGCGCGCGTTTCTGTCGTGACCTCTCGCGCGCTGCAGCGCAGAGCGGCAGCGATCTTCGTTTTTAAATCCTGTACTGCGTCCTCACTGATTTCCTGCGCGCTTTCGGCAGTCTGCCTGAAGCTTCTCACTGCGTACTCCGCCCCCATCACGCGCGTATAGCTCGTCTGATTGGCGGTAAATTGCAGCAAAAACATCATCAAAACCAAGACGGACGCGATTGTCGTCATCATATCTTTCATCCGTAAACCTCCATGGTCTTGAGCATCGCGCGGCCGGAAACCGACTTGAGGCTGTCCGGACTGTCGCCTGCCATCATTTCAAAGATCAGCGCGCCCAAAAGGATACAGCCGATCAGTACCAACAATTGTTTCATCGTCCTTCACCTCACATTCCGCCGGAGCCGCTCTGTCCGCCCCCAAAATTGACAGCGTCCATGATGGCAGTCGTGCCTTCCTCCATGATATCGCTGGCAGTGCTCTTGAGTGAATGATCATCTCCCAGCACCAGTGAATTGACAATGAAGGCACCGAGCAAGATCGTGCCGATAATAATGATTAAGTTTTTCATAGACTTTCCCTACCTTTCTTGTGATCCCAATGTTTGAGATGCAATGTCAGCAAAATGTACATCAAAATAATTTCGTTACGCATGTCCCGTATATCACCCCCGAACAAAAGCACATTCACGATTTTTGCCGCGCTTAGAACAGTGTCTGCAGCGTATCCAGCGTCTGCAGGAAAACAACGACGACCGTAAAATTAATCAACATGGCAAAGATCGCCGCGCTTGACCACAGGGTGATGAGCAGGCTGTTCCTCTGCACGCGTTTCATCGCCGCGGTCACGCGCTTTTCGATCATCATATTTTGAAACACCCGCATCTGGGTTGTCAGCTCCGCGGGATTGATTTCATCAAGCTTCGACAAAATTGAGGCAAAATTTTTGCCTGCCTTCGTTCCTACCGCCTCCGCGAAAAACTCGAAGGCCTCCTGATCCTGCCCTCCGCGGTACAGCGAAAGCATGCCTGCGTACGCCGGTCTCAATCTGACCGCGTGCCGCAGCAGCATCTCGTAAATCGCATCCGCGGACAGAGATTTTTGTTGTTTCACGATTGCCAGATTTTTCAAAATGATACAACTGTCATAAAGCTCGCCCTCCGGGCTTCCTCGCAAACGGCTGCGCAGAAGCATCCCCAATCGCTGTAAATCCTGTCTCGCGCGCCGCAGTCCTGCTTTTCCTTTCATTATGATTCCTCCTTTACAGATCCAGCCTGCCGCGGCTGATAAATCCGTATACCAAAAGTCCGCCGACATACAACATGAGAGAAATTACAAACCAGCTCAATCCGGTTTGGGTCTGAAATTGATAGTAAAAAAACTGCCGCGGTGTCAAGCGAAAGTAGAAGATGGCGCCGATGACCGTCAGCGCGTAGCATAGCGGCGCCAGATAGCGCAGGATCATTGCCGCTTCGTGGTTTTCACGTCCGGCGTATTCATCGATCTTTCGCGCCTGCAGCATCGTATCAGCCAGATCCTGCAGCGCGGCGGTAATTTCCGTTCCCGTCGTCAAAGCAAACCATAGATTAGCCGCCAGGATATTGCCCCATGAGGTTTGCAGGGAAAGACGAAATTCCTCCAACAATCTTGCGGTTTCGACATCGGTGCTGCCGCGATTCAAACCTTTGGATAAAGAAAAAAGCAGCCGCTTTGCGTGCGGTGCTTCCTTCATCGTTCGCGCCGACACCTCGATGGCTCGCCGCATATTCAAATAGCAGATTTTATAGTTTTCCAACAGTTCCGTCAATAAAATTTCACCCTCTCTGGAGGCCGCGGCTCGCTTTCGCTGCAGGATCAGCCGCAGTCCGGCATAAGGCAGCAGCATTACCAGCAGCATCGCTTCCAGGGTCAGATTTAATGAGATCCGATGACCCAGCAACAAAATCACAAGTCCGCCGCAGACCCCGCAAAGCACTAAAAAAGCCTTCAATCCTCTTTCACTGCCGATTCCCAACGTCAGCTGGAGCAGTGTCTTAAGATGATGAGAGAGAAGATCTTCCTTGCCTTTTCCCGTAAGACCGCTCTCCTCCTCGATCACCTCCATGCGCTGCAGACTCTCATACCATGCCGTGAGAGCCGCACGCAGCGCGCATGCGATTTCAATCGCCTCCTCCCAGAACAAGGTCAAAATTCCCGCGGCAAGAAGCAAAAGCAGACAGCCCTCTGTCATGACTGCACCTGCCCTTTCTCCGGCGCGTGCTCCGTGCGATTACCTTCAAAATAGCGTGGATAAACGGTCGATTTTCCCATCAGCGGATTACGCGCCGCGAGTTCCTTGAGTTTGATCTGCATCTCTTCTACCTCCTTTGGATATAACAGTCCTATTTTCTTCTTATCCTCCCCAAAATGCGCGTTCCAATTCCATCTTTCCGTTCGCGGGTCATATTGACAGATGGTATGAATCGCGATACGCCCACTCTCCGGCTCGCTGCAGTATTCCACAATCTGCCTCAGCTTTTTTTTGGAACGATCCGCCTCCTCCTGCGCGAACTCGAACAGATAATGAAAATTCTTGCAGATTTGTCGAATCAGATTTTGTTCGCTGCCCCCGTAACGGCTGCAGATTCTGGTCGCCATCCGGTAAGGCAATCCTACCGGGTCCTGCGTATGAATCGTGCATTTGCAGCGGCGCGTACCGATAGATGTGATTTCCAAAGCCAGACGATAAGCTGCCGCGTCTCGCATTTCTTCAAGCAGTACGTAATCGTTATCGCCGCGCAGCAGGGACTTTGTCAAGGCTTCCAACTCGTTTTCTCCGTCCGCGACAATCTGCATGATCGGCGCTTCCGGCATCAACACATGCCATGGTGTTTCCGGATCGGTCGAGATTGCCAGTCCCTCCAGGCGCGGGTCTTCTTCTTTCTGCCAGATTTGCAAAAAAGTCGTCTTGCCGCTGCGCACCGGTCCGCCGATTAAAATATTAAAACCGACACGAATCATGCCGCGAAACAGTGGGATCGCTTCCTTAGGAATCGTTCCCAGCTCCGCCAAATTCTCCAAGGTAAGCTCCTTGAGCAGGTATTTACGGAATACCATGATATCCTGCTCCGGCTTGGTGCGTTCTCCCGCGTAAATGGTAACGCGTATGCCATTATGCAGGTAAATCTCATGAAACCCTTTTTCCGCGCGTTCCTGCGGGGTGGAAAGCAGGAGCGCGCGCCGCAGCTGCGCGCGGCGGTCACGCGAAATTCTCTGCGGCTGCAGGACACTTTTGCCGTCGATCAGGCAGTAGAGGCGATCTCCGATCAGCTTTGCCGACGAGGAATCCCGATATGCCGGCGTCGCGTCATAGACCCAGGGGGTCAGTCCGGCCAGACCGTAAAGCTCTGCGAATACCCCCTCCGCCGCGTCGCGATACCATGACGGACAGGGGACAGCGCCAAGTCCTTCCTCGCGCAGAATCTCGCTGATGGCTTTCTGATAGTCGAGAATTTCTTCTTCATACCCCATGATCGCGTGCTTTTCGCGCTCCAAAATTCGTGCCTTTTCTTCATCACAGGCGGCGCGCCAGCGTCCTTCCATAATTGCCCGCACACACACGCAGGCCTCTTCAAATGTCTTTTCCATCGCGCCCACCTACTGATACAAGAGCAGGAAACGGTTTCCTTTTGCTGCTAGTTTTTCGAGCTGTGACGCTTGTGTTGCGTTTACCGCGACCTCGATGCTCTGCACGCGGCCGGAATCCTGCAGACGCTCGTTTCCCGCGGAGTAGATTTCCTGATTGTTGCTGTCTTTGACATGAACGGCAATCGCATCGGTCACCGCCTCTCCGCCGCAATAAAAAAAGACGCGGTCGCCTCTGCGCAGCGTCTGTGGATAAGCCGCGAGCCACTGCTCCGGCAATGCCAGGATGAAGGAGTCGGTTGCTTCTCCTGTCATAAATTCCGCCTCTGTGAAATAATTCGCGTACAGTGGTTCACCTGCCGGGATGTACTGTCCTGCCGCCATTCCCTCCAAGCCTTCTACATCCGCTCCGGTCAGGGTTCCCTTGTTCGGATGCTCGATCGGTTTGAAAGTCAGCATATCGGCTGTAATCTTTGTGTATCGCTCCGTGTCTTTTTTTAGTACCGGAATCTTTTGATATCCGAGATTGCTTCTGCCCCACAGCTCCCAAAAAGCAAGCGCGGTCAGAGTTGAGAAGATTAAAATGATACCAATGATACGTTTTTTACTCCATTTCATAGCCTTTCCTTTCTTTGGATACAATAATTTACAGTATCATTATATCATATAAAAAATAAAATTCCAGTACATTTTTTAATTTTTTTATAAAATTTTCAAATTTACCGCCAATTGATAGATAACGACCTTCTGCCAGCGCTTCCAAGTATTGCGGTGAAAGGTTTCCGGATAGGCCTCGCCTAAACACAAATAATCTCGGATTCCTTGTTGATACTTGTCCGGCGTTATCTCAAAGGCCGCCTCCATGGCTCGCACGCGTTGAGAAAGCTGCGCGAGCTCCGCCGCCTTTTTTCCTGTCATATCGGAAACACTTCCGTTTCGCGTGAGACGCTCCCTCGATGGATCTGCCGCATAAAGGGTATCTCTTTCCTCCTCCAATTCTGATAATTTTTTTCGCAAACGTGGCAGATCCCTCGCCGCCCAAACGGCCTGCCGGTAAACGGTATCCGGCAGCTTCAGTCCTTTCGCTCTTTCACAGAAAGCAGATTTTTTGCCGGCCGCTGTTTTTTTTGCCATATAAAAACACCTCCTTTGTCTTACTTTTATCACAAATTAAGACAAAAAAGGTGTTTTCTTTTCTCCAAGATTCCACAAAATTCGTCAAAATTCGACTTTTTACGTCGAAAATATCCGAAAAGCCCTCCTCTAAAAATCCATTCGGTGGAGCCGAGCTTCTTCTTATGCGGGTATCTTCAGTTGACAAGAGCACCTTGCGGAGCGCCTGCCATGAACCGCAGGCTCACGCGCGGAGATCTCTGCTTTTGTGATACGCTCTTGTTTGACGGCACCCGCTCGTGTCTGTTGCCGACAGCGGGGATTCTATGCCTTTCTTGCGCAATGCGGCCGCAGATTCTATGCGCGCTCTTTGAGCAGTGCGGCGATCTTTTCGTTCAGCATATCCAGCGCCACGCGATTATAACCGCCCTCCGGAATGATGAGGTCGGCGAATTTTTTACTTGGTTCCACGAATTGCTCGTGCATCGGTTTTACTGTTGTCAGATACTGCGTCACGATAGACTCCAACGTCCTGCCGCGCTCGTTGACATCGCGGATGATACGGCGTATGATGCGCACATCGGCATCCGTATCGATAAAAACCTTGATGTCGCAGAGATCTCTGAGCTCCTTGTTCTCGAAGATCAGAATGCCCTCGACGATGATGACCTTGGCAGGCTCTACCAGCACCGTCTCATCGACGCGGTTATGGATCGTAAAATCGTAGACCGGCCTGTTGATACTTTGCCCCATCGCCAAACGGCGCACATGCTCGATCATCAAAATCCGTATCAAAGGAATTCGGATGGTCATAATTCAGTTTTTTTCGTTCCTCAAAAGGGATTTCATTGTGCTGCTTGTAATAAAAATCGTGGCTCAGCATGGTGATCTCATTGCTGAATTCGTCCTTGATCTTTTGGATCAGGGTACTCTTGCCGGAACCGGTTCCGCCCGCGATACCGATAACAATGACGTCTTTCATATTCTTTCTCCATTTTAACCGCTGTGTTTGATTCAACGCGCTCCCTGCTGACCGAATGCCGGAATCCAACGTCCTTTTGCTTTTGACTTCCTTCCCGGCCTCCGTTTTACGCCTGTGCCGCCTGCTCGCTCAACGGCGTTTTGTCCCGATCCTCCGCCGTAATTGTCGCGCCGAGATTGACTGAGGCCTTTTCAAGCTCCAGAACCATATTGTTAATCTCCTGAAGTCTGGTTGGCGAAATCTTTTTCGACATCACGCCGCGCGTACTTGCTAAAATATCCTCCAACTCTCCCTCGATGTTTTCCAGCTTCGTTTTGAGCTTTTCGACATCCTCATCATCCAGCGCGTCCTGAATCACCGCGTCCTGACTCAAAATTTCTCCGGTTTCCAGTTCATACTCGGTGTTGCCATTCACCACGATTGGGTCATAGCCGTAGACTTCCTTGACCTTTGCCGCAAAATCAATCTTGGACTGCAATTCGCCATGCACGAGGAAAATCTCCTTCGGCTTGACTTGGAAGCCACCCAGCCAGTCAAGCAGTCCCGCCTGATCCGCATGACCGGAAAATCCCTCAAGGTTGTGAATCTCTGCCTGTACGAGAATCGGCTCATTAAACAGGCGCACTTCCTTCGCGCCCTCGACCAGCGATCTGCCAAGTGTGCCTTCCGCCTGATAACCGACGAATACAATGCTGTTTCTGCTGTCCCAAAGGTTGTGTTTCAAATGGTGACGAATTCGTCCCGCTTCGCACATGCCGCTGGCGGAAATGATGATTTTTGGATGCTTGTCCACATTCAGCATCTGTGAATCCGCAGTGTTTCTGGTAAATTTCAAATTAGGGAAATCGAGCGGATGGTCGCCGCTGAGTATGTAATTTTTGGTTTCTTCATCAAAGACCTGCGCGTTCTTTTTGAAAACTTCTGTTGCCGTCGTTGCCATCGGACTATCGATGTAGACGTTGACATTGCCGAGGATATCGGCGTATTCCGGATGATGCTCATAGAACATATTGAACTGGTAAATCAATTCCTGCGTTCTGCCGACCGCGAAAGACGGAATGATAACATTGCCGCCGCGCTTGATCGTCTTCAGCACAATTTGAATCAGCTCGTCAATGCTGGTTGCGTTCTTTTCATGCAGACGGTTGCCGTAGGTGGTTTCCATGATGACGTAGTCCGCTTTTTTTATCTTGGTTGGATCCCTGAGGATCGGACGGTTTGGTACACCAAGATCTCCGGAAAATACCAGCTTCGAGGTTTTGTCTTCTTCGGTTGTCCACAGCTCGATAATAGCCGAGCCGAGAATATGCCCCGCGTCGTTAAATACAATTTTCATATCGTCATTCAGCGCGATGAGCTGATCGTAGAGGATAGGCTTAACAAGGCGCAGCGCCGCTTCCGCGTCGCGGATCGTGTAAAGCGGTTCTACCGGAGGCTTCCCGGTTCTGGCATTTCTTCTGGTCTGCCACTCCGCGTCCTTTTCGTGAATATACGCGCTGTCCTTGAGCATGACGTCCAAAAGATCCGCCGTCGCATCAGTGCAGTAAATCGCGCCTTTAAAACCGCGCTTCACCAGCAGCGGCAGCCTGCCGCAGTGGTCGATATGCGCGTGACTGAGTACCACGCATTCAATCTCAGTCGGGTCAAAAGGGAACGGTTCCTCATTCATTTTTTCGGTTTCCCTGCCGCCTTGAAACTGTCCGCAGTCAAACAAGATCTGATGCTTGTCCGTCGAAATCAAGTGGCAGGATCCCGTTACGCCAATTGATGCACCACAAAATTTAACCTTCATATTTGAGCCTCCTTTATGCTATGACGGTTTGTCTGTTCTTCCTATTCTTTCTATGTTTTATCTGTAATCCCAAAGCTGTCGGTTCGCCGTCGAAACGGCTGTCGCTCCGGCCTCGATCGCGTTGTCCACATCTTCCTTAAACTCAATCAGTCCGCCTGCCAGAATCGGCGTATTGTGCACTTTGTCCGAAAACTCGCGAATCTTTTTGCAGACCACGCCCGGCATGATCTCCACCACATCCGGCTTGGCAATACGAATGGACTCCACTGCCGTATCGACGGAATGGGAATCCACGATGAAAAAGCGCTGTACGGTCACGAGTCCGATGTCCTTAGCCGGACGAATCATATTGGTCTTGGTCGTCAGAATGCCGTCCGCGCCCTTCAGCTTAATAAAATGCAAACCCGCGCGATCCTTGCCGATGCCCTCCGCGAAATCCATGTGAATCAGCGCTTTTTTGCCGGCTTTATGAGCTCTGTCGATTTGCGCTTCCACCGTCATGATGCTGGAATACAGCAAAAAAATCACGTCAACCTCGGATTTCAGAGCCGCGCTGAAATCCTCCTCAGTTCTCACAGCGGCCGCAACCGCCCTCTTATCAAATAAAGACATTCTCCATTCTCCAGTCCTTTGGTTTTAGACGAGAGTCCGCGTCGCCACAAGGTTCGCTTCCGTTCCGCCTATACCCTTTATTATAATCTCTCCTCGGTGAATTGGCAAGAATAAGCTGTGATTATTTATCTCTTTTACGCAGTTGCGCACCTGTCTTTGGGGAATCGCGCGATCTGTCCGAACCGGAACGAGCCTGCCGTCCGCGGCGGCCATCGTACTTGTCAGCGTCCGTTTTGGCTCTGTCACCTCCTGCCGCGCGTAGGCTTCGCCGCGTTTACAGGTGTTTCCATGTGTCATGCCGTCCGCGTCCACCGTCACGCGGCAGCCCATCGGACATACCGTACAAATGACGACTGTCCCCTCCTCCGCCTGCGTTTGCAGCGGTTTCACGCCCTTTTTCTGCGCCTGAGAAAACTTTTTTGTCTCGCTTTTTGGCGTCTCATCGCCCCTGTTCTCCCGCGAACGGAACGGCAAGTTTTCGTGGTCGCGAACGGAATCTGTGCCACACGCGTTCTGATTCTGCCCTGCAGCGCCTAACGCGAATTTCGCCGCGGCAGTTCCCGCGAGCTCGCCCTCCGCTGACACGAAATCCACCAATTCGTGTACCTTCACCACATTGCCGCAGGCAAAAATGCCGGGAACAGAGGTCTGCCTCGTCTCGTCCACAACCGGACCCTTCGTCTTTGTGTCAATGAGAACGCCGGCTTTTTTGGAGATTTCGTTCTCCGGAATCAGTCCAACCGAAAGCATGAGCGTATCGCAGGCGAGGTATTGCTCTGTGCCCGCGATCGGCCGCAGCCGGGCGTCTACCTCTGAGACAGTCACGCCCTCCACACGGTCTTTGCCGTGAATTTCCGTCACCGTATGCGAAAGCAGGAGCGGAATTTCATAGTCTCGCAGACACTGCACGATGTTGCGCGTCAAGCCGCCGGAATCCGGCATGATTTCGCAGACTGCCCTGACCTTCGCGCCCTCCAGACTCATCCGTCTTGCCATGATCAGTCCGATATCGCCGGAGCCCAGAATCACGACCTCCTTGCCGGGCAAATACCCCTGCAGATTGACGAATTTCTGCGCTGTTCCGGCTGTGATCACGCCCGCGGGCCTGGTTCCCGGCGTGGCGAGCGCGCCGCGCGGCTTTTCTCTGCAGCCCATCGCCAACACAACTGCCCCCGCCTCTATCTGAAAATATCCATCCTTCTGATTGACCGCCGTAACGCGGCGATCCGCGCTCAGATCGATGACCATGGTATCACACAGGCAGGTGATATGCTGCTCCCGCACCATATTTTCATAACGTTCCGCGTATTCCGGTCCGGTCAGCTCCTCATGGAACCGATGCAGACCGAAACCGTTATGAATACACTGTTCCAGTATGCCGCCCAAACACGCCTCGCGTTCTATGATGACAACCTCTCTGGCACCCGCCTGCCGCGCGGCAAGCGCTGCCGCCATCCCTGCCGGGCCACCGCCGATAATCACTACCTCCGCGTATCTCATTGCTTCGCACCTCCGTTCTCGTATGCTTCGCGGGACATAGATTCTGCCTTATCCGCGCGCAATTCCCGCGCCTGTTCGGGCTCGTCAGCAGCTCCCGCGTGCGATTTCTCTGCTTCACTTGCTCCCGCTCCTTTCGTGCGGCCTGTCAGGATATAGGAACCTCCTCCTTTTTTCGTGACCTCTGTCAGCGGTACGCCCCATTCCTTCGCCAGAATCTCGCAGACGGCCGGCATGCAGAACCCGCTCTGACAGCGTCCCATGCCCGCGCGTGTCCTGCGCTTTACCGCGTCGATGTCCTTTGCCGGTGGATTCCTGCGGATTTCCGCGAGAATTTCCCCTTCGGTGACCTCCTCGCAGCGGCAGATGACTCTGCCGTACGCCGGCTCCTTCGCGATCAACGCGTTTTTTTCTTCTAAAGAAAGTTCGCGAAAAGAAACGCGTTCCGTCTGTTGTGGTTTCCATTCCTCCTTACGAACAGGCGCGAGCGCGCCTTCTTCGATCAGTGGAACCGCGAGTCCCGCTCGCTTTGCCAGTGCCGCCCCCGATGGGCAGACCGTCTCTCCAAACAGCAGTGCCTCCGCCAAAAGGCCGATGGCAGGCGCGGAGCTTAAACCCGGCGACTCGATCCCCGCGAAGTTCAAAAAATTCGGTCGCGGACTGTTGATGATAAAATCACCTTGGTCCCCATGTGCCCGCAGACCGGTGAACTGGGTAATTGCCATCTGCATCGGTACATGGTCAAAAAATTCGCTTTCCTTGACTGCCACCGTCTCCAATCCTGCAGCGGTTACTGCCGTATTCCGCTTGTCTTCGATATCCTCTGATGTCGGCCCGAGCAGGATGTTGCCGTCAACCGTTCGTACCGCCAGCACGCCCTTGCCCATCCTGGTCGGCGTGCGAAAAATCGTATGCGTTACCAGATCTCCGGCCTCCTTGTCGAGTAGCTGATATTCTCCTCTGCGCGGTGTAATATGAAAAGAAGTGTCACCGACCATTGCCGCGATTTCGTCGGCAAACAACCCCGCGCAGTTAAGTACAATCTTCGCGCGCACCTGCCTGCCATCCGCGGCTTCAATACAATACCCGTTTTCTCCCTCACTCCATGCATCCGGCTCATCCAACTCCGAAGGAGCGGAAGCAGATTTTTTGCATACGGCTTCTGTGCCGCTGTGAATCGCGGATACCTCAAAATCCGTCAAAAAATCCGTTCCATAATCCATCGCGTGACCAATCGCGCGCAAGGTCAGCTCATAAGGACAAACCACCGCGCCGGTCGGCGCGTCGAGCGCGCAGGTGACGCGCTCGCTCAAATTCTTTTCGGCGGCGCGCGCTTCTTGCCCGCTGATCAGAGAAAGCGCGCGCACGCCGTTTTGTTTTCCCCTCTCCAGCAGAATTTCAAGATTCTTTTGATCCTCTTCACCAAAGCCGACCACCAGCGTTCCGTTTCTTCTATATTTGACTGCAAGATTGCGGCAGACTTCCTCCATCATTTCCGAACCCGCTACATTTAGAATGGCTTTCAGACTGCCCGGTCGCGGATCATAGCCGGCGTGTACAATCCCACTGTTGGCCTTGGATTGTCCCATCGCCGCGTCATGCTCCTTCTCCAGGATTACGACATGACTGCGATACTTCGCCAGATGGTAAGCAATCATACCGCCGACAACACCGCCGCCGATGATGGCGATATCATAATTCTGCGTCTCAGCCGCCTGTGCGGAGCGTTTCTGCCCCACGTGCTGTTCCGTTTGTTCCTTGCTGCTCATTTTGTCATCCTTTCTGTTTTCTCTTATCTATTCTTATATTTTTGGCAACAAAAAACACGCAAAACAAAGGCTCATGGCCTCTGTTTTACGCGTCTCAATCTCCTCTGCGTCGTGTTTTCCTGTTTTGCAAAAACGCGCATAGCCAAATCCGGGATTTCTGCGCGCGGCACTCACGCATGAGTGTCATGCGCAAGGTGCGTTTGTCATAGCTTCCGAAACATCGCCGCGCAATATTTCCTATGTAATCAAAAAAGGTTCGCGTCGATGCTCCGCTGTCTTTGGACTGCTTTTATTCCTCTCCGTGAAAATCAGAGCCCTCTGTCATGTGTAGATGCAGTTTACCCGCCAGCTCGACGAAACGAAAGACCTCCGCTTCCGAATGCGTCGGATAAAAGCATTCCAGCCCCTTGAGCCCCGCTTTTTTGAGTTCCCGCAGCAAGACAGCAAAATTCGTCCAATACGCCGCGGAATCCCGCGCGCCAATGCCGCGGATCTTGCCCGGATGCGCCAGCACCGGCATGCCGCCTGCCTGCAGCAGCAGTGCGATGGCTTCGGTTGTTTTTATCTTTGTTTTGCGGATCGCCTTCACCTGCGGTGATTCAAAGAGTCTTCCCGGCTCCCAAGCGTCTTGCATGCACGGAATCAGCCCTTGCGCGACCCATGCTCGGGCGATATTCGGTTTGCCGACATAACCGCCCTTGCTCGCCGCGGCAAGCGCGGCCAGATCGACCGGATATCCCATCTCGTTAAGTACCGCTGCGAGCTTTTCGTTCCGCGCTCTGCGGTTTTCTTCCAACTCCGCGAGTTTGCTCACAAGCGCCGCATTCTGTGGGTCAAACTGATAACCCAAAAGATGCAGTTCGATCGCCGCTTCGGTCCCTGCCGGATGCTGCTCGTCCGCGTCAGCCGCCAGCGTCAGTCCATACTCTGTGGATAGTTCCACACCCGGTACAACGGTAATATCCAGCGCTTCACCCGCGATTTTCGCCTCCGAAAACGCCTTGATATTGTCGTGATCCGTAATGGAAATGATATCGTAATCTTCTTCGTTGTATTTTTTGACAAGTTCTACCGGACTCATCGTTCCGTCTGAATAATAGGAATGGATATGGTAATCAACTTTATAGTCCAAGAATGTTCTCTCCCGTCTGTAATTCCGTTTTTTTTTTTTTGCTTACTCTTCTTCTTCATGCGGCAGGATCAGCTCTTCCGCGATCCGATCACCCATTTCCTGCCCGCAAAGCGCATCTACAATCGCCAACGCGAAAATCATTGCCGTTCCCGGTCCCTGCGAAGTGATCAGATTCCCATCCCAAACGACTACATGCTTTTCGCAAGCCGCGCCCGCGAGATGAGATTCCATGCCCGGATAGATCGTCGCGTATCTGCCTTTCAGCAATCCCAGACTGCCAAGTACCATCGGCGCCGCGCAGATGGCGGCAATATATTTTCTGTCGTTCGCGAATTCTCTAAGCAGCCTGCAAAGCCCCTGATGCTCGCCCAGATGCTTCGTGCCCGGCATCCCGCCCGGAAGCACCAGCATCTCGCACGCCGCGTAATCCGCATCCTCAAAAAGACAATCCGCCTTTACCGTGATTCCATGCGCGCCGTTAACCATCAGATTCCCGCTCACGGAAACGAGCTGCGCATCCTTTCCTGCCCTTCTCAAAACATCGGCAACAGTCAGTGCTTCGATTTCTTCAAAGCCTTCGGCTAAATGTATCGCAATCATTTCATCTTCCTCCCGTATCAATAAAAAATCCGCGGCGGCCGCGTCAAACGCAACAAAATGTAGCTGGTCAGTGCCAACAATACAATCGCGAGAATCATAAAAAAGGTGTTCGCCATGGAGATAAAATCGTTCCCCAGCAGAATGCTCAGCGTCGTGGTATCCTCCGGCAGCATCAGCCCGATTTTATCCGCCAGCCAAAGACGCCCATTATGAGTTGAAACAAAGGCAAAGGAGGCCACACTGAAAGCACTGCTCAGCGCGATGGTCGCGTAGGTTCGGCTGCGCATCAGTTTCTTATAACCGCTCCGAAGCAGCCAGACACAGATCGCCGCGCTGACGATCAGACTGAGCAAGCAGATGGTCAAGCTGATATCCAGCCACTTTTTGATCAGCATCATGTTGTCACTTTCCGCTTCGGTAAAAATCCCCTGCAGATCGTAACCGGTATCTTCATATACCTGAAACTCCTTCGGACGCCAGCTGTTCATAAAATCCGCGATGCCGTCTGCCATTTCGCTGTTTGACAAGCTGGTATAAACGCGATTGACCGCGCCGGAATCATTGAAGTAAAAAAGATAAACATCCGAGGTACGCAGGATCAGATTCTGCGCCGCGGTGGTAACGCACAAAGCGGTCGTAAAAATCACCAGTATGGAGCAAAGCATACGAAAAGCTTTCATATTCGGCTCGATCCCCCTTTTCTTTTTGTCACGTCGCGCGAAGCTCCCTCTTTGGTTCGCTTAACCTTCCAAATAGGATACATACGGCAGGTTTCTGTATTTTTGGTCGTAGTCTAAGCCATAGCCGATGACAAAGAGATTCTCAATTTCAAATCCGACATAATCGGCCCGCAGATCCACCAGTCTTCTCGACGGTTTGTCGAGCAGCGTGCAGACCTTGATGCTCTTAGGATTTCTGTCCGCTAAATGGGCTTTCAAAAACTTTAAGGTTGTTCCGGTATCCACGATATCTTCGATGATGATGACATTCTTGCCATAGATATCGCCGTCCAGATCCTTCTTGACCTTGACAACGCCGGAGGACGTCGTGCCGCTGCCGTAGCTGGACGCGACCACAAAATCAATCTGCGTGTCATTGGTGATATGCTTCATCAGATCACCCATCCACATCACCGCGCCCTTCAGCGTGCCGACCAGATAAATTTCCTCGCCCGCGTAATCCTCGGAAATCTGTTTGCCAAGCTCAGCGGCTCTTTGTCTGATCTGTTCTTCCGTAAATAAAACCTTACCGATTGTATTATTTTCCATTTTACTTTTTACTCCTCGTCTTTTGTCGTTTCTGTGTTTGTGTCCTTTGTATCTTTCCCCGTATTTTGATGTTCTACGGTATAATCTACGCCTTCGATGATATTTTTATCTTGAAAATCTTTGGAATAGTCCACTTCTTTTTCGCCAAGCCAATACAGATCCAGCGTATCCTTCAAATGCCAGATGATCCAAATCCAAAGCACCGCGTCATCGATGAAGCCAATTGGCCCCAGAATCGGCGGAATCAAATCCACAGGAAGAACCAGATAAATCAGACCGAAAATAACCAAAGCCTTTTTTCGCTTCGATACAGTCTTGTCCTTCATCATGCTGGCGATCGCCCGCAGTCTGCCTTTGATGAATGTCCAGCTTAAAAATTGCATTTACGCCTCCAAAAGTTTTTCAATCTCCGTCAAAAGCTCTTCACAGCCGCTCTTTTTGAGTGCTGAGACCGGAATCACAAGATCCTCCGGTCCGAGCTTCAACGTCTGACGGATGGTTTTCATACATTTTTGCAGCTCGTTGCGCGACACCTTGTCTGCCTTGGTTGCCACGACGATCCCATCCATGCCGTAATGCCGCAGATATTCATACATCTGCTGATCCTGCGCGGACGGCGCGTGTCGAATATCTACGAGCTGCACCACTTTTTTAAGTCCCTGCCGGTTTTCAAAATATTCTTCCATCATCGCGCCCCAGTTTTCGGTCACGCTTTTTGACACCTTCGCGTAGCCGTATCCGGGCAAATCAACAATTCGAAAGGCATCGTTGATCCGATAAAAATTAATTGTCCGCGTCTTGCCCGGATTACCGGACACACGCGCCAAGCTTTTTCGATTTGTCAAAAGGTTCAAAAGCGACGATTTGCCGACATTCGATCGGCCCGCGAAAGCGATCTCCGCCATAGTATCCTCCGGATATTGATTCTTTTTGACCGCTACGGTCTCCAATTCCGCCTTTTTAATGACCATCTCTCACCGTCCCTTTTTCATACTATAATATATTATAATATCACATTGGAGTGCCGCAAGTCAATGAAATCGCGGTTTTTAGAGTTCTTCTCTTATTTTTTGTTTTTTTTAACAAAAATAAATTGAATTTTATATTAACGCATCACTTTTCGCATGCTATAATGCGATAAACTGATGACGGAGAGCAAGTACTTTCTATGCAGGACATTACAGAGAGCCGCAGGCGGTGGGATTGCGGTATGTGCCATAGATGGGAATGGGCTCCTGAGGGCAAACTGAAACACGCTTTCTTCATAGAAATTCCGCGAAAAGTAGGTGAGACGGAGTAACTCCTCCGTAAACAAAGAGCTGCGTATGATAGTACGCGATGAGTTGGGCGCTAGAAGCGTCAAGCCGGGTGGCACCGCAGGTTGTATTTGCATCCTGTCCCAGCAGTCAGAGGGACAGGATTTTTTTGTGCAAACATGCTCCTATTTCCTGACCCATACGCATCAAAGTGAAATTGGAGGGTAAAACAATGACCGCAAAAATCGAAAAAAGCATTCCTTACAAAATCTACCTCTCAGAAGAAGAAATGCCAAAAGCATGGTACAATCTTCGCAGCGATATGAAGGTGAAACCCGCGCCGCTGCTGAATCCCGGAACCGGCAAACCGATGACAGCCGAAGAGCTTTCCGCGGTATTTTGTGAAGAACTGGTGCAGCAGGAGCTGGATGATGATACCGCCTATATCGAAATTCCGCAGGAAATCCGCGACTTCTATAAGATGTATCGTCCGGCGCCGCTGGTTCGAGCCTATTGTTTGGAGCAAAAGCTGGATACGCCGGCAAAAATCTATTATAAATTTGAGGGCAACAATACCAGCGGAAGTCACAAACTGAACTCCGCGATTGCGCAGGCATACTATGCAAAAAAACAAGCTTTGAAGGGCGTGACCACCGAGACCGGCGCCGGTCAATGGGGTACGGCACTGTCCATGGCCTGCAGCTATTTAGGTCTGGACTGCAAGGTTTTTATGGTAAAAGTATCCTACGAGCAGAAGCCGTTCCGCCGCGAGGTCATGCGCACCTATGGCGCGACGGTAACGCCATCTCCGTCCATGACTACAGAAGTCGGCAAAAAAATCC
>ERZ857480.107561-NODE-166901-length-26316-cov-17.9708_pt1 | contig 26316 bp, 24 predicted proteins | sample MGYA00519767_ERZ857480 | MGnify/ENA primary metagenome ERZ857480 (study PRJEB31778, sample SAMEA3449210) | human gut metagenome | biome: human gut; feature: human-associated habitat; material: faeces | place: United Kingdom | collected 2010/2012 ...
CGTCGTTTGAGAGTAGTGTAATCCCAAGTGGTAGTAAAACACAACCGATAGGATTTCAGCCCCGGCAATGTTTGAGAGTAGTGTAATCCCAAGTGGTAGTAAAACTTCAAGACGAGTAAAAGCAGGTTGAGTTAGGTTTGAGAGTAGTGTAATCCCAAGTGGTAGTAAAACTTTTTCAGGTGGTACTTTCCCAGTTACCACGTTTGAGAGTAGTGTAATCCCAAGTGGTAGTAAAACGCAATTTATGCCGACGAATTGGCAAGACGTGTTTGAGAGTAGTGTAATCCCAAGTGGTAGTAAAACTACAAACCTCTGTAGGATCAGCGCGGACACGTTTGAGAGTAGTGTAATCCCAAGTGGTAGTAAAACAGACCTGACACAAAAAAATCGGTGTCAGTGTTTGAGAGTAGTGTAATCCCAAGTGGTAGTAAAACTCGTTCTACAGCAAAGAACCCCAATTATCAGTTTGAGAGTAGTGTAATCCCAAGTGGTAGTAAAACCGCAACATCATTGATGTAGTCAGAACCATTGTTTGAGAGTAGTGTAATCCCAAGTGGTAGTAAAACCGCAACATCATTGATGTAGTCAGAACCATTGTTTGAGAGTAGTGTAATCTCAAGTGGTAGTAAAACTTCACCATCATGAATAAGGTCGGAAACAAAGTTTGAGAGTAGTGTAATCCCAAGTGGTAGTAAAACGCCATTATCTGGCTGAACAGTAGGGTCTTTGTTTGAGAGTAGTGTAATCCCAAGTGGTAGTAAAACGTTGACCTTTGCAAGCGGCAAAAGCTCAAAGTTTGAGAGTAGTGTAATCCCAAGTGGTAGTAAAACCCCGTAGCTTTGGATGCGTATTCCATGATGTTTGAGAGTAGTGTAATCCCAAGTGGTAGTAAAACTAGTGATGGAAAAGTGCGTTTCCGTCTTATGTTTGAGAGTAGTGTAATCCCAAGTGGTAGTAAAACGTATCGCGACGAATTGTTCTATTCGGACGAGTTTGAGAGTAGTGTAATCCCAAGTGGTAGTAAAACATGCGCCCGAGCCTGAGAGCCAGAGCCATTGTTTGAGAGTAGTGTAATCCCAAGTGGTAGTAAAACGAGAGAAAAAAAGCGATCAGCCGCACAAGGGTTTGAGAGTAGTGTAATCCCAAGTGGTAGTAAAACTCTGTTCAAGAAGATTCTTGGTCTGCTCGTGTTTGAGAGTAGTGTAATCCCAAGTGGTAGTAAAACCGGTCACGGACTCGTGCAGCACCATGCACAGTTTGAGAGTAGTGTAATCCCAAGTGGTAGTAAAACCAAAAACACCGACGCGATCGACGATAAGTGGTTTGAGAGTAGTGTAATCCCAAGTGCTAGTAAAACGATTTGCAAAATCCCGCCCCTTTTCTGCCAGTTTGAGAGTAGTGTAATCCCAAGTGGTAGTAGTGTAGATTTGGCACCGGGATTGTCGTTGCGTTTGAGCGTAGTGTAGTTGAAAAAGACACTTCCGCAAGCCGTGCGGGACGCATGCCGTTCGTTCCGCGCGTTCTCCTTTTTACAATCATTTTACGAAACTGCGGTAACGGATTTTACCGTGCGGCGGTATGCTTACGTCGTACCGAAGGGTTAATGATTTGAAAAAAGGAGAATCTATTATGAAAGCAAAGAAAATTTTCACGCTGGCTATGGCCGCTGTACTGACGCTCGCGCTGCTCGCGGGCTGCGGCGCTGCTGCCCCGGCTGCCGATCCCACCGCCGCCCCTGCTACGGACGCCCCCGCTGCGGACGCTCCGGCGACCGAGGCTCCCGCTTCCGAAGCGCCCGCTGCTCTTTCCGGCAGCGTTTCCACGAACGGCTCCACCTCCATGGAGAAGGTCGTCAACATCCTCGCCGAGCAGTTTATGAACGACAACCCCGGCGTCAGCGTTACCTATGACCCCACCGGCTCCGGCACGGGCATTGAGTCTGCCCGCACCGGCAGCTGCGATATCGGCCTTGCCTCCCGCGCGCTCAAGACGAGCGAGACCGGTCTCACCGGCACGGTTGTCGCGCTCGACGGCATCGCGATCATCGTCAACAAGGACTGCCCTGTGGACGATCTGACCATTGAACAGATCGCCGCCATCTTCAAGGGCGAGATCAAGAACTGGAACGAGCTCGGCGGCGAAGACCTTGCGATCTCCTGTGTCGGCCGTGAGTCCGGCAGCGGCACGCGCGACGGCTTTGAGTCCGTCACCGGCACGAGCGAGGCGTGCGTCCTCGCGCAGGAGCTGACCTCCACCGGCGCTGTGATCTCCGCTGTGGCGGCGAACCCCAACGCCATCGGCTATGCCTCTCTCTCCGCGGTCGAAGGACAGGACGGCATCAAGGCGCTGAAGGTGAACGGCGTTGACTGCTCCGAGGAAACCGTTCTGGACGGCACCTACGCCGTGCAGCGTCCCTTCGTTCTGGTGACCCGCGAGGGCGAGACGCTCTCCCCGGCGGCACAGGCGTTCTTTGATTACGCCACCGGCACCGCGGCGAACGACCTCATCCGTCAGGCCGGCGCCGTCCCCGTGGCAAAGTAAAAAAATCGCATAGCCAAAGCTCCCCGCATAAGCGGGGAGCCTTTTGGCTTTTCAAAAAACGAAAGGAAACGGTATGAACAAACGGGTCTTAACGGTGCAGGACATCTCCTGTGTGGGCCAGTGCTCTCTCACGGTGGCGCTGCCGGTTTTGTCGGCGTGCGGCGTGGAAGCGGCGGTGCTGCCCTCGGCAGTGCTCTCCACGCACACCGGCGGAGGCTTCGCGGGCTATACGTTCCGCGACCTGACGGCGGACATGCCCGCCATTGCGCAGCATTGGCAGAAAGAGGGGTTCCGCTTCGACGCGGTGTACACCGGCTATCTCGGCAGCGGCGAGCAGATCACCCATGTCCGGCACATCATGGACACGCTACTCGTGCCGGGCGGCGCGCGCATCGTTGATCCCGCCATGGCCGATAACGGGAAGCTCTATGCGGGGTTTGATGCCGCGTTCGTGGAGAAAATGAAGACGCTGGCGTTCTCAGCGGACATCCTTCTTCCGAATATCACGGAGGCGGCGCTGCTCACCGGCATGGAGTACCGCAATGAGTATGACGAGGCGTATATTGAAGAGCTCACCGCCGCGCTGCATGAAAAGAGCGTCGGCACGGTCGTGCTCACCGGCGTGAGCTACGAGCCGGAGACGACCGGCGTCGCAGTGAGCGGGAAGGGGTTTCGCGGTTACTACCGCCATGCGCGCCTTGCGCGGACTTGCCACGGCACGGGCGATCTCTTCGCCTCGGCGTTCACGGGACTTTTGTGCCGCGGGTATGAGCCTTTTCCGGCGGCGGAGGCCGCGGCGGAGTTCGTCCTCGCGTGCATCCGGCGCACCGAGCCGGAGCACTGGTACGGCGTGCGGTTTGAGCCGGTGCTCTATACGCTCGCAGCGAAGGCCGCGGGGATCGATCTTTCGGAATGACCTTGCCGCGCGGCAAAGCGCGTGATATACTGTACTTAATATTCCTCCGGCCTTCGCCGGAGAAAGGGGAGTAACGCCATGATCCTTTATTTTACCGGTACGGGAAACAGCGAATACGCCGCAAAGAAGCTCGCCGCCGCGCTCGGCGAGAAGACAATGCCGCTCATGGAGCGCATCCGGCACAACGATACGTCGCCGCTCGAATCCGAAACGCCGTGGATCGTCTGCACGCCGACGTATGCCTGGCAGCTGCCGCACATCGTGCGCGACCATCTGCGCCGCACGCTGCTCCGCGGCAGCAAGGAGATCTATTTTGTTATGACCTGCGGCGGAGAGATCGGCGAAGCGGGGAAATACGCCGCCGAGCTCTGCGCGGAGAAGTATCTCACGTACCGCGGCTGCGCCCGCGTCATCATGCCGGAAAACTATATTGTGATGTTTGACGTGCCGGACGAGGCCAAGGCGCGCGGGATCGTTGCCGCGGCGGATCCCATGCTTGACCGTCTGGCGGAGCTCATCCGCGAGAGAAAGCCGTTCCCGCAGCCGAAGGTGAGCGCTGCCGACAAGCTCAAAAGCGGCGTCGTAAACAAAGCGTTCTATCCGCTCCTCGTCCACGCCAAGCAGTTCACCGTGAATGAAAAATGCACCGGCTGCGGCCTGTGCGCGAAGCTCTGCCCGACATGCGCCATCACGCTGCACGACGGCCATCCGGTTTGGGAGGATAACTGCACGCACTGCATGGCATGCATTACCCGCTGCCCGGCCGAGGCGATCGAATACGGCAAAAAGAGCCTTGGCAAGCCGCGCTACCGCTGCCCGGTAAAGCTGTAAATATTTTGCGAAAAAGCCCGCCGACCATGCCAATACATGGACCGGCGGGCTTTTCGTATGTGTCTATGTATCAGAGATTTTCAAACCGCTCCGCGCCCTTTGTGCGCAGCCAGCGGCGGAAAAACGCCGCAGCGAGCACGAGCACAAGCGTGAGCAGTGCAATATATGCCTCGCCGGAAATTTTGCCGCGCAGCACGAGCATATACGGCAAGACAAGGATCACCGGCGCGGCCCACCCGGCGAGCAGGGCAAGGATGATCTGCGAACCCTGCTTGATGACGTTGATCTCATTCGTCCAGACAAGATTCACATTGTGCAGACCGATGTACAGCGCGAAATACGTCGAGAAGAACACGAACGCCGCGCAGCAGAGCGCCATGAGAAGTCCGGCGGCAAATCCGGCGCGAAGAGCGATCGCCGAGCACACGGCGGCAAAGACCGCGCCCGACGCGGTGAGGAGGAGCTGCACGCCGCATTTGGCTCGCAGCGCCGTCCATGCGTCGACGGGCAGCGACCGGGAGATCCAGAGCGTCTTGCCTTCGAGCGACACGCTCGGCACGGCCATATCGTTCATCGAGCAGACAAGACACACCGCCGCCGTGAGCAGCACCGGCATGGCGCCGTCCGTCTCGAACACGCTCTCGAGCGTTCCGGCGATAACGCCGCCGCGTAGAAGCAGCAAAACGCCCGAAATGGGCAGCAGAAGCGTACCCAAGCCGCAGTTCAGCATATAATTCGCGCTGCCGGTGAAGCGGCCGAACTCTTTTCCGAGCATGGCGGAAAAGGCGCTCTTTCTCTTCGCGCGCGTCTCGCGGTAGACCTTCCGGTCGGTCTTGCCGGTCGCGGTGGCGATCTTGAGAAAGCTGCGCGAGAGTATGTACCATGTGAGCGCAAAGAGCGCGGCTACGGCGAGCGTTACGAAAAGGAGGGGGAGAAGATCGCCCTCAAACGCCCGGCCAATGCCGAAAACGAGAGGCGCTGCGGCGTGCAGATCCTCGCCGTAGAGCGCTATATTCGCCACGATCTCGCCGATAAAGCTGCCCGCCTTGAAGTAGACAAAATAGTAGATCGCAATGAAGAGCAGCGCGAAAATGACCGTCATAAAGCTCTTGTTTTTGAGCTTGAGCGAGAGACGGGCCACGCCGTAGCCGAGCAGACACGAGAGCACGAGCACGAATACGGCAATGAGAGCCACAAACAGCACCGCGCCGAGAAAACCGTTTACCGAGAATCCCGCCGTAGCGAGATATACGATCGCCGCCGGGATCGAAACGACGCCGGAATACATAAGCCCCATGAGAAACACGGTGAGCAGCCGGGACGCCATGATCGAATGCACCGGGATGGGCATGGAGAGCAGAAGATCGTTATCGCGGCTCAGATACAGTCCGGAGAACGTGTTGAACACGCTGCCGAACGCGCCGATGCATACGGCCGCGAGCGCGAAGATGAGATAGTAAAACCATCCGTAGCCGCTCACGATCGTGCTGCGCAGCGTGAATGCCAAAAAAGTGAACATGCCGCCGAGCAGCCCGAGCATGAGGAGCGCAAACAGGACAAAGTAAGCGATGACCGTGCCTTTGGAGCGCGCCTTGTTCTTCTTCGCATCGTATAAATACGTGCGGAAGATCTCGGCGAGCTGCTTGCGGAGGAGAATTTTTGTCATTTCGCGTCTTCCTCCAGCTCAAGAAACACCTCTTCGAGCGAGTCGTCGCCGCGCACCTCATCCATCGTACCGGAGCGGACGAGCTTGCCGCGGCGGATGATGGCGACCTTGTCGCAGAGCTTTTCCGCAACTTCGAGCACATGCGTGGAGAAGAAGATCGCGCCGCCATTATCGCAGTGCTCGCGCATCATGCCCTTGAGAATGTGCGCGGCCTTCGGGTCGAGACCGACGAACGGTTCGTCCATGAGAATGAGCTTCGGCTCGTGCAGCCAGGCGGAGATGATCGCGAGCTTCTGCTTCATGCCGTGGGAATAGGCGGCGATCGGCTGCGCGAGATCGTCCGTCAGCTCAAACTCCGCGGCCCAGCGGCGGATACGTTCGGCGCGCTCGTCCGCGCCCACGCCGAAAATGTCGGCGATGAAATTGAGATACTTGATGCCGCTCATAAAGTCGTAAAGATCGGGGTTATCGGGGATGTAGGCGAGAGCGCGCTTGCACTCGAGCGGCTCGGTGCGCACGGAATGTCCGGCAATGAAAATTTCACCCTTGTCGAACTGCTGGATGCCCGCAACGGAGCGCAGCGTCGTGGTTTTGCCCGCGCCGTTGTGACCGATGAAACCGTAAATTTCGCCCGGGGCGATGTGCAGAGAAAGATCGTCCACGGCGAGCTTATCGCCGAAGGCCTTGGTAAGGTGTTCGATTTTCAGCATGACAGTTCTCCTGTTCTCGTTTCTTTTTTATTTCTTATCCGGCGCGGCGATATACTCGCCGAGCGCCCCGGCGTCAACCTTCTTGCCCGGAACGATGGCGGTCCGCGCGTCGCGCGGCACGCGCTGCGCAATGAGCAGCGCCCGGCACACCTCGCCGAGCAGACGGGCCGCCTCCGTGTCCGGTATGTCGTTCACGCCCGTGACGATCAGCGTGCAGAGCCCGTGAACATAGATCCAGAGATGCCGATGCAGCTCGTCGGCCTGCGCGTCGGTGAGCGAGAAGGTCTCCCGGATGGCGCGGCGGATATCGGCGCTGTGGTTTTCCGTCGGCGGGAACTCGGCGGTGTCTCTCCGGCGCAGAAAGAGCAGCCGGAAGAGGTTTGGCTCCTCGCGCGCAAAGCGGATGGTCTCCATGCCGTAGCCCTTGAACGGCGGGTTCATCGAAAGGCCGCGCTCCACGTATTGCCCGTAGATTTTCCCGGCTTCCTCCACTACGGCGGCACGGACTTCCTCCAGCGTGCGGAAATAGGTGAACACCGGGCGCGTGGAGGTGCCGAGAACGCTCGCAAGCTCCTGCGCGGTAACGGCTTCGAGCGGGGCGCGGCGGGCAATATCCACGGCGGCGTCGATGATCTCCTGACGGGTAAATTTGGCTTTCGGCGGCATGGTCGGTCATTCTTTCTTTGTATTACAATTGTTGCGCAACGAATATTACGCAACAATTATAACGCAATAACGCGAAGACGTCAATAACAGCGGGGGCGAAAATGTTAATTGTACTGCGGACGATTTATGGTATAATGCGCAGGAAAGAAGGACTGATCATGATCCAACGGAAAAAGGCGCTCTGCGCCGCGTCCGCTTCGGCGCTTGCCGCGCTCGGCGGATTGTATGGGCTGTACCGCTACGCATTTTATTCGCCCCGCGGCGCACAGAACGACGACCATCACATATCGACGAACCCGCAGATGCAGGTCTACCGGGAAGAGATATCCCGCGCCATCGACGCGCTCAACGCGCTGCCGTGCGAGCGCGTGTACATCACCTCGGCCGACGGGCTGCGGCTCACGGGGCGGTATTATCCGGCAAAGCCGGGCGCGCCGCTCGTGGTCGCGTGCCACGGCTACCGCGGCACGCCCTCGCGCGATTTCAGCGTCGGGGCGGAGATCTACCGCTCTATGGGCTGCGCGCTGCTGCTCATTGAAGAACGCGGACAGTGCGGCAGCGCCGGGCACACGATCACCTTCGGCGCGATGGAGAAATATGATATCCTTCTCTGGACGCACTGGGCAGCCGAACGGTTCGGCGGTATCCCCATTTTGCTCGGCGGCATTTCCATGGGCGCGGCGACGGCGCTCATGGCGTCGGCGCTCGGCCTGCCGGAAAACGTCCGCGGTGTGATCGCCGACTGCCCGTATACGAGCGCGAAGGACATCATCTGCTCCGTCGGGCGCGATTCGGTCGTTCCCATGGAGCTGCTGTATCCCTTTGTGCGCCTGAGCGCGAAGCTCTTCGGCCGTGCCGATCTCACACAGGCGGACGCGCTCTCCGCCGTGAAGAGCGCAAGGGTACCGATCCTGCTCATTCACGGCGAGGACGACCGGTTCGTGCCGTGCGATATGTCCCGCGCCATTGCCGCGGCAAATCCGGAGAAGATCGAATTTCACACGTTTCCCGGCGCGGGCCACGGGCTGAGCTGCCTTGTGGACATGCCGCGGTACGAAGCGCTGGTAAAGGCGTTCGCCGCGCGGACGATATTTGCAAAAGAGGAAAAGGGGGAAGAGCCATGAACGAAAAGCTGAAATTCCGTCTCCCGACGGCGGAGGACGCCGCGGAATATATTTCCTACCGGCAGGCGTTTCTCGACGCCGGAAGCTCCATGGACGGCACCGGTCCCATGCGCCGCACGCCCGATCCGATGGAGTGGCTGGCCATCAACGCGCAGTACGCCGACCCCGCCACCGTCCCGGAGGGGAAGGTGCAGAGCACGCAGTTCGTCTGCGAGCGCGTGAGCGACGGGCGCATCGTCGGCATGCTGCAGGTGCGTCTTGCGCTCAACGACTATCTGCTGCACTACGGCGGGCATATCGGCTACTCGGTGCGCCCGGACGAGCGGCGGCGCGGCTATGCCTCGTGGATGCTCGCGCAGGGGCTGGATTACTGCCGCTCGATGGGGCTCCGAAAAGTGCTCATCACCTGCCTCGATACAAACGAGGCGAGCCGCCGGACGATCCAGCACGCGGACGGCGTATACGAGAGCACCGAGTACGAGCCGAACGAGAATGAAAATCTGGAGCGTTACTGGATCACGCTGAAAGGGGAGTGAACGCATGGGTTCCTGGAGCGCAGGCGTCTGGGGAAACGACACGGCGGAGGACCTGAAATTCGAGTACCAATGCGCCTTTTACCGGTACGCCCCCGAGGAGGCTGTCCGCCGGCTCGACGAGTATGTGCGTACTTCCATCGGCGATGAGTCCGACACGATAGAGTGGTGCAATTATATCTATTCGCTGGCGGACTTCATGTGGAAAAAGGGGATACTCACCGAGGCGGTCAAAACCGCCGCTGTTTCCATGATCGATTCCGGCTTCGGGCTGGACGAATGGGAGAAGAGCGGCAAAAGCGTGCTCGCCAAACGGCGGAAGGCGCTGGAAAAGCTCCGCGCGCAGCTCCTGTCCCCGCTGCCGGAGCGAAAGCCGATCCGGCCGAAAATTCCCAAATCGGAAGAGCTTTTTACGGACGGAGACTATATTGCTGTCCGGCTGATGACAAAGGACAAACCGTTTAGCTGGATCGCAGGCCATTACTCGGATATGACGGATGAGGAGTTTCACCGTTTGGACGGAAAATACATCATTATGCAAAAGGTTTGTACAGGGATCAAACGGTTGAGCGAATTGGTCCCCGAATTCGTGGAGAGGGACGCGCTGTTTCGGCTGTTTGACGATGTGTACGATACTTTTCCCTCCGGCATCGATACTGCGTCGCTTCGTCCGGCAAAGATGATCACGAGTTACGTCAGTGAAGACATCTGCATTACATCCCTTTTCCTTTCGGAAAGCAGAATGACCTTTTTCCGAAAACGAAAGGCGCAGATCATCGGACATGGAGAACCGCCGGAGTATTTTGTTCGCGAGAACTACAGGTATCCTCCCTGCGCAGATATTTCCCTGGCGCCAAGCGATGATTATTCAAATCCTGACGCAGAACTTCTGTCCCATATGGGAAGAAAACGGGAAGTCCGGAAGGAAGACCCGGGGAAGGAAATGCTGTCCCTTATTGCAACCAAAGCCGAACGGTTCAGCGGCTTTGACCCTCGTTTTTCCATGAGCAAATATCATGACCTGCGTGAAAAAGCGGAAGCCGAAATACAGGCGCGTATCCGGAAAACGCTGAACAGCGGGGCCGAAATCTATACAGTGCGGTTCGGAAAGCTCTGCGGCTTTGCTGCGGTGCGGGACGACGTCGTCGAAAACGTGTGCATTCTGCCTCAGTTTCAAAGGCTTGGTCTCGCCAAGTATCTGCTGCGGGAACTGCGCGGGCAGATACCGGAGCTGCGGGCAGTGATCCCTGATGTGCGGAAAAAGGACACCGTCCGGCACATATGCGAAACGCTTGATATCCCGTTCACCATGGAATAAAACCAACGCCCCGCCCCGATGCATATCGGGGCGGGGTTTCCATTGTATAAAAAAGCCCCCTCTGACGAGGGGGCGCTAAGCGGCAGCCGGGTTTCTCGACAGGCTGAGGCCGCCGGAACAAAAGTTCCGGCGGCCTTTGTATAAACTATTTCTCTGTGTTCAGACGCCCAGCCACTTGCTGCTCTCTTCGTAGAGCTCGGCAACGCTTTCGGGCCGGTCTTCACCGGCCAGTTCGCCGTTGGGCGTGAGGCCGTAGCGCACCTGGCGCATCATCATGTTGGCATAGGAGGGACGGTACTGATCCAGCTCTTCCTTGCTGGCGTGGAACGTGCCGTCCGTATACATGGAGTGCATGCTGTCCTTTTCGTAAATGGGGGCCATGGAGAGAATTTTCCATACGCCGTCGCGCTTTTCGACGTGATAGTGCAGGCGCGTATGCGTGGACATATCCACAGTGTCATCGCCCATGGGACAGCGGATCTGGATGGCGGTGATGCATTCGGCGACGGCGCGGTTGCCGTTTTTCCAGATGACGGTATCAAAGACCTTGTGCTTGGCGGGCGCCTTGGAGGCATTCATGCGTTTGGAACCGGCCACGAACTCATCCGGCGTGCCGGTCATCCAAGAGACGACGATCTTGGCGTCGTCATGGTAGAGGGGGCGCATCTCGTCCCACAGCTTGTAGTCGCGGCAATAACGCTCAAACTCAATAAGCTCACGAATGTTGAACTTATCCACTACATCCTCAAGAGTGTTCTGCCCCATTTTGCACTGGTAAAACATAGTTGTCCTCCTGTTTTCTGATTTAAAATAGGTGTTCTGGTCCGTATTGTGCATAGAGATCCGTGACGGATGTCAACATCGGACGGACCGGCGCAATGCTTGTGATCGTGCATGATTTTCCCGGAACGCTCGCCTTATAATTCAACAAAATCGACAAAATGGCCTTTGTTCGATGGAATAATTATTGTTAAATTATAGCATAAAAAATAGGGCAAAGGAATATAGCTTGAAAATTGAGGTCAAATGACATAAAATCGGTTAAAAAAACTACCTATAAATAGTCGACGGACCAAAGGCAGCGGAACGAAAAACGTCGAATTGTATACCGTGCAAAAGAGAGGCATGTATCCGCTTGGAACGCTCAAATCCGAAAGAGATACAAATCTGTCTTACTATTTAAAACGAGAAGGAGAGTACTTGAATATGAACCAGGCTAAGGCTGCCGCACAGGCCAAGTATCCGGTCTCAAAAGTGATCCATTCCGCAATTACGATTTTTTTGATGTTCCTGTTCGGCCGTGTGATCCCGCCCTTCGGCGGTATTACCGAGGTCGGCATGAACGTGCTGGGCGTATTCCTCGGCGTTATCTACGGCTATTGCACCTGTGAGATTGCGTGGCCGTCCATCCTCGGCTTTGTCGCTTACGGCCTGTCCGGCGCCGTTACTATGAAGGATGGCATCCAGGCGATGATGGGCCAGAGCGTAGTGTTTCAGAGCATCTGCGCGTTTCTGGCTGCCGGCGCTCTTTCCGAGTTCGGCTTCAGCAAATGGTTCGTCCGCTGGTCTCTTTCCCGGAAGGTGTTCAAGGGCAAGCCGATCGTTTACATTTGGTGCTTCCTGGTCATCTTCGGCCTTTCCGCCGTCGTGATCTACACGGTCCCTCTGCAGGTCCTGCTGTATGCAGTCTGGGCGGATATTGCGGAAAGCTGCGGTTATGAAAAGAATTCCAAATTCGTTTACGCCGGCTTCACCGGCATCATGCTTGCTTGCACGGCTGGCGACAGCCTGATCCCCTATACGTCCTGGAAGCTCGGCCTGGCCGAGACATGGAGCGCGGCGGTCGGCGGCGAGATCAACCTCGTCCTCTTCGGTCTGATGACCACGCTGATCTTCCTCCTTGCGATCACGGCCTATGTGCTGCTGCTCAAGCCGATTTTGAAGGTGGATCTCTCCCGTCTGCAGGCCTATGATACGAACCGCATGCCGGAAGAGACGAAGCACCTCCGCCCCAGAGCCAAGCGCGTGTTCGTCGTTTACATGATCACCGTTATTATCTGCATCGTCGCTACGGCGCTGCCCGCCGGCAACCCGCTCAAGAAGCTCGTGAACAGCAATCTGACCAATGCGGGTATGTATGCCATCTGCGCAGTGATTTTGATGATCCTGCCCAGCGGCGAAGGCGACGGTAAAGCCTGCCTGGACTTCAAGGTCCACGCAAAGAACCTGATCAACTGGAACAGCGTCTTTATGTGCGCTACCTGCATCACGCTGGCCTCCGCGGTGACGAAGGCGGATTACGGCATCAGCGCCTGGCTGAGCGGAGTTTTCCAGCCCCTGTTCGGCAGCAGCAGCAAGTGGGTCACGCTCGTCGTGGCGGCTCTTGTCCCGCTGATCGCAACGCAGATCGGCTCCAACATCGCCTTCGGCAGCGCCATGATCCCCATCGTTGCTCCGTTCGTTATCGCCAGCGGCCTGAATCCGGTCGTCGCCTGCGTGGCCGTCGTGTTCATGGTGCAGCAGGGCTACTGCCTGCCGGGCTCCTCTTCTCCCGCTGCGATCTACCATTCGCACGATATGATCCCGGACATGAAGGAAAGAGTCAAATTCGCCGGCTTCGGCACGCTGCTTATTTTCCTATCCGGCGTTCTGGTGCTGAGCATTTTCAACTTTATTTTGGGATAATGAGCGCAGGCTGATGGCCCGCACCCGATATGGATGGACCCTTGGATCCATAGAAAGGATTTGGTATAATGAAAAAAATCGCTGTGATCGGCGCAGGCGGCACCGGTGTCGCGCTGAGTGCGATCCTCGCGTCCAAAGGACATGAGGTTTATCTGACCGACAGTTTGAATCAAACGGTAGTAGAAGCTGCGCAGGAAGCCGGAGTATTGCGTACGAAGGGCACGAAGGTCTGCGAGGGGCGCCCTGCGCTCGTCACTTCCAACATTGAGGAGGCGGTCCGGCGCGCGGAGCTCATCGTATGCTGCACGATCTCCAACCGCGATGAGGAGATCGCCCGGACGCTTGCGCCGGTGGTGACAAAGGAGCAGGCTGTTCTGGTGGGCGCCGGCAACGGCGCGACGATCGTGTACCACAAGATTTTTGAAGAGGCCGGGAAAGGCGATGTGCTGACCGCTGAGACTGCGGGCAACTTCTTCCCCGCCCGCGTGACGGGCGCGGGGGAGTCCACGATCGGCCTTCCTCTGGCACCGAAGGGCGTGACGTCTTTCCCGCCGCAGCGTGCTGCGGAGGCCGCGGAGCGCTTCGCGGAGGTCTGGGAGCTCAATCCCTGCGGCAGCATGATGGACGCGCTCTTTAACGGCCCGAACCTTATCTGCCACAGCGCGGGCTGCATCCTGAACGCCTCGGCGATCAGCCGCAGCGGCGGAAAGTTCTGCCTCTTTACCGACGGCTTGTCGGAAGGGTTTCTGAACGTTACGGACGCGCTCTGGGAGGAAAAGACCCGTGTTTATGAGGCCATGGGCTGCAAGCCATCTCCGGCGCCCCGGGGAATGCTGGCGGGCGTTATGGACGTACAGAACGAGGACTACCGCTATTTCCGCCTCATGGACGGCCCCGGCAGTCTAGAGCACCGCTATATCACCGAGGATGTGCCGTATCTCACGTGCTTCTTCGTCTCTGTGGCGCATGCCGCGGGGGTGAAGGTGCCGCTCTTTGAAGGCGTTGTGGGGCTGCTCTCCGCTGCGGCGGGACGCAATTTCACCGCCGAAGGCAGAACGCTCGAAAATCTGGGCTGGGGCGATCTCAGCCGGGAGGAACTGATCCGGCGCTTCAAAGCCTGATAAGAAACTGCGGAAGACCCGGAGGAAATGCCATGATGACTTTGACAACAAAAATCGTACAGCCTTTTATCGCGACGCTGGAGGAGGCGCTCCACTATAAGGTCACGATCACCGACACCAACGGGTATATCGTCGGCAGCAGTGACCCGGCCCGCCTCAACCAGTTTCATCCTTCCGCCTACGAGATCCTCTGCGAGCGACAGCCCATCGAGAGCTGGGACATTGCCACAGACTCCTATGTGAATGTTCCCGAGGGGGTTCAGCTGGGCTACGGCGAACGGGTGATTTACGACGGGGAGTGCATCGGGCTGATCGGTCTGGTGGGTGCGCCGGAGGAGATCAAGCAGAGTATCAAAACCGCGCAGCTCGTACTGCAGCTGATGCTGGACCGGAAAAAGGCAAGCGACGAACTGAAGTTGATTTCCAAGGATAAAAAGGCATTCCTTCTGCGGCTGCTGCAGGGACAGTACGGCAGTCCGGAATGGATCAAGGAACGAGCGGACACCTATAAGATCGATCTGTCCCGTCCGCGCTATGTGCTGACGGTGCAGATCAATCTCGAGAAATTCGATGAAAAGAGCCCGCTGGAGCTTTCCCAAATCAAGGAAACGATGCACCGGGCGATCCGAAGCATTTTTTTCGAGCAGGAGGATCTGCTCTATGAATATGATACCGGAGAGACCGTGCTGCTGACGGCCGGAAAGCATTCGGATGCTTCGCAACGCCGGCGGCAGATCGAAAAGGCGGCGGCGCGGCTGTATGCCGAGCTGCGGGAGCAATGCAAGGTGTCGGCGCTGATTGGCGTCAGCGAGGAATGCGGCGATTATACCGGCATCCCTCTGGCGTTGCGTCAGGGCCGGATGGCCGCAGAGATCGGAGCCAAGACTGAGAACGGAGAGGGACTGTACTTTTACAGCCAGATGCGGCTGGGCCGAATCGTGGCGAGCTTTTCTCCGGAGATCCGCCCAATCCTCCAGCGCGATATTCTGAGCAAGCTGCTCGAAAATCACGCAGACAGCCTGCTGGAAACACTGTTCACTTATTTTGAAATGAACGGGAACGTATCCCAGACGGCGGAGAAGCTCTTTATTCACCGGAACACTTTGCAGTACCGCTTTCGCAAGATCAAGGAGATCACCGGCTTTGATATTTATCATATCGACGATCTCGTCCAGCTGCGGCTGGCCGTACTTCAGTACCGGTATTTTGGAATTTAAAACGTAAGCATTTTTCGTATATGAAAAAGGAGACTATTATGGGCTATCGTGTAAACGCAAAAGATATTACGACCAATTATACACAGACACTGGCCGAGTTCACGGCAAATCTGAAATATGAAGACATCCCCGAGGACGTGCGGGAGCGCGCCAAGCATCTTGCTATGCAGACGATCGGCGTGGCGCTGGGCACCAAGGGAATGAAGCTTTCCAATGACGCGATCGCCATCGGAAAGTCCTGCGGCGTCGGCGAGCCGGAAGCGACGCTCTGGGTAGACGGCGGCAAGGTCAGCATGAGCAGTGCAGTGTTTACCAACAGCACGCTGGCCGACGCTCTCGACTGGGAGGATTGCGCCTGGACGGGCCATCCTTCCGCCGGCGTCATCCCTGTGTCGTGGGCGGCCGCCGAGGGCTTCCACCGCTCCGGTAAGGAGCTGATCACCGCGATCGTCGCGGCGTATGAGGTGTATACCCGCATCGCCATGGTCGTGCAGCCTCCGGAGGATGAGGACGTGTTCAAGGGCTGGGGCCTGACGTCTTGGCAGGTGTTTGCCGGTGTGGCGCCCGCGGCCCGGCTCATGGGGCTGACGCCGGATCAGATCAACCAGGCCTTCGGCTTCGGCGTGCTGTGCTGCCCGGTGCAGAGCAACTTGCATCATATCACCATGTCCGATGCGTACCACTATGAGCATGGCTTCCGCGCCAAGGACGGCATTCTGGCGGCCCTGACGGCCAAGGCCGGCGTGGAAAACTACATGGACTGCTTCGATGATACCTATTCCTTCGACTATCACATGACCCGCGAGCCCAAGCGCGACTGGTACACCAAAGAGCTCGGCAGCCGCTGGCTGACCAAGGAAGTCCTGGTAAAGCACTGGCCGGCTAACATGTGGCTCCAGACGCCCATTGAGCTGGTCCACAATATCACCACGAAGAACGGCATCAAGCCCGAAGACATTGAAGAGATCGTTCTCGATCCGCCGACGCTGGGCCGCATGTTCTTCGATCCGGCCGGCTTCAATTCCCTGACGCAGGCGCAGTTCAGCGGTCCTTACATGATCGCCATGTATCTGCTCAACCCCGTGCCCGGTCCCAACTGGTTCGATCTCTCCATGCTGCGCGACCCGAAAGTCCTCGAGCTGGCCGCAAAGGTCAAACCCGGCAAGAGCAGCCCGGATATCATCAACCTCTGCTTCAAGGGCTTCCAGCGCGGCGAATTCCCGATGAAGACTGTGACCATCACCACGAAGGACGGAAAGACCTATTCCGAGAGCATGGACTGCCATCCCGGCCATCCCAGAAACATGATGAGCCATGAGGAGTTCTGCGACCGCTTCCGCATCGAGGCCGCGCCCACGCTGGATGCGGACAAGATCGAAAAGGTAATCGAGGCCCTGTCTCATCTGGAGGACTGCGAGGATGTAGCCGAGCTCGGCTGGATCTTCTCCGAATAAAACACAAACAGAGAAAGGATAACGTATGTACTACGGATGGCGAGCGAAACTCGGCGTGATCACGCCGGCCAACGGCACCTCCATGGAAATGGAATTTCATGAATATGTGCCGGACGGCGTGGCGGTCATGACCCAGCGGATCCTGTTTGAAAAGGTCGATAAAGAAGGCCTGTCCGCTCTTGCGGGACGGAGCGTTGAAGCGGCACAGATTCTCTCTTCCGCGAAGCCGGACATTCTGCTGTTCGGCTGCACGACCGGCAGCCTGATCCAGGGTCTCGGCTATGACGCAAAGCTGATCGCCCAGCTGGAGAAAGCGGCGCATATCCCGGCGGTAACGACGTCCACGGCGCTTGTGGCAGCCCTGAAAGCCATGAGCATCCGCAAGCTGGTCATCGCAACGCCGTACTCCGACAGCGTCAACCAGGCGGAAAAGCAGTTTTTGGAAGACAGCGGATATGAAGTGCTGGATATCCGCGGACTGGGCTATACGGACCCAAACTGCATGCCGCGCACAACAACGGCGGAGATGTACCGCCTGGCAAAGGAGCTGCCGGTGGCGAATGCGGACGCCGTGTTCGTAAGCTGTACTGGGATCCAGGTCATGGATGGGATCGCGGCGATGGAAGCGGATTTCCAAAAGCCGGTCCTGACGAGCAACCAGGTCTCGCTCTGGTACACGCTTCAGAAGCTCGGCATCCATGAAAGCAATGCGCCGGGCAGCCTTTTCCGGCTGCTGTAACGGCGTGAACGACGTTTTTCTTCCTGCAAACAGAACCTAAAGCAACATGGACGGTATAAAGTCATGAACGATTTTGTGCCGTCCATTTTTTTCTGCAAAAGGCATAATTGACATTTATTCCGGGAAAGAGGATGCTGCCGCCGGCCGGCCGTGGGAGAACGGTAAATTGACGAATCGGGCAGAATATGCGATAATAAACGAACATCGGGTTTTCAAATGATTTTACTTATGAGAAGGCGGGGTGGCGTTTTGGATCGTTATGCGCCGATGTCGGATGAAGAGCTTGTAGCGCTGGCCGCCGCGGGAGACCGTCTTGCGGAAGAACACTTGATCCGCCGTTTTGAAGGTCTGGTATACGAGCGAACCCGGCCCTATTTTCTGCCGGGCGCCGAGAAGGATGACCTTTTGCAGGAGGGAATGCTGGGCTTCTGCGAGGCTATTTACGCATACGATGCGGAAAAGTGCGATTCGTTTTCCGCCTTTGCCTCGATCTGCATCACCCGGGAGGTACTTTCCGCCGTAAAGAAATACAACCGGCAGAAGCATCTGATGCTCAATTCCTCCATTTCTCTCGACACGCCCGTGGACGATACGGAGGACGCCTCGCTCATGGGGCTTATCGAAGACGAAGCGGCGCCCGACATGGAAGAACATATCATTGCCAAAGAGGAAATACGAAACTGGGAGCGGACGATCCATCTTGTGTTGACGCTGTCGGAAAAAGAGGTCCTTCGGTATTATATGGAGGGAAAGCACTATCAGGACATTGCCGATGCGATGAATAAGACCGTCAAGTCGGTAAACAACACCATGCAGCGGATCCGAAAAAAGCTGCAGAAATACTGCGAATAAGGCCGATCAAAAAAGTGTGGGATCCCCGTAGGGGGGAGCCCACACTTTTCTTCAAGAAAGGAAACCACCGGCTATGCCGGTGGACGCGAAGAGTTCTACTTATGGATGGAAAAAGAAAACCTCCGATGATAGAGTGAAGTCAGGTTCGCCAACCGACAACGGACAGAATCAACGGAGGTTATCCCAAAGGATAAGGTAATTATAGCACGAACTGCGTTCGTAGGGCAAAAAGCTATTTTAATAACAGCGGAGCATTTCGTGCAAAAGGAAGAACCGCAATGCACCTTAAGATGCGGCCGGTAACATGCCCGTATAGGGCTTGTGCAAGCCACCTGCTATGCCGGTGGTCTTGACTGTATGAAAAATCCCTTCTGACGAGGGGGCCGGGTTCAAAGTTTATACAAGAGCGTCCGTCACATAAACCGGCAAAGCAGGATCGGAAGAAAAACGGCGGGGATGAAGTTCGTTACCTTGATCTTCGTAAGCCCCAGCATGTTGAGCGCGAGACCGATGATCATCAGTGAGCCGACGCAGGTCATTTCGGCGATCACGGCGTCGCTGAGCAGGGGAGCGAGGACGCTGGCAGCGAGTGTGATGAGCGCCTCATACACAAACACGGCAATGGCCGAGAGAGGCACGCCGATGCCGAAGGACACGCTGAATACAACGGAGGAAACGCCGTCGAGAAGCGATTTGGCAAAGAGCATAGTGTGGTCGCCCAGCAGCCCGCTGTTGAGCGAGCCGACGATCGACATCGCGCCGACGCCGAAGAGAAGCGATGCGGTAACGAAACCCTCTGCCACGGTCGAGGCCGCGCCCTCCTCGCCGGGGTGCGTCACTTTTTTCTGCACCCAGCTCCCGGCGCGATTCATTGCCCCGTCCAGATCGAGAATTTCTCCGATCACGGCGCCGATCACGAGCGAGAGGATCGCAAGGAGCGTATTCTGCCCCTTGAGCGAGCCGCTGATGCCGATATACATCGTGCAAAGCGCAAGCCCCTGCATGACGATCTTCTGCAAACGATCTCCGATCCCGTTTTCACTCTCGCTTCGGCGGGAGGAACGGCGGAGAATAAAGCGGAGAAACAGTCCTACGGCAGAACCGGCGAGAATGGCGGCGCCATTGACAAGAGAACCGAGCAGCATGGAGATGACCTCACTTTCCGTCTGCCATTATAAAGCACGATCCGTCGTTTGCAAATACGTTTTTCCGTGAAAAACAGTCTTTCCCCGTCATGGAAGCGCGAATACCATCCAAAAACAGAGCTCGGCTGAAAAGATTTACTCGGCGGTTCTCTGGATATGCAGCGTTCCCGCTGCCTGCCGGCCATCGACAGAGATGGTGTAGACGCCGTCAACCGGGATGTTCACCGTGAAATCTTCCGCCTCCGTGCCGTTGCCCGCGTACAGCTCCGTGCCGTCCGGCGCGGTGATCGTCAGCTTGAGCGAGCCTTTTTCCACGGCAAAATGGATTTGCAGCACATCACCCTTTTGCAGCGCAAGTGTGTGGGTGTCTGTGCCGGTCATGCGCTCCGCATTTAGCAAATAGGAATCCGAATTCTTCACGAACGAACCGCGAAAGGCGCCGGAGCCCCGGTTGCCGCGCACAAGGAGGAATACGGAAAGCCCGGCGGTGAGCACTGCCAGCAGACAAAAGAGAACGGATTTCTTTTTCATTTCCGTCCGTCCTTGCATAAAAAAATCGCCCCGGAGTATACTTGCCGACCGGCAGACTGTCAAGCAATGCCCGAAAACGGTTTATCCCCGCGTACGGCGGTTCGCCCGACGTGCGCGGGGAATATGTTTATTTTTTCGGCGCGGGGTCAAGCCGCCACACATGAGCCGAGGCCTCGTCGAACAGCTCGTCGCAGAGCCATCCGTATTTATCCAGCCCGCGCATTTCCGCCAGAAAGACCTCTCCGCCGGAGATGAAAGAAAAGCAGAGCCTTCCGGGAACGGAGCAGCGGGAGACCATGGTGCCGTTTTTGTCGAACACGGTGAGCCGATCCTGCTTTCCGTTCACGCCGAGTATGCGCCCGTCCGGCAGAACGTTGGTCGGAAAATCCGGTATCTCCAGCGGCGTGCTGTGCACGGAACCGTTGGAAAGATCGAGAAAACGTATCGACGAGGGACTATAGTAGAAATCCCAAAGGCAATTCCCGTGAAATTCGGAAACACAGGAAAAGCCGCTGTCCGGCATGCGCCGCACTTCTTCGAGCGCTTCGTCCAGAACGACAAGCTCTCCGGAGGCGTCGCTGCGGCAGACCAGAGCGCCGATGGGCTCGGCATAGATCATTTCGCGCATACCCTCCTCGGGAGGAAAATGCCTTGTGCGAAGCAGCTCTCCGGTCTCGCCGTCGATCTGTATTATCGCCGCGCTGTCGTTGGCGGCCCTTCCGAAAAGCGTGATGACCCCGTCAGGGGCGGCATGAAAGGAACCGATACTGACCTCCGTGCTGAAGCTCCACCGCACCGTGCCGTCTTCCCCCAAACAAGTGACTGCGGGCAGAACGGGAAGCCCAAGCTCACGGCTTCTCACCCGATACACTTTCGGCAGACCGTCGGAAAGCATTACGGGATCGCCGCTTTTTGTTCGCCGGATAATGCGCCTGACATGATTGGCAAACGGCCCCAGTGTCTGCTGCGCTCCGGTTTCTGCGTTGTACAAAAAAAGAAATTCCGGAAACGGCTCGCATGACTGATCTACGTTATAGGGCGGCTTAAAATCTATATAGGGGTAGGCAAAGAGCCCCGTGTCGCCCGGCATCATGTATGGCCGCGGGTCGGGGTGATACAGCAGCGTGCTGAGCTCACAGTGCCTCCATTGCGGCCGCAGCAGCCGGAAGACTGTCTGCATGATCTTCATTTCCTCCGGCCAGCTTTCTTCCGCGAGCTCCGTGAGAACGAACTGCTTGGGCCGCTTCCGCAGCATCGACTCCCGCGCCTTTACCGCGCGCAGCGTGGCATCGCAGCGCGGAACGACGCGCGGCGCGTCCTCTTCCGGCACATCGTACAGTGCCGCGCCGACGGTCTCCTCCAGCAGCGCGAGCTTCTCTTCCAGAGAGTTGCAGCGCGAAGCATAGCGGAACGCTTTGGAGGCGGATGTGTCGCCGAACAGCTCGTCGAGCTGTTTTCCCAGCTTTGCCCAGGATTCGTCGCTGTGACAGGAGGCGGCCCGCCGACCGTTTCGATACAGTCGGCAGACAAAAGCGTCATCGTCATAATAAAAAAAGAGCAGTGCAACCGCGTCGGAGCCCTTCGTCAGACGGCGGGCGGCCTTTTCCAGCCGCAGCGGGAAATCGCCCTCTTCCTCCTGCGCCGGCACAAGGGTCAGCCACGGCAGATTCCGGTCGCGGAGCAGATCGCCCGGCGCAAGCGCCGCTTCGAGAGCGGAGCGCTCCGCACCGTACAGACTCAGTGTTGCAAACGACATTCCCATAGCGGCCTCCTCATCCAATTCCTTTAGCCTTTTGAGCCACTTGCTGACATAACCATCTTGGGCAAAGTCATCAAAGGCACCTTCACAGAAGTGATCTGCCCTACACGCGCCAAAGAGAACAGCAACGACTCCTTGTGCATCCATTTCGGATACATCGGCGGCACGCAAATCCCTATCGTCCCAGTTGAGCCCATATTCTTCTAACACTTTGCCATACTCATGCAGGCGATACTCTTTGCGTTCGTCCACAAATCTGTATAGCTCATCAAACAGGCTCGGATGCCCGGAGAAGACAGATTCTTTCCGATCCATCGCAGGAATAAAACGTGTCAACGATTCAAACATTTTTTCTTCTATCCGACGACTATTGAACCGTTACTGTTTTCAGATGATCAGGAAGGGACCCGATAACAATCCGCCGCCGGGCATCGTCATGCAGGAAATAAATCCGCAGAAGATTCTCCGGGTCGTTGCCGACACGCAGGTGGTAATCCAGATCGCTGTCGGCATCCTTGCCCTGCGCGTTCTTGTAATACTTAATGCGGTACTCAGACGGCGTAAACTCAATCGTCATCTGGCCTGTCGGTTTTACGTCGAATGGCCGGCCGTATTTCTCACCACAGCGCGTAAGTGCGATCTCCTTCGGAAGCTGTTTGTACCGTTGCTCCCAATAATCCGTGGCCAGGTAATCCAATGCATCACAAACGAGGGCAATGTCAGCGCACTGATTGGATTTTGTCAACATCCGGGAAATGGCTTTCGGGTGCAGGAATAGCCGGTCGCTGAAATGCTTCTCAACCCAGGCCGCAATACCGTCATAGTCTTTTGGCTGATCATACCGGCGCTGCAGGAACTCGATGGTCGCTTCGCGGGTGTCGATCTCTGCCTGCATCTTATCTTGTACAGCGGCGCATTCCTCGCGAATCTGCGACTTTTCTTCTTCCAAGCGGGCAGCATATTCTTTCTGCCGCTGCAGCTGTGCGGTGACCGCCTCTAAATCGCGGTCCTTTTGTGCCATTTCGTTCTTCCAAAAAGAGTTCAGCTGTTCCAGCTTCTGCTTAAAATGGGCGTCTGCTGCCTCGGCGCTATCCATCAACTCATCTGACATCCGAAGCAGATGCTCACGAGCGCCGGACAGGAATTCAATCTTGCCGAAGTCTATCGGCCGGGCTTTCAGATAGGATTTAACCCCCATCTCTATGATCTCTATGGCTTCTTCACGCTTTTCTGCATTCTTCTTAAAAGGAATAATTTCTTGTCCGCCGCCATACGCGGTTGGATACAGCACGACAACATCCCCGGGGACAAAACGGATCCCGCTTTGGGAGGAGAAGCTCTTTCTCGCGCCATCTTCCAGAATATAAGTTCTGCAATGAGAGAAGGTGTAATAACAGAACTTCTCCAGATCATACGGGGGATCAATGGCGACAGTCTCAACCTTTCCCGCGGCAGCTGCCGGTTTTGGCAGGCTCATCCCCGGCAGATCAAACTTCAAAGTCGGAGGCGGGAAGCTGTTGTTCAGGCGTATCTTGCTCGGGTCAGTGATACCCGGCATGGTTTTCTGCTCTTCCAGGGGCTGCGTGAAGATAACAGTTGGCAGCGCATTGTCCGCATGATGCGTCACATAGAGCATCGTCTTGACTTGGGAAGCGTTTGTCAGCCGGAGCGCTGTCATGGGGATGTCCGTGACCTGCTTGAGGCCGAATGCAGGATTGCGCATCAGCTGCCGGACAACAGCGATGCGATAAACCTCCGCTTCCGGCTTGGCCCCGACGGGATCAGAGATGATGGTTTTGAAGCCGCATTCGAGCTGTTTGCCGACGATCAGGAAAGCGATATTTGTCTCAATGATCCGGCCGGGAATGGCCTGCCGCGTTTGCTCCGGATTGCCCGGATCAGAGCCAAGGTCAGGCTCAGTGATTTGCAAAGTCCACATGCCCTTATCCGGCAGTGACACGATATTGACTACATGCCCCTGGTTAATGTACAGGGAGGGGAGGTCGTCATCGGTCGCGGACAGATACTCTTCCGGAGACGGGAGCGCTTTCCATTCTTCTGGCACATCGTCCCCCAGACGGATCTTCAGCCACTGCATCGTTGTGAGAGCAGCAAGCCTGAGCCCATCCTGCGGTGTCGTTTTTTCATTCGCCATGAACGCGTGCAGTTGATAGGTCGGGTACAGATGGTTTTTTAGCAGTTTTACGACACGATAGGTGCTGCCCATATCCGTTGCCTCCCCGTGTTTTCTCGTCGCGATTGCAGTGTATAATCTATCTATTTAAAAATCATAACACAAAATTAATCGTACTTCAATTCCTCAATGTTTTATTGCTGTCGTTTCTAGCTGAGAATTCGCCCGATGTCTAGCAAGACTTGCGGTAATATGCTCAGCTGATGAAGGGAACGTCGTTATGGCAGACCGCATTGCCCATATTTTAAAAGAGCGCCGCATGGAGTTAGGCCTGACTCAAATACAGGTTATGGTCGTGATCTGGCTTATTCAAACATAGCTCTTGATATTGTTTATAAGTATTTTTCAAAAAGCGGATATAGCGTACTTGAAAACACTACGAAAATTTGTATAATAAATTCGGATTTGCAGATGCTCATTGAAAAGAATATTGCAAAACAAAACTTGCGGCAGCTAAAAAAGGAATTTGCAAGTTATCAGAAACAAATAGAAGCGCATACTGCAAAGATTTTATCCCCGGCGTTGTATGTTCCGGATTGGGACAGTTATACAGAGAAGCATCAAGCCGGGCCTGTCCGACACTGGCAAAAAGAAATCAGGTTTTTCCAACGGTCAATAGATGACCGCATTGCAGAATTAAAGAATCGCGGTGATTATAATGCATGAGGAATTACTTAAATATATAATTGAAAGAGTGGTTAACAATGCACAGGATGCAAGTGCAGACTATGCAAAAGAAAAAGACAATTTCAATGATGGAAAATGCCTTGCTTATTATGAAGTTCTGGACACGATCAGAAATGAACTGATAGCACACGACCTTGATATTTCTGACTATGGGCTTGATGTAAAAATTCAAAACGTACTGTAAGCACCTTGCATCCGCACGGTGCTTTTTCTATGCCCCAAAACGCACGGCGTGTTTTTGATGCGTTAATCGTGCGTTTACATGTTACAGATAAGTAAAAAAAATATAGTGGCATCAAGCGATTCGGGTATACAAAAAGCGCCGCGTTCTCAAAGAACACGGCGCATATGTCAGTCCAGATTTTTCAGTCCGTCGTACAGCTCGTTGAAGGACTTCATGTCCTTGCACCGCCCGAAGGAGAACTCTCGATCGTCGCCAAATTCCAGAAGGAAGCACTTTGTGAGCTCCTCCACCGTCTGCTCCAGCGTGCTGAAAAACTGGCGGTAAGCAAAATTGCTCGCCGGAGTACCCTCTTCAAAGGTGCTTGTGATAAGAGATTCCGTCACCTGATCAAGCGGGTACATTTTGAGATGCATCAGCTCGTGCACGATAATCTCTTCCGGATTCTCCTGCTTTGGATTGACCGCGTTCAGCAGGAAAACGGCCTTTTTATCCTCGCAGTCCACCTTGAAATCGCCGGTCTTGCGCCAAGACGGGTCCTCCACAAATTCCAGCTTCACGTCCCACGCCGGAACGATCCGCAGCTTTTTGCAGTATTTATCAAAAATCTCTGTCAGCTCGGCTTTGTCCATCGTATGCTCCTCCTTATATTCAGTAAACCGGAATGGTTGTGTTATACTTCTACGACCAATACCCCTTCTTTATCAAGACCGAGGCTCTGTTTGACTTTGCCGTTCTCAAAGAAAAGGCTCCCCCGCGGCTGGCAAGCTCCTTGGACAGCGGGTTAACCAACAGCGCTTTCCCGCACGCCATAGCCGCCTGCTTTGCGTATTCGCCGGATTCGCTTTCGTCCAGATCAAAATTCACATAGACCGGCCAGATCAGAAGACCGCGAGAACGGAAGGATTCCGGATAGATCCACAGATCGCCGCACAGCGCAGCGGTCATCTCTACGCCGTGAAACAGAAAGGAGGACGTATCTGTTCCTTCTCTGTAGTTTTCGCAGGTTTTCTCGTAGTCCTTCCGGTTTTTGCTGATCCTGCGGTAGTTGTGGACTATATCACCGTTTTCTATCAGCGCATAAGAGGAAGCTGATCCGATTTTCACGGCATTTTCCTCTTTTCGTGCAGGAACTCCTTTGCCGTGCCCGCAGAGATTCGCCGGTCTGCAATTCATTTTTATCATATTCGGGTATAAAAAGTCCACCGTAATTCCTTCAGAATTACGGTGGACTCATGGCAAATGACTCTAATTTTGATAGAAACCCGTTAAGGGGGGGCAATTACGGTTTGGAGGGGGGGCAGTTCTTTGCCAAAGGAAGAGGAGCGCCTTCATGAAATAATGTGTTAAGGGAAAATAATTTTTTGTTAAAATGCGTATGTTTTTCTCTACACCCCTTGCAAAACAGAAAGAGTCATGATATAAAATGACCAGAAGAACCGAAAC
>ERZ857480.30486-NODE-47070-length-25791-cov-8.0000_pt1 | contig 25791 bp, 20 predicted proteins | sample MGYA00519767_ERZ857480 | MGnify/ENA primary metagenome ERZ857480 (study PRJEB31778, sample SAMEA3449210) | human gut metagenome | biome: human gut; feature: human-associated habitat; material: faeces | place: United Kingdom | collected 2010/2012 ...
ACTACAATCTTGATCCAAAAATTCTTTTACTCACTTTTCATCTCAGAAAAGCCACCCCACCGCGGGCGGCCCAAGTTCCCCCCCGGTATAGTCCCGCCTGCCGCCGAATATAGATAAAGCAATAGGCAAAACAGGAGGGTAAAGCATGGGATATTACTGGCCGGAGGGCATGCTGCTGGAAACTGAGGAAAACCGATATTATCTGCAAAATGAGGAAACACTGCAAAGCGCCATGCGCATCGGTCAAATCTTGGAGGGACGGGCGCTGCTGTGTGATTATGACCACAACCTGGTGGTGGATATGGGCTGCTGCCGCGGGATCATCCCCCGGGAGGAGGGCGCCCTGGGAATAAAAGAGCAGACGGTGCGGGATATCGCCATCATCTCCCGGGTGAATAAGTCGGTCTGCTTTCTCATCACGGCGATAGAGCACGATGAGGCCGGAGCACCGCGGCCCATTTTATCCCGGCGGGCAGCCCAGCTGCGCTGCCGTTCCGAATACATAGACCATCTGACCCCTGGGGAGATCATCCCCGCGCGGGTAACGCACCTGGAAAGCTTCGGCTGCTTTGTGGATATCGGCTGCGGGCTGCCCTCCCTCATCAGCATCGATCAGATCTCGATCTCCCGCATCAGCCACCCGCGGGACCGCTTTGCTGTGGGAGAGAGCATCTACGCCGTGGTAAAGGCGGTGGAGCCGGAGGGTCGGGTGCAGCTTTCTCACAAGGAGCTGCTGGGCACCTGGGCCCAAAACGCCGAGCTGTACCTGCCGGGAGAAACGGTGGCGGGCGTCATCCGCAGCGTGGAGGACTATGGCGTCTTTGTGGAGCTGACCCCCAACCTGGCCGGCCTGGCGGAGCCCTGCGAGGGCGTGCGCGCCGGCCAGCACGCGGGCGTGTATATTAAAAGCATCCTGCCGGAAAAAATGAAGATCAAGCTCATCATCGTGGATGCCTTTGACGCGCCCTACGCCCCGCAGCCGGTGCAGTATTTCCTCACCGAGGGGGTGCTGCGGCGCTGGCGGTATTCCCCGCCGGAATGCAGCCGGGTGGTGGAAACCGTCTTTGGCGAATGATGCCGTCTCTACACCAATAGCCGTTTATTTCGTTGTGTTTTCATACAATTATTGTCGCATATTGAAATGACAATTTAGTCAGTTAAATAAAAATCTCAAAAATCCCTGCCGGGAAGCAGGGATTTTTGCCGTGTTTTGCGTACTAAAATTTATGGAGGGAATTTTGCAGGTCTTGTGGTGTCTGGCACGCCGTTCAGACCGGGGAAAGGCCGATACGGGCGCTGCCGGAGACGAGATAGTAGGTGGTATCTTTCTCCAGGGCATCGCTGATGAGAGTAACATAACCGACCGAGGTTTCCGGTGTGAAGGAGAGCATGGGGGTACTCTCTTCCGCCGCCGTGACGGTCAGGGGCCGGCCGCCGGTCAGCCACAGCTCCACGCTGATGCGGGGCAGGCTGGTATACAGCTGCGGCTCCTCCGGGAGGGGGCCGGCCGCCAGCAGGGTGCCGCCGCTAATATGGGCCGTGGCAGCCCGCAGGGGGTTCTGCTCCCGGCCGGAGCCGAGCAGCAGACTGCCGCCCGACTGGAACAGTGATCCGCCGATATCCAATGCATGGGTCCCGGCGCAGATGGAAAGGCTGCCGCCGGTCACGGTCATTTTGCGCAGGTCAGCGGCGGGGTCGCTCTCGGATTTATCATACCCGCCGGAGAGGGTCATGCCCTCCTCCGCGGCGGTAATGGACAGGCTGCCGCCGGAAAGGGTCATATCCTCCGCCACAGCACCGCGGCGGGCGGTGAGAATGGAAACATCTCCGGCGGAAAGGGTGAGCTGCTGGGTGGTGATGGCAGTATCGCCGCCGGAAATGGTGACACGGCTGCCGGACAGCTTGGTGCTTCCCACGGAATAGAGGGCGGCATCGCTGCAATCCAGCGTAAAGGTACCGCCGGAAAGCGCCAGGGATTTGCCGGCGGAAAGGCCCCGCGCGCTATCGCTCACGATCTGCTCCCGGTTGATGATGGGCTGTTTTTCGGTGGGCTGCTGCTGGGGCAGACCGCCCCACAGGCCCCATTTTTCGGCGGTCTCGCCATAACTGGCGTTGCCGCTGCCGCCGCCGGTGGTGATGTGGTACTCCCCTGCCGTGGCCGAAAGGCTCCCGGCCGCCGTGATGCCGTCCCCGCCGCAGATGAGGGCCACTGTGCCCCCTGCCAGCGTCACGCTGCCCTGCCCGGATTTGGCGGAACTGGCCGAAAGGCCGGTGCGGCCGCAGGCGATGGAAAGCTGTCCGCCGCTGATCTGCAGCTCCTGCCCGGCAAGCAGGCCGTCCCGCCAGGCGGTGATCTCCAGGGTACCTTCCGCCACGGCCAGGGTGCCCTCGCTGCGCAGGGCGTCATTGTGGATGGCCTCCACCGAAAGGCTGCCCCCGCCGGTGATGAGCAGGTCGCCCTCCACGCTGATGGCGGCTTCCCGCACCTTGCTGCCGGAATAGAGATAGCTTTTGCCATCGGAGAGGGTATTTTCGGTGCCGTTCTCCAGCAGCAGCACCACGGTGCCGCCGCCATTGGAGTAGATGACCGGGCCCCGTTCACAGTGCATATCCACCCCGCACAGCACCAGCCGGGCCGTTTCCCCCGCCGGGATCTCCACGGTGAGCTGGGCATCCTGCAAAGTACCGCTGAGCAGGTAGGTGCCCCCCTGGGAGATGATGACCCGGGAAGCGGTGGCGGTGACATTGGGGGCATTGCTGATGACGGAATCGACATTGAACTGCAGGATATAGTACGGCTCCTGCTGCCACTGGGAATGATCCGCCGTCATGGGTGCGGTCATGGATTCCAGCGATTCGTTTTCCTGCGGGGCATGGCCGCAGCCCGCCAGCAGCAATATTACCGGCAGCAGAAGCATCAGGCAGCGTTTCATCGGGGGCGTCCTCCCTTCTCTTTTTGGGGGCTTGGGGTTCACATGCTTATTCTGGCCCTATCATACCGCAAAATGAGAAAGAGTGCAAATCTCTTTGCGGGTGGGGCGCCTAAGGCGGTACGGGCCGCAGGCGAGCGGGGCGCAGCTCCGGCGATGCAAAGCATCGCCGCAGCGGACATTTGTCCGCTGGACCCATCCGCAGGATGGGTCGGGCTGCGCCCCGAGCCGGCCCCCTGCAGAAACCAAAATCACTGCAGGGCGGCAATATAGAGCTTGCGGGTATCGGCCAGGGCCGCGGCTATTTCCTCCTGCCGGCCCTCCGAGAGGGCACAGCGCAGCAGAAAGCCGGAAATACAGCCCTCTCCGACCATGGAAAGGTATTCCGGCTCCGGCATACGGGGGGCCAGGCCCTCCTCCACCGCGGCAGAGGTCAGGCAGTTCATGATCTCCCCGATCATGCGGCGGGTATCGGCACGCTCCTGCGGACCGCCGCAGATATCATACAGGGCGGCCTGCGGAAACCCCATGGAGGGCACCTGTGAAAAGAAAACGGAGCTGCACTCCAGCAGCTGGCGGGCGGTGATCTCGATGACCTTCCAGCGGGCTTCAAAGCCCTCGGCGTCGGAAATGGCGGCGTACAGTTCCTGGAAGCCCTGGGCCCTGCTGTACTGCATGGCATCCCGCAGCAGCTCCTCCCGGGAGGGGAAATACTCGTACACAGTGCCTTTGCCGATGCCAGCGGCTTCGGCGATCTCAGAAACCTTCAAATCTCCCAGCGGACGGCCCTGCCGCAGCAGCTTTAATACCGCACGGAACACCGCGGCCTTTTTCTCCGGCAAGTTCATACCTCTTCTGCCTCCTCGATGACAACTTTCTTGGGGTCTTTCTTTAGGAAAATATCGTAAATGGCGGGGACAATGAACAGAGTAAGCAGGGTGGCGTAGGCCAGGCCGCCGATGGTAACGATGGCCAAGGGCTGCAGCATATCGCCGCCGGCGCCCAGGCCCAGCGCCATGGTAGCCAGGCCGAAAATGGTGGTCATGGCAGTCATGAGGATGGGGCGAATGCGGTCGCGGCCGGTCTGTACCAGCGCTTCGGCGCGTTCCATCCCCTCCAGCCGCAGCCCGTTGGCGTAATCCACAAAGACGATGCCGTTATTCACAACGACACCCGCGAGCATAAGGAAGCCCAGCATGGCAATGACTGAGAGCTCCTTGCCGGTGATCCACAGGGCCAAAAGGCCGCCGGTGAAGGCCAACGGAATGGTGAACAGCACGATAAACGGCGAGAGCAGCGACTGGAACTGCGCCACCATGATGAGGTAGATGAAGGCGATGGCCAGGGCGATCATCAGGATGAGGTCGCTCATGGTGGATTGGATCATCTCATTTTCGCCCTCAATGGCATAGGAGCAGCCCTCCGGCATCTCATAATCGGCCAGCAGCTTTTCCACCTCACGGCTCACCAGGCCGATGTTGTAGCCATCGGCGATCTGGGCGGTGACGGTGACGGTACGGGCCTGATTTTCACGGTGGATGGCGGAAGCGGACGCGGCCTCGGTCACTGCGGCGATCTCGGAAAGGCGGACCTCGCATTCCTCCTGGTTTTTGGTACCGGTCAGGCGGAGCTCCTCCAGCGTTTCCCGGGTGGTGATCCCGGCGCTATCGGGGACGACCACAACCGGCAGGTCACTGTTATCCACGGTGATATTGGTGGCAGTGGTTTGGGAAAGAACGGCGGCGGCCACCTGCTGGTAGACCTGTGCGACCGTCAGGTTGTACTCGGCGGCTTTGGCTTTATCCACGGTGATGCGCACCTCGGTGCTGCTGTCCTCCTGCCCATCACTGACCGAAGCGACCCCTTCCACGGCGGAAAGGGTTTTGGCCAGGTCGGTGGCGGCGGCCCGCAGGGCATCCATATCATCGCCGGTGACGGCCAGCTGAATACCGCTGCCGCCGGTCATCATACTCATATCCATGGTGGAGCCGTTGGCGGAAACGGTGCAGTCCAGATCGGCGCAGGCTTCCTCGATCTTTTTGGCGATCTCCTGGCTGGAATCGCTGCGGTCATCACCCAGCAGCACATAGATGGACAGGCTGCTGCCGCCCATGCTCATCATGCTCTGGCCCTCCATGGCGCCGACGGTATCCACCCCATCCACGGTAAGGATCCGCTCCAGGACGGTATCGCACATGGCCCAGCTTTCGCTTTGGGTGGCGTCCTCCGGCATCTCGATGGAGACCGACACCTGTGGGCTATCCATTTCCGGCATAAAGGCGGTGCCCATGCTGACCGCCAGCACCGCGCTGGCAATAAGCAGTGCCACCGCGCCCAGCAGAACAGGAGCCTTGTGCCGCAGCACTTTCCGCAGAAGGTTTTCGTAGCCCGCTATCATGCGGTTCAGGAGGCGGTTGGGCTTTTCCCCTGCGGTATCGCGGGTCAATATTTTGCCCGAAAGGGCGGGCACCAAGGTAAGGGCGACCAGCAGACTGGCACCCAGTGAATAGGCGATGGTCAGGCCCATATCGGCGAAGATCTGCCGGGTAAGGCCGCTGGTAAACAGGATGGGCACAAATACGCAGACAGTGGTAAGGGTGCTGGCGGTGATAGCCCCGGCAATCTGGCGGCAGCCGTGAACCGCCGCCGTGGCGGCATTGTAGCCCAGCTGGCGCAGACGGTAGATATTCTCGATGGCAACGATGCTGTTATCCACCAGCATGCCGACGCCAAGGGCAAGGCCTGAAAGGGAGATGATATTGAGGGTGACACCGGTGAAGTGCATAAGCACCACCGCCAAAAGCAGACTGATGGGGATACTGAGCGCCACAATGATAGTGGGGCGGAAGTCCCGCAGGAACAGCATGAGGACAATGACGGCCAGCAGCGCGCCGAACAGCAGATTTTCCAGCACCGAGCTGATGACCAGATCGATGTACTGGCCCTGATCGCTGAGGGCGGTGAGGTGCAGGCCCTCGTATTTTTCCTCCAGCTGGGCCATGGCGGCATAGAGATTATCGCAGGCACCGGAGGTGGAAGCGATGGAGGACTTTTGTACCGTGAGCAGCACACCGTCATTGCCGTTTATTTTGGCGTACAGCTCCTCGGCGTTATCCGCCAGGCGGACAGTGGCGATATCGGTCAGACGGATCTCCCCCACATCGCCGACATCGTATTGGAAGAGCACCCAGTTCTGCAGCTCCTCCAGGCTGGCAAATTTATCGCCGACCTTGAGGGCATTCTGCCCCTCGGCGCTTTGGATATAGCCGGCGGGCATCGAGAAGTTCTGCGCCATGAGCAGCTGCGAAACGGCGGACTGGGTGAGAATGCCGTCCAGCCCGGCGGCCTTGTAGGCGGCATCCCGCTGCTGGCGGAACTGCTCCTCGGCTTCATCCAGGGCCTGTTCGGCCTGCTGTAATTGCAGGGTGGCCAGAATGAGCTGCTGAGAAAGCTCCAGCTTGCCGGTCTCCAGCTGGCTCTGCGCCTTATCCAGCTGCGAAAGGGCGGCGTCCAGCTCCTTTTGGCTGGACTGAGCGGTTTCCAGCTCCTTTTTTAGCTGCGGGATGCGGGGTGCCAGCGCATCGATGGCGGCGTTCAGCTCGGTAATGGTGCCGTAGTCATCCTGCACCTTATCGTGGCTTTCGATCCACTTCTTGCCCTCGGCCTCGCCCAGCAGCGCAATGATCTCTGCGGTGTTTTCCTCGATGGCTTTGGTGGCGTCGGCGATGGCCTTCTCGGCCTCCGCCTTCGCCTCGGTGGCCTGCCGGAAGGTCTCCAGCCGGGCGTTGGCGCGGGTCACCTCCTCCTCGGCAGCCGAGAGCTTTTCCGCGGCGGCAACGGTTTGCGGGTCATTGCGGGTAAGGTAGGCGGTCTGCGCCGCCTGGATGGCGGCAAGCTCGGCTTCGGCGGTATTGAGCTGGGCTTGCAGCCCGGTATTATCGGGGTCCTTCTCCAGCTGTGCCTGGAGGTCGTCCACCTCCGCCTGCTTTTCCTGCTCCTGCCGCAGCAGGTCCTGCCAGCCGGGATCGTCCTTGAGACGCTCCGGTGCGCCGTCCCGCGCTTCTTTGTAGGCGGTTTGCGCGGCTTCCTGCGCATCCTTGGCATTGGTCACATCCTGCTGCAGGGCGGCTTCACTGCTGCCGATCTCCTTGAGGGCGGCTTCGGCGGTCTCCAGCGAGGCTTGGGCGGCTCTCAGCTGGGCACGCAGCTGGGTGCGGGTAAGCTGCAGAGATTGCAGCTCGGCATATTTTACAGCGGAAAGATGAGTACGGGCGTAATCTTCACTGGCATTGTAGCTATCGCGCAGATTTACCATGTTATCGTACTGGGCCAGCACGGCCTGAATGGCCTTGACCTCCGCCGAGGTGAGGGTGGAGCCGAGGGAGGCCTGATCCTTGGCATCGGCCAGCTGCTGGGCAGCGGCCACCAGCTGGGCATAGGCGGTGCCGCTTTGCTCCTCCAGCTTCTTTTTGGCGTCGTTGATCTGCCTGCGAGAATCCTTGAGCTGCTTTTCGGCATCGGCCAGGGAGCTATCAATGGCCGCCAGTACCTTGTCATTCAGCTCATCGATTTTGGCTTGATCCAGCTCCACACGGATCTGGCTTTCCACCAGACCGCTGCCGGAAACGGACGCCACGCCATCCACCCGCTCCAGTGCCGGGATGACGGTGGAGGAGGTAAACTGAGAAAGCTCCTCCCGGGCCATATTATCGCTATCCACCGCCAATACCATGATGGGCAGCATATCGGGATTGATCTTCATGAGCACCGGGCTGCCGGCGGCCTCGGGCAGGGAGTCGGCGATCTGATCAAGGCTGGCGTTCATTTCGATCATGGCGGAATCCATGCCGGTGCCTTCCTCAAATTCCAGCACCACGATACTGACATTTTCCTGCGAGATACTGGTGATATTCTTGACGCCGCTGGTGGTAGCCAGGGCGCTTTCCAGCGTTTTGGTCACGCTTTGCTCCACCTGCTCCGGACTGGCGCCGATGTAGGTGGTATAGGCGATGGCATAGGGCAGATCCATATTCGGCAGGAGGTCGGTGGTCATATTGATGAAAGACATGACACCGAGGATAAGCACCAGCACCACGCAGACGAATACGGTCATGGGCTTTTTGACACTGAGACGAGACAGCATAGAGGATTCTCCATTTCCGGGGGATAGATGTTCCGACCGACCGGTCGGTCGGGGATTTCTAATCTTATTTTAGCGCAAAACGGGACGAACGCAAGAGGAAAGATATTAACATTTCGTAAAGGTTATAGCATCGGCGCGGGAGAGTATGCTATAATAACCATGGACATTGCAGGAAGCCGGGTTCGGGCGGCCCCGCGCGGGAGCCGAAGGCTCCCGAAGGGCGCCCCCCGCAGGGGGGCGCCCCAGCCCGGCGGAGCCAGGCACGGGGCCGCCCGAATGCCAGCCTGCACCCCCAAAGGAGGTAACCGCCATGTATCACATCCTGGTCGTGGATGACGAAGCCAAGATCCGCGAGATCATAAAAAAATACGCAGTATTCGAGGGCTACCGGGTCACCGAGGCCGCCAATGGCATGGAGGCCATCGACCTGTGCCGCACCGAGCCGTTCGATCTCATCATCATGGATGTGATGATGCCAGAGCTGGACGGCTTTTCCGCCTGCCGCGAAATCCGCAAATACAACCGCACGCCCATCATCATGCTTTCCGCCCGCGGCGAAGAATATGACCGCATCCACGGCTTCGAGCTGGGGATCGATGACTATGTGGTCAAGCCCTTTTCCCCCAAGGAGCTGATGATGCGGGTGGCCGCCATCATCAAGCGCAGCGGCGGCGAGGAAAACAACCGTTTTGTTTTTGAGGGGCTGACGGTGGATTTTACCGCGCGGCTGGTTTTCATTGACGAGCAGCGCATAGAGATGTCTCCCAAGGAGTACGACCTGTTTTTCTATATGGTGCGCAACCGCGGCGTGGCCCTGACCCGCGAGCGGCTGATCCACGATGTGTGGGGCTATGATTTTTACGGCGACGACCGCACGCTGGATACCCATGTAAAGCTGCTGCGCAAGAGCCTGGGCCGGTACAGCCGGTGCATTATCACGCTAAGAGGAGTTGGGTACCGCTTTGAAACTGTGGCAGAGCCGGAAAGCGATGCAGACGGAGACGCCAACTGAGTCCTCCCCTGCCCCGCAGCATAAGCAAAGCCGTTTTTCCCACCTGGGCATCCGCTGGAGACTGGTGGGCAGCTTTGCTATGTTTGTGGCGCTGCTGCTGATGCTGCTGTGGCTTTTGCAGATCGTCTTTTTGGAGAGCTTCTACAAATCCATCAAGACCAGCTCCATTAAAAATACCGCCGAGGAAGTAGCCGCCAGCATCAATGATGAGAACTTCTACACCGAGGTGAACCGCCTGACCCGCCAGGATCTCATCTGTGTCCACATCGTGCGGGAGGACGGCACCCCGGTACTGACCTCCGGCAACCAGCCCTCCTGCATCCTGCACATGCTGCTTACCGATCAGGCGGCGCTGCTGTTCCGGCAGGCGCAGGAAAACGGCGGCACCGTGCTGGAAAACTATCAGCTCCTGGAGCTTTCCCCCGCCATGCAGAGCAAAGCAACCGCCCAGGCCGCCTCCACCGAGCAGCTGCTGTACGGCATTCTGACCACGCGCGGAGAGGACGAGGGCGCCGAGCCGGTCATGGTCATGGTGGATGCCACCATCACGCCCATCAATACCACGGTGGAAACACTGCGGGCCCAGCTGGTCATCATCACGGTCATCATGACGGCGTTTTCCATCCTGCTGGTGCTGCTGCTTTCCTCCATGATCTCCCGTCCCATCACCCGCATTACCAAAAGCGCCAAGCAGCTGGCCACCGGCGATTACGGCACGCAGTTTACCGGCGGCACCTACCGGGAGGTCACCGAGCTGGCCGACACCCTAAACTATGCCAGCCGGGAGCTGAGCAAGGTGGAACATCTGCGGCAGGAGTTCATCGCCAATGTGAGCCACGACCTGCGCACCCCGCTGACCATGATCACCGGCTATGCCGAGGTAATGCGCGATCTGCCGGGTGAAAATACCCCGGAAAATGTGCAGATCATCATAGATGAGGCCCGCCGGCTGACTGATTTGGTCAATGATTTGCTGAATCTTTCCCGGCTACAAAGCGGCGCGCAGACCCCCGAACCGGAGCCGCTCAATCTCACCAAGATGATCCGCGGCATTATGGGGCGGTACGCCAAGCTGGTGCTGCATGACGGCTACGCCATCACGCTGGAAGCGGACGGCGACGCCATGGTGATGGCCGACCGGCTGCGCATGACCCAAGTGCTGTATAATCTCATCAATAACGCCATCAACTATGCCGGGGCCGACCGGGCCGTACTGGTGCGCCAGACCATCGAGAATGGGACTGTGAAGGTGGAGGTCATCGACCACGGCGAAGGCATTCCGGCCGAGAGCCTGCCCTATGTGTGGGACCGCTACTACAAGGTGGATAAAAACCACCGCCGCTCCACCGTGGGGGCCGGGCTGGGGCTTTCCATTGTAAAGGGCGTGCTGGAGGCCCACGGCGCCGAATACGGCGTAGCCAGCACCCTGGGCGAGGGCAGCGATTTCTGGTTCCGGCTGCCGCTGCTGCCGCCCGATGCCGCTTTAACCGCCGAAAGTGAAGAAAATCATTCCGATTTTTCCTGATTTCTTCACACAGCCATCACATTGGCCGTATATGATAAAGGTGTGGAATAAATAAGGGCGCACAGCCCGGCCGAAGGTTTTTCTTTCTCCTCCTTATCTTCATCCTTCTTTATACTTTTTCGTTTTGTCCTCATTTTCTTTTCCCTTCGGCTCATTCCCCAAGCTCCTGCGCCGGCTGCAAACGGCCGCAGGAAACAGTTTTACCAGGAGCTCCCGCACTGTAACAGGTGCGGGAGCTTTTTTGTGTTCTTTAATATTTTATGAATTCACCGTGAACTGCGTTGACTATATAGGGGCAAAATGGTATGCTGACTGTATTAGCTCCAGTAGTACAGTTTGCTGCAAAGTTTTTTTGCATTTTTTGTTTTTGGATGCAATAAAATCCATCAAACTGTACACTTATTTTAGTGAAATATGATTTTTCTGCGAGAGGGGGAAAAAATGTGCAATACATGGTGGAGACCAAAAATCTCCGCAAGGTGTACCGGACCGGCGATGAAAAGGTAGTCGCTCTGGATAATATCGACCTGACCATCGAGCAGGGGCAGGTGTGCTGTATACTGGGTACCTCCGGCAGTGGTAAATCTACCCTGCTGAACCAGCTGGCCGGGCTGGAAAAGCCCACCCGCGGCACGGTAAAAATCAAGGGAGAGCTGATCTCCAAGATGAGCGAAAAGCAGCTGGCGGTGTTCCGGCAGAAGCACATCGGCTTTGTGTTCCAGTCCTACAATCTCATTCAGGGGATGACCGCTGTGGAAAATGTGGCCATGCCGCTGATGTTCCGCCGAGTGTCCCGCAAAAAGCGTGAGGAAGCCGCCCGTGAAATGCTAAAGCAGGTGGGACTGGGCGAGCGCATGGACCACCGTCCCAATGAAATGAGCGGCGGCCAGCAGCAGCGCGTGGGCATTGCCCGCGCCTTTGTTACCAATCCTGAGGTGGTATTTGCCGATGAGCCCACCGGCAACCTGGATACCAAAACGACCAAAGAGGTCATGGAGATGTTCCTGCGGTTTGCCCGGGAAAAGGGCACCACGATCATACTGGTGACACATGACCGCAGCCTGGCAGAATACTGCGACCGCATCGTGACCATCTCGGATGGACGCATCATTTCCAATGAGGACCACCGCAATCCCAAGGTGATCCAAGAACCTCCCGCCGCCCCTGCCGAGGAGCTGCCGGAGAAGCTGCACTTTACCGATAACACACTGGCCGCCGGCCAAGGAGGAGTATGACCGTGAAAAAGATGAGCAAGATCCTGACATTTATTCTGGTGCTGGCCATGGTGCTGGGCACCGTAGCGATGGCGACTGAACCGTCCTATACTGTTTCTGCCACTGATGGTTCTTTGGAGCACGGCAGCATTACGCTTACATATAATACAGCAAAAGAAGGAAGTACCGGGACTGCAACTTGTACCCTTAACAGTACTACTAAGTCCAAAGCGCTTCCCAATGATGTGAAAAAAGTTAAAGTTACTTTTAATGCTGCCCCTGGCTATGAATTTGTCAGTGCTACATATAAAGTAGGCGATACTGATGCAAAGTCTGTTGCAGATTTCGGCGAAATTGAAATCACCGACAACACAACCATTACCCCTGTATTCCAGGCCAAGAGCACCCTGGGCGGCGAAAAGACCGCTGACAGTTTCCGGCTGGATGCTATTTGCAGCGGCAGCTACTACTGGCAGATGTACCACAAGGACATGGCCAATAACAAAAAGTACACCAAATATCCCGGTTCCCCTGCGGATAAGGTCAATCCCAGCTCTGAGATCGTAAAGGGCAACTATGTTGATTTGACCCTGTATGTTACTGATGATGACTTTCTGAGCCTTTATGGGTCCACCGGCTACAGCAAGAATAATTTCTCGGTTACCACCCCCGGCGACAGCAGCTTCCTGGCTGGCTCCGGCGCCGGTGCTGAAATTGAAAAATGGACAGTAGGCAGCACCGATAAAGGTATGGTAATCCAGCTGACCGGCGTATACTATGTGGGCGGCAGCGATAACACCCTAAAGCTTATCATTACCCAGGGCAACTACAATGCTATTGTAACCTGCAAGATCGATAACGCCACCATCGTGCCAGAAAAGGAAAACGACAAAAAGCCGGATGAGGAGACTACCGCAGCGCAGCCCTATGTCATCATCAGCAGCTACAGCTACGGCAAGGGCGACCTGGTGGCCGGTGAGACCCGCAATGTCACCATGACCTTCCGCAATACCAGCAAGACCATGGCCGTGGAAAACATGATGGTGACCATGACCCTGCCCGATGCCATGATGCTGACCAGCAGCTCCAATTCCTTCTACATCGAATCGCTGGCAGCCGAGGGCACCATCACCAAGACCGTGAATGTGACCGTGAAGCCCACTGCGGCGGCCCAGTCCCATTCCATGACCGTTGATTTTACCTATGACTACCTGGATAACGGCGTGCGCCGCAATGCCAAGACCACCGAGACCATCAGCATGCCGGTGCTGCAGGTGGACCGCTTTACCGTGACCGGCATCGACCTGCCCCAACAGATCTTCATAGGCGAGGAAAATAACCTCTCCGTCAACTTCGTCAATAAGAGCCGTACCGATATCTACAATCTTTCCGCCAAGCTGAACTGCGAGGGGCTTTCCAATAACGGCGAGGAGCAGTATCTGGGCAATCTTGCCTCCGGCACCACCTCCAGCGCCGATTTCTACATCACCGGGAATGAAAAGGGCGAGCTGGTGGGTGAGGTCATCATCACCTACGAGGATACCAACATGAACCAGCGCACCGTTTCGGTGCCCTTTACCACGCAGGTGACCAGCTACGAGGATGTATGGGGTCCCAGCAATCCCAGCGTCGACCCCGGTATGGATCCCGGCACTGACCCCGGCATGGAAGAGCCTGCGGGTTTCCCGTGGTTCTGGGTCATCGGTGGTGTGGCGGTAGTGGCTGCCGGCGTATTTGTGTACCTGAAGCTGCGTAAAAATAAAAAGGAGAGCGTAGACGAAGATGAGGATATCTGACCTTCTGAGCGTCTGCCTGCGAAACCTGACCCGCCGCCGGGTGCGTACCGCCCTGACCGTTATCGGCGTTGTCATCGGCGTGTGCGCCATCATCTTGATGGTCTCACTCGGCATCGGTGCGCGGGAATCCATGATGCAGATGCTGCAAGAGTGGGGCGATCTTACCATCATCAATGTCTACAATTACGGTGGAGGCGAGACCAAGCTGGACGATAAAGCCCTCTCCAAAATACAGGCGATGGATAATGTACAGATCGCGACCCCGTTTTACAGCAGCCGGGTCAGCTTCCGGCTGAAATCCCGCAACGGGCGCTATGCGGCCTATACCAATATCATCGGCATCTATCCCGAGGCGTTTGACGCTCTCGGCTATAAATTGAGCGACGGCACCTCCTTTGCGGACAGCAAAAAGGATTACAGCATGGTGGCGGGCGCCAATGTGGCGTATTCCTTCCGGGATACCAAGAAAAAACGCAATAACTATGTGGATCGCAACCAGACCGACGCCATGGGCAACCCCAAAAAGCCCTTTGTGGATATGATGAAGGATAAGCTGGTTTTGTACAGCGAAAGCTATGACAACAACGGCAACCTGAAAAAGGGCCTGGAGGTCACCCCCAATGTGACCGGCGTGATGGTGGAGGACTGGAACAAGGGCTGGGAGACCAGCGAATGCATCCTGATGGACATCAACCAGCTGAAGGCGCTGGAGCAGAAATACTATAAGATCAGCGGTGAAAAGGCTCCAGACACCACCAACTATGATGAGGTACGGGTCAAGTGCGTAGACGCTGCATCGGTTGCCGCAGTGCAGCAGTCCATCACCGATATGGGCTTCCAGTGCTCCTCGATGGAGGACACCCGTAAGATGTTCGATGAACAACTCACCATGATCCAGACCATGCTGGGCGGTCTGGCGGCTATCTCTCTGTTTGTCGCCGCCATCGGCATTGCCAACACCATGGTCATGTCCATCTATGAGCGCACCAAGGAGATCGGCGTCATGAAGGTGCTGGGCGCCGAGCTGGGCGCCATTCGCGCCATGTTCCTCACCGAATCCGCTATGATCGGTCTGATCGGCGGCGTGGTGGGCGTTGGGCTCAGCTTCCTGATCAGCTATCTGTTAAACAATGTGCCGATCGTAGCAAACCTTCTGGCATCGCTGGGGCTCAGCTTCGGCAACGGCGGGGCGGTTTCCATCATTCCGTGGTGGCTGGTGCTGCTGGCAATGGTCTTTTCGATGATGGTCGGCGTTGTTTTCGGTTTTATCCCTGCTAACCGCGCTGTTAAGATCTCCGCTTTGGAGGCCATTCGGCACGACTAAACCTACTGCAATGAAAAAGCCCCCTCGGGGGCTTTTCTCTTTGTGCCGCCCGTGGTATAATTTGAGACAGAACCGGACTGGGCGGCACAGGGCGCGGGGCGCTCCGGACGGAGGCCGGAGCCACGGCCCGTAGGGCCGTGTAAGGCCGCCCGCAGGGCGGCCTGCCCCGCGCCCCCATACCTGCCCGCTGCATCCACTCTGCCAAGGAGGGAAACACCATGCCACACGATCTGCAAGCCAGCCTTGCCGCCTATCGGCCCTACAATGAGCAGGAGCAGCGCGATCTGCCGCTGCTGCTGGCCGCGCTAAAGCAGCCGGATAGCTTTACCCGGCAGAATGAAACCGCCCATTTTACTGCATCGGCCTGGGTGGTGAACCCCGCGCGGAATAAGGTGCTGATGATCTATCACAACATCTACAATAGCTGGAGCTGGACCGGCGGCCATGCCGATGGCGAAACCGATCTTTTGGCGGTCGCGCTGCGGGAGGTAGCCGAGGAAACCGGACTGCAAACGCTCCGCCCCGTCAGTCGTGAACTGTTCTCGGTCGAGATCCTTACCGTGGATGGACACGAAAAACGAGGGCGGTATGTCCCCTCCCACCTGCATCTCAACTGCACCTATCTCATCGAAGCCGATGATACCGAGCCGCTGCGGGTAAAGCCCGATGAAAACAGCGGTGTGCGGTGGTTCGCCCCGCGAGAGGCGCTGGCCGCCTGCACCGAACCCTGGATGCGCGACCGTATCTACCAAAAGCTCATCGAAAAAAACACCCAGTATAAATAAAAGGAGGGACTGTCATGAAGCCGCATGAAACCACCGCCCAGTGCGTGGAGCGCAAGCTGGGGCGCAAGCTCCGCCTCATTCGCGTGGCGCGCGGGGAGGAACCTGCCGATATCGTATTCAAAAACGCCACCTATCTCAATGTGTTCAGCAATGACTTCTGCCATGGGGATATTGCTGTTTCCGATGGGCTCATCGCCGGCATCGGCAGCTACCACGGCAGCAAAGAGGTGGATGTCTCCGGCAGCTTTGTCTGCCCTGGCCTCATCGATGCCCACATCCACCTGGAAAGCAGCCTGGTTTCCCCTGCCGAGTTTGCCCGAGCGGTCATCCGCCACGGCACCACCACTGTCATCACCGATCCGCACGAGATCGCCAATGTCATGGGAGTGGATGGCATCCGCTATATGCTGGAGGCCACCGAGGGCCTGCCGGTGGATGTCCACTTTATGCTGCCCAGCTGCGTGCCCGCCACGCCGTTGGATGAAAGCGGCTGCACGCTGGATTATCAGGCCATCGATGACCTGTATGACCACTCTAGAGTTCTTGGCCTGGCGGAAATGATGAACTATGTCGGTGTCATCAATGGCGACCCAGCAGTCATCAGCAAAATCCTGGCCAGTCAGGCCCACCACAAAAAAATAGATGGCCACGCACCCGATCTCTCCGGCGCCGATCTCAACGCCTATATCGCCGCCGGCGTCTATTCCGATCACGAGTGCAGCACCTGCCAGGATGCGCTGGAAAAGCTGCAGCTCGGCCAGTTCATCATGATACGGGAGGGCACCGCCGCCCAGAATCTGCGGGCACTCCTGCCGCTGCTCAATCAGCAGTACTACTCCCGGTGCATGTTTGCCACCGATGATAAACACCCCCTGGATCTTTTGCAGGGCGGCCACATCGATTATATCATCCGGGAAGCCATTGCCTGCGGCGTTGATCCCATCATTGCCATCAAGGTGGCCAGCCATCAGGCAGCCCGCTATTTCCTGATGAACAACAAAGGCGCCATCGCCCCCGGCTACCTGGCCGACCTGGTGGTCTTTGATGACTTCCGTCACTTCAATATCCAGGAGGTGTATAAGCGCGGCCGCTGCGTCTTTGCGGATGGCGAGGTTCTACCCTTTGACGCGCCCGCGGTGGAACCCAGCCTTTCCCGCCGCGCGCACGAGACCTTCCGTATTGCGCCGGTCACGCCGCAGCAGCTGGCCGCCGGAGATCTGCCGGTCATCGGCATCGTCCCGGGCGAAATCATCACCCAGAACCTTGGCCGGGCGGCTGCCCCCGATCCCACCCATGATATCCTAAAGATCGCCGTAGCGGAGCGCCACCATGGCACCGGGCACATTGGCCTGGGATACATTAAAGGTTACGGCCTGCGGCAGGGCGCTGTGGCCACCAGCTTTGCCCACGATTCCCATAATATCATCGCCGTGGGCGCCGATGACGCCGACCTGGCCTTTGCCATCAACCGCATTGCCGAAATGCAGGGCGGCACCGTAGTCGTGCACGAGGGCAAGGTCATCGCTGAGCTGCCGCTGCCGGTGGCTGGCCTAATGAGTGACGCCCCGCTGGAGGAGGTAAACGACCTGCTGGAGCAGGCCAAGGCCGCCGCCCACCGCATGGGTGTTTCCCCGGGCATCGATCCCTTTATGACCCTTTCCTTTATGAGCCTGCCGGTCATTCCCGCCCTCAAGATCACCACCCACGGGGTCTTTGATGTGGAACAGTGGAAATACATCTGATTTTTCTTGCAGAGCCGTGTCCTTCCCCCCTGTGGGGCGGGCACGGCTTTTCCATTTAGGGCTTTTTGCAGGGGGCATGGCGGGCGCCCGCACCCTATCTCGCCTCCATTTGTGTACCTCCTCCAAAAACAAATGCCAATCCCCTGTAAACATTGTCTTTCCTTTCGCCCTTTTATGTGCTAAAATATTGCATTATAGGGAGCGTTCCACCGATACGGTCGGGCCAGCCCTTCCGGGCAGCCCTCCCCCGCTCCGGTACGCCCCTGCCAAATCTCTGCAAAAGGAGTGACAGTGTGTGAATTTTTCCGTCAATAGCCCCATTTTGTTCGTACTGGCCGGTGTTATCATCCTGGCCGTGCTGGCGCAGTCGGTGTTCTTCCTGGTGCGGGCCATCCGCCGCAGCAAGGAGATCGGCATGGACCAGCAGAAGCTGCGCAAGACCATGGTCACCGCCGGCGTTTTCACCATCGCCCCGGCCGTCGCCATCGTCATCAGCGTCATCACCCTTTCCAAGGACCTCGGCCTGCCGCTGCCTTGGCTGCGCCTTTCGGTGGTCGGCTCCCTCTCCTACGAGACCATTGCCGCCACCAATGCCGAAAGCGCCATGGGCCTCACCTTCGGGCAGGTTTCCGCCCTTACCGCTTCCCAGTATGTCACCATCGCCTGGGTCATGACCATCAGCATCATGCTGGGCATCTGGCTGGTACCGCTCATCGGTAAAAAGCTGCAGGGCGGCATGACCAAGATAGAAAACCGTGATAAGCGCTGGGGCGATATCCTCTCCTCCGCCCTGTTCATCGGTATGATCGCCGCTTTCCTCGGCTATGTGTTCTGTGATTTCGGCACCATCTTCCATGGTGATCCCTCCGGCCTTATCCCGGTATGTGTCATGATCGTTTCCGCCATCATTATGGCGCTGTGCGGCCTTATCATGAAAAAAACCGGCTGGCATTGGGTGGGCGATTACGCCCTGCCGATGAGTCTTATTCTCGGCATGGCCTCCGCCATTCCCATCACCGGCTGGCTGTCCTAAGGGAAAGGAGGATCACACCATGAAAAAAGCAAATATGACTTATATGGATTCCGTCCATCACTACGGCCGCGTCTGGAACCTTTCGATGATGGTTCTGCTGTTGATGTTCCCCGCCGCTGTCTCTATCATCTTCCACGCCCCTGCCGATGGCAAGGGTCTGCTGATGGGCCTCATCGCCACTGCCCCTATGTACTGGGCAGTCGGATTTATTGAAACGCTGACCTATGTGCCCATGCTGGGCGCAGGCGGCAGCTACCTCTCCTTTGTCACCGGCAATATCAGTAATCTCAAGCTCCCCTGTGCCCTCAACGCGCTGGAGCAGGCCGATGTGAAAGCCAACAGCGAGGAAGGCGAGATCGTTTCCACCGTGGCCATTGCCGTTTCCAGCATCGTCACCACCGTCATCATCATTTTGGGCGTCATTCTCATCATCCCGCTCACCCCGGTGTTGGAAAGCCCCGCCCTAGCCCCCGCCTTCGCGCAGATCCTGCCCGCCCTGTTCGGCGGCCTGGGTGTGGTGTTCATCTCAAAGAACGCAAAGCTCTCCATCGCCCCCATCTGCCTGATGCTGGTTCTCTTCATCTTCGTTCCCGCCCTCAATTCCAGCACCGTCGGCATTATGGTGCCGGTCAGCGTGCTGTTTACCGTGGGGGTGGCCCGCATCCTGTATAAAAAGGGGATCCTGTGATCCCATAAAATACTGCAAGGAGGTTTTCTGTCATGATCGTTCTGTATATCATATTGGCCGTTCTCGTCCTGCTGCTGGCTGTGGTGCTGCTGTGCACCGCGGCGTTCCACCCCAAGGCCGAAGCTTTCAGGACCTATGCCCCCGTCGAATTTGACCGAGAGGCCGCTGTAACCAACCTTCAGCAGCTCATCCGCTGCCGTACCGTCAGCTACACCGATGCCGCCAAGGAGGACCCGGCGGAATTTGAAAAGCTCATCGCCCTTTTGCCGGAGCTGTACCCCCATGTCTACGAAAAATGCACCCTCACCCGCCTGCCGGACCGCGGCCTGCTGTTCTACTGGGCGGGCAAGGCCCACGATGAGGCTTCGGTCATGATGGCGCACTTTGATGTGGTGCCGGTGGAGGAGGAGAACTGGAAAAAGCCTCCCTTTGAGGGCATCATCGAGGACGGCGTGCTGTGGGGACGCGGCACCCTTGACACCAAGGTCACCTTTAACGGCGTGCTGACTGCCGCCGATCATCTGATTGCGCAAGGCTTCCAGCCGGAGCAGGACATTTACTTTGCCTTCTCCGGTCAGGAGGAGATCAACGGCCCCGGCGCCGTCAATATCGTCCACTGGTTCCAGGAGCACAATATCAATATCCAGCTTGTCGTGGATGAGGGCGGCGCGGTGGTCGAAGATGTTTTCCCCGGCGTCAAGCAGCCCTGCGCGCTCATCGGTATTGCCGAAAAGGGCATGATGAACCTGGAATACAGCGTTTCCTCCGCCGGCGGTCACGCCTCCGCGCCCAAGCCCCACACCCCCGTGGGAGTACTGGCGGATGCCTGCTGCAAGGTGGAAAATCACCCCTTCCCCATGCACATCACTGCCCCGGCCGCCAAGATGTTTGATACCCTCGGCCGCCACTCCACCTTCCTTTACCGCATGATCTTCGCCAACCTGTGGCTGTTCGGCGGCATTCTGGATAACCTGTGCAAAAAGCAGGGCGGCGAGCTGAACGCCCTGATGCGCACCACCGTGGCCTTTACCCAGATGCAGGGCAGCAAGGCCAGCAATGTCATCCCGCCCAGCGCCTCCATGGTCAGCAACATGCGGCTCAATCCCGCCGATACCATGGAGAGCGCCATGGAATACATCCGCGGGGTCATCGGCAATGACGCCGTAACGCTGCGCTGCGTCGAGGGCATGAACCCCAGCCCCATCAGCGAGACCGACTGCCCCGCGTGGGATAAGGTCGCTTCCGCCGTGGCAGGCACATGGCAAGGCTCCCTTGTCTCCCCGTACTTGATGGTACAGTGCAGCGACAGCCGCCATTACGGTCCTGTCAGCAACCATGTTTACCGCTTCTCCGCCATGGACCTCACCGCCGAGGAGCGCAGCACCATCCACGGCAACAATGAGCGCATCCGCACCGAAGTCATCGGCCGTGCGGTAGAGTTCTACATCCGCCTGATGAGCCAATGCTGACCCCATAACGCCATAAAATCACCCCCGACCGTTTTGGCCGGGGGTGTTTTCCATGCTTTTATTTATTTTGCGGAAGAAGCAGAGTAGTATATCACACCGACCCCTGCTACCCATGTATCGCCGCTGTCGCTGCACTCACCAAGCTTTTCACCCTGCTTTACCGTATCGCCGGGCTTCAGTGTCACATTTTTCAGGTGTCCGTACAGAATGGCGCTGCCGTCCTCATGCCGGATCAATACCGGCTGCCTGCCCATAAGACCGATCCATCGCTACTTGTACTCCGGCGGAGTCTGTTCCACCACGCCGTCCCGCATGGCCACCGCCGCAGCCCCGGCCGGCGCTTCAAAAAGGCGGTAGGTAGGACAGCTTGTCCCTATTACTCCTTGGGTCATTGTCCCGTTCTTCGCCGGAGCAATGTATGCGCTGTCCTCTGTCCATTCCTCGGTTTCCATGGGCAGAATGGGGGTATCGTATGCGTTGCGGCCTACCGTAAAGCCCGTCACGGTTCCGTCCCGGGCGGTCTTCAGCGTTATATCCTCCTCCCGCACCAGACTGAACTCAATGCCGAAAACTCCCGAAGAACCGGTTCCGAAATTTCCGCTGTCTCCCGTTGTTCCCAGCTGCGTATAAGCGATCACTTCATCGCCCGCCTGCACATAAATCTCCTCGCAATGGGCATATACCGCATACAGTCCGTTTTCCTGCCGTATTAGGATGCACCGGCCCATTCCCTGGTTCCAGCCCTTCTCCGCAGTATATACGACCGTTCCGGCCTGCAGTGCAGTAAACGGGGTCCCTTTCTGTCGGCTGTAGAATGCCGTCACACCCTGAACCGGTTCCTCAAGTCTGTATCCGGCAAACGGCTCCCTGTAATAATATCGGTCAAATATCTCCTCAAAAGCCGGTTCGTCCTCCGCTGCGGGGGATTGCCGCAAAAGGTTGACTCCGCCGCAGTAGATCGCCTCGATCTCCTCCGGCGCTATGGCCCTGCAGAATATCATCTTCATTTCTGTTTTTCTTGCCGTTTGATTCCCGTCTCTGCTTCTCAACTCGACCTCCGTACCGTCTTTCAAATACACAGCCCAGCCCTGCGACAGGTCTATCAGTCGGTCTACCGTAATCTCCATCGAGACCGGAGAGCATTTCACCGTTACGCCCTCCGCTGCATCCAGCCCCACACTCTCCACCGTCTGCGGGATATCAAAGCTGACCTCCCATTCGGCGTCGTAGTCCGGCACCCGCTGCCATCTTCCCGGCTGGATAAATTGCAGGTTTGGCAGCTCCTCCTCCGCCACATCATAATAAATCACATGGTAGTAAATACCACCAGACCCACCGACATTCTCCACACTCTCCCCTGTGCTGTCGCATAGGACTCCATGGGGCGGGCTGTTTGGTTCATAACGGTCCTCCCTGTAGCGCGAAAAAACATACAGCCTGCCATCTTCATAGTACGCCATATCAATGGTTTGCACCACTTCACCATCGGTGTTGCACACCTCATAGCTGCCCTCACCGTCACCTATCATCTGCGGGTAGTTTGAGATCCACTCGTCAAGATCTACCCCCTTGCGCACGGCGCTGTCGCACAGCGCTTTCATATCCACCTTCGCAATAAAGGTATCTCCCGTCCGTTCCAGATGTCCCAGCCCGCTTACCCGCAGGTGGGCGGTGCTGCCCCGCATGGCGTCGTTCCAGTCCGCCACCAGATAGCCGCACAGAATATTGCTTTTTCCCTTGGGGGGCTGCGCCGAGAAGATCACCCCGCCGCCTGCATCCACACTCGCCTCCCCGAAGTCCAGCCAGCCATCCACGGTGCTCCTCTCCCCGAAGATCGCCGCGGGTGCCTGCATCTCCCACAGCAGGTACAGCACCCGTTCATCCGCCAGCGCCTCCGTCACCGTAAAGGTGATGTCCCCGGCATCCACCTGCACCGCCAGCGGCTCGGTGTTTTCCTCCACTCCCTTGGTCGGGGTACCCAGTATGTCTTTCCAGCCAAAGTATTTCCCCGCCGCCACCGCCGTAGCGGTCAGCAGCACCACAGCGGCCGCCAGAGGCAGTACCCGCCGCAGCCACAGCACCCTGTTTCCCTTGCGGGGAATGCTCGCTTCCTCTATCATATCTGCCGGGACCTCGCCCAGCAGCTCCCACAGTTCCTTTCGCTTCATAGCGTAATCTCCTCCTTTTCCAGCTCGTTGCGCAGGTCGCGCCGCAGCCGCTCCAGTATGCTCCTGGCCCGCCGCGGGGAAATGCCGCTGTGTGCAGCCGCCGTTTTTACCGGCTCCGCCCACCAGTACCGCCGGAGGAACAGTATCCGTTCCTCCGGGGTCAGCCCCCGCAAAAAGCGCTCCAGCGCTGCCGCTATGGCCCTGCGCTCCCAATGCTGCTCCGGGGTGTCCCGGTCGGGCAGCATCTCGCCCAGCTCCTCCCAGATCAGCGTCATTTCTCCGCCGCCCCGTTTCAAGCGGTTCTGTTTTTGCAGCCGGTTCAGCGCCACATTGCGGGTGATGCGCCCCAGGTAGGCCGCCAGGCTTCTCGGCTCCTCCGGCGGGATACTGTTCCATGCGCGGTGCCATGTATCGTTCACACATTCTTCGGCGTCCTGCCTGTTCCGCAGGATATTTTGGGCGATGGTGCCGCACAGGGCGCCGTACTGCCGCTCGGTTTCGGTTAAAGCTGTTTCGCTTCGTTCCCTGTACAGCCGCAGAATTTCCTCGTCCTTCATGCTCCTGCCTCCTTTCGTTTGGGTTGAAGTACTTCACCCTTATTGACCGCGTTTTTTCTCCCCCGGCCGGCTCTTTTCAGAGTCTTTCTATCCGCGCACCACGGTGGGCGCCCCTCCGCTTTTGTCGTGCTGACCCTGACGGGCAGCCCTCCCCGCTGCGGCGCGCCCGCCTTCCCACTGTCCCCATCTTTCGGGTTATTAAAAAAGCCCGCCAAGCGGCAGGCTTTCTTTCTTCTCAATAAAACTTCAGTAAATTGGTGTAATGCTCCGGCAGCACAATACCCTCGGTGGTGTGCACCCGCATTCCATCGCGGAACACCAGCATAGTGGGCAGGTCCTTCACATGGAAGCGCTCCCCCAGCGCGATATCATCGGTCACATTGATGCGGCACACCTTCACATCGTATTGCTCCGCCTCCATCAAAAATTTCTGATAGACCGGCTCCATGGCCGCCGCAAAGGGGCTGAACCCCGCCGTAAAGTACAGGTAGGTCTTGCCCTCCCGGGTGATGCTATCCACATTTTTGCTGTTTATCTCCACCATCTGCATGGTCAGTCACTCCTTTTCGCTGTAAATTCCGTCCCTATTTTACCACGATTCTGCCCAAAAGAAAACCTTTTCCCGGCGAATTTCGCTCATTTGCTTGCATTCCTACCCAAAACAATGTAACATAGAAGTACCAAGAAACTTCTTTTAGGAGGTCTGTCACATGGGCAAGTTTGTTATGAAGGAAACCAAAAACGGCGGCGTTAAGTTCGACCTGAAAGCCGGCAACGGCGAAGTCATTGCCACCTCCGAGGCATATTCCGGCGATGCCGCCTGCAAAAAGGGCATCGAGAGCGTGCGTAAAAATGCCGTAGAAGCCAAGCTGGAAGACCAGACCGTTGAGGGCTTCGAGACCGTCACCAACCCCAAGTTTGAGGTTTACACCGATAAAGCCGGTGAGTTCCGCTTCCGCCTCAAGGCCCGCAATGGCGAGATCATCGCCACCTCTGAGGGCTACAAGGCCAAGGCCAGCTGCCTCAATGGCATTGAGAGCGTCCGCAAGAATGCCCCTGACGCCCCCATTGTAGTAGCCGAATAAGTTTTTCCCGCCAAAAGAGCGGCCCCACCGCAGGGGTCGCTTTTTCTGCCTTCCGGCCGGTTTGCGCGGCCCGCAAGCTTACGGCCCGCAGGGCACCCCGGCTTCGCCGGGGTTAGGCGGCCTTCGGCCGCCCACGGCCGCCTGCGGCGGCCGGCCCTGCGGGCCTCCTCCCCCCACCGGGGTTCCTCCCCTCCCGCCAAAAAGCGGCCCCTCCCGGAGCCGCTTTTCTTTTATTCTCTGTTAAATTCCGTCAGCCGCAGGCCCTCGTTGCGCTCCAGCGCCCACTGGATGTTCCACTCACTCGCGAAGAGCAGCAGATTGTTGCCCTTCAGGTCCTGCACCCACTTGGTGTCGCTGGTCAGCGTCATGGTCTTGGGGTCGGCGTCGCGGCTTGCGATCCACCGGATATACCCATAGGGCAGGTCGCTGCGGCGGATCGCCACACCGTACTCGTTCTTCAGCCGGTATTCCAGCACCTCAAACTGCAGCACACCTACCACACCCACGATCACACGCTCCATGCCGCCGCCCGGCTCGGTAAAGATCTGGATGGCGCCCTCCTGCGCAATCTGGGTAATGCCCTTTACAAACTGCTTGCGCTTTAGGGTATCCACCTGCTCTATCGCCGCAAAGTGCTCCGGCGCAAAGGTGGGAATTCCCTCGAACTGCACCTTCATTTTGGGGTCGCACACCGTATCCCCGATGGAGAAAATACCCGGGTCAAACACCCCGATGATATCCCCGGCGTACGCCTCCTCGATGATTTCCCGGTTCTCGGCCATCATCTGCTGGGGCTGCGCCAGCTTGATGCGCTTGCCCTCCTGTACGTGCAGGTACTCGGTATCCTTTTGGAATTTCCCGGAGCAGATGCGCATGAATGCAATGCGGTCGCGGTGGTTCTTATTCATGTTCGCCTGAATTTTGAACACAAAGGCGGAAAAGCTCTCGTCAAAGGGGTCCACCATCCCGTCGATGGTCTTGCGGGGCAGCGGGGGCGTCGTCATCTGCAGGAAGTTCTCCAAAAAGGTCTCCACGCCGAAGTTAGTCAACGCCGACCCGAAGAATACTGGGCTCAATTTACCGTGGCGTACCTTTTCTATATCAAATTCATAGCTTGCGCCGTCCAAAAGCTCTATGTCATCTACCAGCGCCTGCCGCTGGTACGGCCCCAGCAGCTCATCCAGCCGCGCAGTATCGGTAATGTCGCACTCGATGGTCGCCAGCTTATTTTGCCCGTTGTGGAATTCATTAAAGGCCAGAATTTCCCGCCGGTCGCGGTCAAATACGCCCTTAAAATCCACGCCGCAGCCAATGGGCCAG